>Ga0209429_10001504_pt1 | contig 14330 bp, 7 predicted proteins | sample BarGraNGADG00212_3_FD_184493 | JGI IMG/M metagenome (GOLD analysis project Ga0209429, IMG submission 184493) | Arctic peat soil microbial communities from Barrow, Alaska - Barrow Graham LP Ref core NGADG0004-212 (SPAdes) (version 2) | ecosystem: Environmental > Terrestrial > Soil > Wetlands >... | reverse complement strand
CTCGATCCGTACCGAATGGCTGCGCTTGACGGCGCCTGTCCGCCGAGTCGTCAATCCGCTCGGCTGGGTGACGCTGCTCCTCGCGGTGGTGGCGCTCGTCGCGGGGCTGCGGGGCGGCTGGCTCGAAGGCCGGGGGCTCGGGATCCTCGCAGTGATCTGCCTTGCCGTGGCAGCCTTGTGGACGTTCGGGCGCATGGCGTTCGCTGCCGACATCGAGCTCGCCAAGTCGCGCGTCACGGTGGGCGAGAGCGCCGTCGGCCGGGTCATCGTCCGCAACCAGGGCGGCCGTTCCATGCTGCCCACCCGCTTCGATCTGCCCGTCGGTGGCGGCGTCGGCTCGTTCCAGGTGCCGGCCCTCGCCGGCGACGCGACCCACGAGCAGCTCTTCTCGATCCCCGCGCGCCACCGCTCAGTGCTCACGATCGGCCCCGTGCGGTCCGTCAAGGCCGATCCGCTCGGCCTCATGCAGCGTGTCAAGCGCTGGAGCGACCCCGTCGAACTGTTCATCCATCCTCGCGTCGTCGCCCTGTCCGCGACGAGTACGGGCTTCCTGCGCGACGTCGACGGCATCACCACCCAGAACCTGTCCAGCTCCGACGTGGCCTTCCACGCGCTCCGTGAATACGTCCCCGGCGATGACCGCCGCAACATCCACTGGCGTACGACAGCGCGCATGGGCAAGCTCATGATTCGCCAGTTCGAGGAGACCCAGCGCTCGCACCTCCTCCTCATCCTCTCGACCCGCGCAGCGGACTACCCCGACCCCGAGGACTTCGAGACGGCCGTGTCCAGCGTGGCATCACTGGCCGCGCAGGCCTTGCGCGAGCAGCGGGCCGTCACCTTGTACATCCAGCGTGGCGTCGTTGCATACCCGTCAGCGGCGGGCCTCTTCGACGAGCTGTCTCGTCTCGAGCTCTCCCGTGACGGCGACGGTCTACGAGAAGTCGCCGCGCGAGCCATCAGCGCCGTGCCCCAGACGTCGGTGGCCGTGCTCGTCACCGGCTCGGCTGTTGGGCCGGCCGAGCTGCGTACGGCCCACCTCCAGATCCCCTACGACGTGAAGTCGTTCGCGGTCCGGTGCGACCTCGCAGCCACGGCGGCCCGCAGGCAGATCGCCACCCTCGTCGTCCTCGACGTCCCGTCAGTCGATGACCTCGCCAAGGCACTGAGGACGGTCCACTGATGGCCACTGAAACCCCGGTCCGCGGTGGTTGGCGTCTGCCGACCGGTTGGCAGGTCACCACGCCTGCACTGGTCCTCCTCCTGACCCCCGGCGTCCTGGCGTTCGGACCCATCTTCGGCGGTGCGCAGGGCTGGATCGCTGCCGGCGGCGGAGCCGTACTCGGGCTCGCCGTGGCCTTCCTCGCCGCAGCTCGGCGCTGGGGTTGGGTGGAAGTCCTCGCAGCGTCGGTCGTCGCCTATCTCGCATTCGGAGGCGCGCTGGCCCTTCCCAAGACGACGATCGCCGGATTCGTCCCGACGCTCGACACGCTGCAACGTCTCATCACCCTGACTGCGTACGCGTGGCGCGACCTGCTGACGGTGAGCCTGCCCGCAAGTCTCTTCACCGGCCCAGCCGTCGTTCCGTACCTCTCAGCCCTCGTGTGCGCCATCGTGGCCGGCACTGTCGCGCTGCGCACCTCTCGCCCGGGTTTCGCACTCCTTCCCCTCGGAGCCTTGCTGGCCGTCGGCATCCTCTGGGGTGTCCACACCGCGCCCCTTGCCCTCGGTCTTGGGGTGGCCTTCGGCGTGGTCGCGATGGTGTGGCTCGCCTGGCACTCGCGGCGCCGGGCCACGACCGACGCGTCCGAGCTGTTGGGACTCGAGGGCCTGCGCGCGGGGGCCCGACCCTCGTGGGCCGGCGCTGCGGTGATCGTCGCTGTCGCTGCCGTCGCTGCTGTGGGCGTCAACATCCTGCTGCCGGCGCCACAGCGGTTCGTGCTTCGCGACACAGTCGTACCGCCCCTCCACCTCGAGCAGTACGCGAGCCCGCTGACAATGTTCCGCTACCTCGAGACGACCCTCCACGACCAGACCTTGTTCACCGTGTCGGGGATGCCGACTGGAAGCCGTGTACGACTGGCGGCGGTGGATGCGTACGACGGGTCCGTCTACAGCGTGGACGCGGCATCCGCTGCCTACCAGCGGGTCGGGACCACGATCGGTGACGAACGCCAGCTCACGGGGACGCCCACCTCAGTCGGCGTCACGATCGGGCAGTACGCCGGGGTGTGGCTGCCGGGTGGTGGTGACCTGCGTGGAGTGACGTTCTCGAACTCGAAGTTCGACGAGTCGCTGTACTACAACCAGGACAGCGGGACCGCGCTCACGACGGTCGGTGTGTCCGAGGGAGACTCGTACAAGGTCTCTCTCGTTCCCCAGAGCAACCCTCCGGCGAGCTCGCTCGCCGGCGTGAACTTCGCCAAGGTTGCGTTACCCGGGAGCACGAACGTGCCCGAGGCGATCTCCACGATGTCCCAGGAGCTCGTCGGGACCGCCAGCACGCCGATCGACCAGGCGACGAAGCTCGCCACTGAGCTGCGCAGCCGAGGCTTCTACTCCGACGGGAGCGACGGTCGCTCCCTCGCCGGCGAAACAGCGGCACGCCTCACAACCTTGCTGACGGCGAAGCAGATGATCGGTGACGACGAGCAGTACGCAGTCGCGATGGCCCTCATGGCCCGCCAGCTCGGCATCCCGGCGCGTGTGGTCATGGGCTTCTACCCCGATGCGAGCAAGAGCACCGGGGGCTCGTGGACCGTGACAGGCAGCGAGGCGCACGTCTGGGTGGAGGTGGCCTTCGAGGGTGCCGGATGGGTCGCCTTCGACCCGACGCCCGACCGTTCAAAGACGCCCAACACTGATGTTCCTCAGCCGAAGTCAGACCCGAAGCCTCAGGTGCTTCCGCCGCCGGTGCAGGCGAACAACAATGCCGACGACAACAAGGACATCGTCGACGACCAGCGCAAGCAGAAGTCGAACACCCAGCCCGCATGGGTGAAGATCGCCGAGATCGTCGCCGGTGTCGTAGGTGGTGCGGCGGTGCTGTCCGCGCCGTTCGTCCTGATCATGGCGCTCAAGCGGCGCCGACGGAAGCGGCGACTCAGCGACGAGCTCATGAGCGATCGTGCCCATGGTGGCTGGCTCGAGGTGGTTGACCATGCCACTGACCTCGGGAAGACGTTTGATCCCACCGCGACCAGGCGGGAGACGTCATCGCTCATCGAGAGCGCCTTCCCGGACGTCGGGTCGTTGGCTGTCGCCGACCGGATCGATGCGGGGGTCTTCGGTGCGGCCGAACCTGCATCGGACGATGTCGCGGCCATGTGGACCGAGGTCGACGCCGTACTGGGCCGGATGTCGGGGTCGGTGCCGCGCTGGCGGCGATGGCTCTCCGCGGTGTCACCGCGGTCCCTCGGGCTGACACGCAGAGGCTTGGCCGCCTCGTTGTCGCCCACTCGACTTGCCGACCGAGCACTGAACGCAAGCAAGTCGCTGGTTGGCCGAATCCTGTCTCGCGGAAAGGACACGGATGCTCACTAAGGGTCTCAGCCCGTTCTCGGACGGGACAACCACGTACGAGTGCCTCGACGGGTGCGCTCCGGCGACTCTGGGACGACGATTCGCCGCCCGGGCCCTCGACTTCGTCCTGGGCGGAGCGGCAGGGTTCGTCATCAGTCTTCCCGTGCGCTTCCAAACCTCTCTGGACGCCTTAATGATCACCACGTTGATCGTGCAGGTGCTGGTCGCCGCACTCACGATCGGTGTCTACGTGTACTTCGGCATCACCGGCTTCCTGCCTGGCGGCCGCATCCTCGGAATCCGTCAGGTGCGTGTATCCGACGGCGGAGCCCCTGGATGGGCCGGCGTCGCCAAATACCTGCTCATCGCCCTGGTTGCAGGATTCACGTTCGGGATCGGCTACATCATCACGATCGGGATGATCAAGAACCGCCTCAACCGCGCGTGGCACGACACGGCAACCGGGCTCGTCGTCCTGGATGTGAAGGCTGGACGCGATCCCATCGCACACCCATGGACAAACGCCGCCACCAGACTGACACCTGTCGTCGCGGCGCGGGAGACGGTCGTCAGTGTGGGGTCCACCCCAGCTGACCCTCTCCCCGCGACGCCGCGACCGGCCGTCGTGAGTGTCGGCTCGAGTAGTCCTCTGCCCGTGGCCGATGTGGTCGGTACCGATGCAACCAGCCTCGCTTCTCCGTTCGTCGAGTCGGCGAGCTTGTCCACCAACTTCTCGGTGGCGCCGGCGATGAACCCCCAGGCCTCAGTGGTCAGCGTCCCGGACGGCGGAATGATCACGGGTGTTCCCTGGAGGAAGGGCGACGTCAGCGCGCCGGCAGCCGCCCATCTTGACCAGCCACTCATCTCCGTACGCGAGACGGCGAGTCCCGTGCCGACACATCAGGAGCCCATGGAGGACGAGTCGGACAGGACGGTGGTATCGCTGGACGCGATCGCCCTCCTGACAGCCCAGCACACCCGGCTCCTGGTGAGCGACGATGGGCAACGGATCCCGCTCGACAAAGCGACCGTGGTCGGCCGCAATCCGGTGGCTCCCGAGGGCTTCGCCGATGCGCGGCTCCACTCCCTGGAGGACACCACGATGTCGGTGTCCAAGACCCACGCCGTCGTGGGGCCCGATCCTGACGGCGTCTGGGTCCAGGACCTGAGGTCCACGAACGGCACGGCCATCACCACCGCGAATGGGATGCGGACCGCCGTTCCGTCCGGCGGACGCCTGGTCGCGGGCCTGGGTGCCGTCGTGCATATCGGCAAGGTCGCATTCCGCGTGACAGAGCAATGAGGTGACGACAATGGTCTCGGCTCCATTCGATGTGGCATGGGGCGCTGCCACCGACCGGGGTCAGAAGCGGGCCCACAACGAGGACTCGTACCTGGCGCAGCCTCCGGTCTTCCTCGTCGCCGACGGCATGGGTGGGCATCAGGGGGGTGACGTCGCTTCGCGTACGGTCGTCGAGGCCTTCGAGCTCCTCTCCGGCGACGGAGCTCTCACCTCAGAGGCCCTCCTCAGGACGATCACCGAGGCCGTGGACAGGGTGCGCGCGATCGCCGCGTCTGGCCGCGCGCCGGGCAGCACCTTGACGGGCGTCGGCTTGGCGGCCCAGGGTACGACACCCTGCTGGCTCGTCTTCAACCTCGGCGACTCCCGTACGTACCGGCTGAGCCGAGGCGTTCTCGAGCAGGTGAGCGTCGACCACTCCGAAGTGCAGGCGATGGTCGATGCCGGCGCACTCAGCGCGGACCAAGCGCAGCTGCACGAGAAGCGCAACGTCGTCACGAGGGCACTAGGGGGGGGGATCCCGGGTGCTCCCGTCGTCGACCAGTGGTTGCTCATTGCGAGGCCCAACGACCGGATCCTCCTGTGCAGCGACGGCCTGTCGACGGAGCTCACCGACCAATTCCTGATGGCCACGCTCCAGGCCGTAGCTGATCCCCAAGCCGCGGCGGAGGCGTTGGTCGCTGCGGCCGTGCAGGCGGGTGGTCGCGACAACGTGACAGCGGTCGTGGTGGACGCCGTCGCCGGCCCGTTCGACGATGCCGAGGCTGACATCAACGAGGACACCCTGTCGGAGGAGATCCTCGTCGATCACGACGGCAACACGATCCCCAGTGCGGCGTTCCCGGTCGCGGAAGGGATCGAGGCATGACCATGGACGAGGCCCGGTGGTCACCCGGGAACGCGCTCACCTTCGTGTGGCCGGGTGGCACGCTGATGCTCGGCGTCGACCTCGAAGGCGACAACCTCGACGTGACCGTCGACCGGATCTGGGGATCCCTCTCGGGCGATGTGACCCTCAGCGGCATCCTCCAGCTCCTCACGGACGTACTCGGCGCCTCACTCCTCAGCCTCCCCGACTTCGCGGTGGCCCTGTTCGACGGACCCGCGGGACAGTTCGCTGCCCGCGGACGCTTCCAGGTCGAGGTCGGGCAAGGGGTCGGTACGGTCACCGTGGCGGGCCTGGGCGTCACGACGTGGTCGGAACGAGCGATCGACGGCATCCAGTCCGTCTCCCTGGGTCAGGCCGGGATGGCGGCGGACACAGGACTCCCCCTGCGCGCAGGGGTCGTACGGGCATCCAAGGTCTCGTGGGGAGACCCGGTCAAGTCCGGGCTGGACGTACCGCTGATCGAGACTCCGGCCGTCGATCCTCCCGCTGCCGATGTTCTTCTGCCCACGCCTCCGCCAGCCGAGGTGGAGTCAAAGCCCACGGTGACGCCGACCGAGGACCCCGCCCCTGTCGACGACGGATCGCCGACCATGACCTCCTCCGGATCGGCCGAGCCGAGCGGCGCCACGACCGTCGTGGGCCCGGCCGATGACGAGGACCTCGCCGCCACGCCAGAGCCGGGGGACGAGCCCGCGGACGAGCCCATTGAACCGGCCGTGTCGCGCTTCGCGGCGTTGTGGGGCGACACCGCGGCGTACTCGATCGAAGAGGCAGCCGTACGGATCGAGGAGGAGGAACCGGCCAAGCCGCAGCGGGCATCGGCGGCGCCGGCTACTGCAGACCCCGCGGAGGAAGCCGTCCTCCAGCGGGCCCGGAGTGAAGAGTCGGGCATCATCTCTGCGGTGCCCGGCCGCGGCGGATCAGCCGCCGCGCGGACGGCCCCGGCAACTCAGGACTGGAGCGACCACGACGGCGCGACAGTGGTCGGGTTCAGCATCGGCACCGCAACGGTGGAACCGGCCTCCGAGGCGGCGGACTCGGAGACGGTGCTCGCGCTGGTATGTCCGTCCGGACACTCCAACAGACCTCATCGCGAGACGTGCCGCGAGTGCGGCGCCGCCCTTTCCGCGGGCTTCACCCAGACGGTTCCACGTCCGAGCCTCGGGCAGATCCGCTCCTCTACCGGAGAGATCGTCCCGCTGACCGGCCCGGTCCTCATCGGGCGAAGCCCCCGGGCGGCACGGTTCCAGGGCACGGTCAGCCCACGGCTCCTGTCGCTGCCGTACCAGCACATCTCCAGCACTCATCTGGAAGTGCGACTGGAGGGCTGGAACGTCTTCGCCGTCGACCTGAACTCGATGAACGGGGCGTACCTCAGACGCCGCGACGAACCGCCCGTCAGGGTCACGCACGTGCCGCTGATGCTGGCCGACGGCGACGTCATCGACTTCGGGCACGGCGTCTCGATCGCGTTCGAGGGGATGCCGTGAGCCCCCGCGCTGCATCCGCCCCTCCGGACATCCCAGGGTACCGACACCTGGACCTGCTCGGCATGGGCGGATTCGCCGACGTCTTCCTGTACGAGCAGCGCAGCATGGGTGGCCGCAAGGTGGCCGTGAAGGTCCTCCTCCAGGGGTTGCGCGGTGACCTGCAGCAGGCCTTCGAGGACGAAGCCCGTGCGATGGCGCGGCTGTCGAACCACCCGTCGATCGTGAGCGTGTTCGACGCCGGCCAGACCCCGGATGGCCGTGCGTACCTTGTCATGGAGCACTGCCCCGGCGCGCACCTGGGCTCCCAGGTCAAGAACCGCCCCCTGAACCTGGCAAAGGCGCTCGAGGTGGCGATCCAGGTATCCGGCGCCGTGGAGACGGCGCACGCGGCCGGCATCGTCCACCGCGACATCAAGCCGGCGAACATCCTGTTCACCGAGTTCAACCGGCCGGCTCTGACCGACTTCGGGATCTCCGCGTCGACGACGGCGGTGCAAGGCAAGGCGGTCGGTGTCTCCGTACCGTGGGCTCCTCCGGAACAGCTCGCCGCCGGAAGCCAGACCGGCGTCACGGGTGACGTGTACTCACTGGGCGCGACCCTGTACACAGCACTGGCCGGGCACCCCCCGTTCTGGAAGCCGCAAGGTCCGAACGACAACATGTCGATGAGCAGCCGGATCGTGAACGACCTGCTGCCTCCCATCCATCGTGACGACGCCCCGCCGTCGTTGCAGCGGGTCCTCGAAGTCGCGATGAGCAAGAGGCCGTCGCATCGGTACCCGACGGCTCTGGAGTTCGCGCGGGCGTTGCAGCAGGTGCAGTTGGAGTTGCATCTGCCCGTGACGGCCGCGGATGTACGGGCTGAGCTCGCGCAGGTCGAGGTCGACGACGAGACTGAGGCCGGCGGCACGATCGCCGCCGGCTTCGTCACCATCGAAGCGACCCCGACGAAGTCCGCGACCGGCTTCGACAGTCGTTCGGGCCCTGGCTTCACCGGGGGCACCGCCCACGTCAACACCACCGACCTGGAGCGCGACGGGCTGGTTCCCCAGGTCATCCGTCACGGGCGCGGCTCGGTAGAGTCCATGGGGCCGATCGAGTTCACGGGTCCCGTGCCGCCGTCCCTCGACGACGGCCACACCGTGCTCTCCACGCAGCTCACCGGACCGGAGGCGGCCGAAGGGGACACGCCACCTGTCAAGCCTCCGAAGCGCCGAGCCGCCCTGTGGGCCGTACTGGCAGTCATCGTCCTGGTTCTCGCGATCGGCGCGATCGTGCTCATCCCTAAGGGATCTAGCGATGCGGCCACGCAGAAGGTCGGCACCACGACTCCGAGCGTCAAGCCAGTGGATCCCGTGGGTGAGGTCGTCCCGCAGGTCACGGATCTCAAGCTGGTCAACGATGCGGGAACCGTTACAGTCACGTGGACCAACCCATCCCCATTGCCGGGAGACCACTACCTCTACCGAGTCGCAGACCCAGCGGCAACCACGAAAAGCTACGACACCACGACTGAAACCAAGGCGACGGTCAAGGCGATTCCGGGTAGGACGTGCGTCGAGGTCATCCTCGTTCGCAGTAACGGCCGGAACGCTGACCCCCTGACGGTCTGTGTGGCGACATGACCGCTATCCGACCTTCAGACACGCGCGTGGGCGACCCGTCGCTCGTTCTCGACTTCGCCGGCGAGATATTCCAGGTCGTGCCCGGCGAGACGTTCATCATCGGCCGCCAGGGGCAGCTCGCGCTCGACGACAACCCGTACCTGCATCGGCGCTTCATCGTCCTGTCCTTCCGCGACGGGCTGTGGTGGGTGGCCAACACCGGTACCCGGCTGCCGGTGATCGTGTCCGACTCGCACGGCCTCATGCGCTCGGTGCTGGCGCCCGGCGCGAGCCTGCCGATCGTTTTCCCTGAGGTGCTGCTGACGTTCACTGCGGGTCCGACTGCGTACGAGATCCAGATCGAGTGCGCGGTCGACGGGTTCTTCACGCCTGCCCATCGGGTCGACGACGTCGCTGGAGACACGACAGTCGGTCCCAGCCGCTTCACACCGTCCCAGCGACTCCTCATGCTGGCCCTGGCGGAGCCGGTCCTGCGCCGCGCGGGCACCGGCGCGTCCGAGATCCCGGCATCAGCGGACGCCGCTCGACGACTGGGGTGGAACCTCACCCGCTTCAACCGCAAGCTCGACAACGTCTGCGACAAGCTCACCACCGCCGGGGTCAAGGGGTTGCGAGGCGACTCGGAAGACCAAGCGACGAACCGCCGGGCGGCCCTGGTTGAGTACGCCGTCTCCACCCTGCTCGTACGGATCGACGACATGCCCCTTCTCGAAGCCGAGCGGGCTGCGAACAGGCGGGACGTGTCTGTGTCCGCCCCCACCGGGACCGTACGGGTTCCGTCAGGAAGGTTGTCATGAAGCTCAAGGTGACGCTGCTCAGCGAGTCGGGGCGTTCGCACTCCGACATCCAGATCACCGCTGACGCCACAGCGACGGTGGGCGACGTCGCGATCGCGCTCGCTGGAGCGACCGGAGCAGCTGCGGCAGCGAACGGCAAGGGGCACTCGATGCGTGTCACGGATGTCGGCGGGACCATGCCGAACGTGCTCAGCCCTCGGGTGTCGCTGCTCGACTCCGGCATCCGCTCGGGGTCCGCGATCGAGCTCGTTGTAGCCGACGAGCATCAGGCGAGGAGGGGACCCGGCGTTGCGGTCCTTCGCATCGTCGCTGGTTCTGACGCCGGCACGGAGGTGGCGCTGCCGAGCGGTACCAGTGAGGTGGGCCGGTCGGCCGAATGTGATGTCACGCTGAACGACCCCCTGGTGTCCAAGGTGCACGCTCGCATCAACGTGGGTGATCGCATCGAGATCGTCGACCTCAACTCGTCCAACGGTGTGATCGTCGGGGGTACACGGGTCAGCAGGGTGCAGCTGGCGCCGGGCGACACGGCGAAGCTGGGTGGTACGACGATCTCCGTCACGCTCCTGCGCCCAGACACGGCAGTGCCATCGCTCAGCACCGACATCCCCTTCGTACGGCCGCCCCGCGTGGTTCCTCGCGTTCCCGAACAGACGCTGGCCCTACCGGAGGTTCCGAGCGCGAAGGATCCGGCGCCGTTCCCGTGGATCGCCATGGTGGCGCCGCTGGTGATGGGCGCCGTGATGTTCACGGCGACCAAGTCGCCGATGAGCTTGTTGTTCGTGGGGCTGAGCCCGGTCCTCATGCTCGGCACGTACGTCGACACCCGAGCGCGGTCGCGACGGAAGCTGAAGGCGGACGTCGCAGTCTTCGAGACGAGCATCGGGCTGTCCCGTGAAGAGTTCGTCAGCGCTCAGAAGGCCGAGAAGGACGCGCTTCTCGCGGCTTACCCCTCGGTGGACGCCTGCGTGGCGGCAGTTCCCGTCCTGGACGGGCTGTTGTGGTCCAGGCGCGCCGAGCACCCCCAGTTCCTCCAACTGCGGCTCGGCCTCGGCGACATTCCTTCCTCGATCACCACGGAGGGCGTACGGGGCGGAGGACTTCCGGATCTGCACCGGCGAGCTCGTGAGCTCGCCGACGACTTCGTGCTCCTACGCGATGCTCCCGTGGTGGCCGATCTCCGGTCGAGTGGCGCTCTTGGTCTGGCGGGCGATCGCTTGGTTCTCGACGGTGTCGCGCGTGCCATCGTGGCCCAGGCGGTCGTCCTGCACTCGCCAGCGGAGCTCGTCATCGCCTGCCTCACCTCCAAGGCCGGGTTGGGACGGTGGGACTGGCTCCAGTGGTTGCCACACTCCAGCTCGCCGCACTCCCCGCTGGGGGAACTCCACCTCTCGGCTGACTCCGGCTCCGCGTCAGTCCTGCTGAACGCCCTCGAAGCGGTCGTCCAGGCGCGCTCCGGCGGTTCTGGGGCGGTAGCGAAACTCCGGGGCCCGCTCGACAAGCCAGAGGCGCCGTCTGCCCCAGTCGTACCGAGCATCCTCGTCGTCGTCGACAACCCAGCTGCCGATCGTGGTCGTCTCACGCGGCTCGCGGACCAGGGTGCGGACGTCGGCGTGCACGTGGTGTGGTGCGCGAACTCGCGCAGTGATCTTCCCGGCGTCTGCCGGACGTACCTCGACGTCGACAACCAGGGCAACCGCGTCGGGTTTGTCCGTTTCGGGAACACCGTCGGGAACGTACAGTGCGAGTCGCTCGATCCCAGCGTCGCCATGAATCTGGCTCGCCGTCTCGCGCCGGTCGTCGACACAGGCGCGCCGGTCGCAGACAGCTCCGACCTGCCCAGGTCGATGCCGGTGGTCACCCTCCTCGGCGCCGAGAGCGTCGATGATGCCGATCAGGTGGTGGCGCGCTGGCGTCAGAACGGATCGCTGGTCGTACGGGACGGTCGCCCGCCGACCAAGCTCGACCGTCCTGGTGACCTCAACGCTCTCGTGGGCCATGCGGGCTCGGAGCCCTTCGCCATAGATCTCCGCTCGCAAGGTCCTCACGCTCTTGTGGGCGGAACCACAGGCGCGGGCAAGAGCGAGTTCCTTCAGGCGTGGGTCCTCGGGCTGGCCCACCAGTACAGCCCGGACCGCGTGACGTTCCTCTTCGTCGACTACAAGGGCGGTTCCGCGTTCTCACACTGCGTGAAGTTGCCCCACTACGTCGGTCTCGTCACCGACCTGAGTCCCCACCTTGTACGCCGCGCGCTGCGGAGCCTTCGAGCGGAGCTCCGGCACCGCGAGGAGTTGCTCCAAGCCAAGGGCGCGAAGGACCTGATCGAACTCGAACTCACCGGGGATCCCGAGTGCCCCCCGAGCCTGATCATCGTCGTGGACGAGTTCGCGGCGCTGGTTGGTGAAGTGCCGGAATTCGTTGACGGTGTTGTGGACGTGGCTCAGCGCGGACGATCCCTGGGTCTGCACCTCATCCTGGCCACACAGCGGCCGGCGGGAGTCATCAAGGACAACCTGCGCGCCAACACGAATCTCCGGATAGCGCTCCGAATGGCCGACGAGCACGACTCGGCCGACGTTCTGGGTGACAAGATGGCCGCCCACTTCGACCCGTCCGTACCGGGTCGCGCCGCAGCCAAGACCGGGCCGGGCCGCATCACCACGTTCCAGTCGGCCTTTCCGGGCGCGCGTACGCCGGCCGAGCCTCCGGCGCCTCCGATCGACGTGATCGAACTCGGCTTCGGCGTGACCTCGAGCTGGCGGATGCCCGAGAGGGGCGCCGTCGGGAAGGACCTGCCGAAGGACATCGAGCGGGTCGTCGCAACCGTGAGTCACGCAGCCAAGCTGGCCGGTATCCCAGAGCCGCGCCGACCGTGGCTCGACGGTCTGGCAGACACGTACAACCTCGAGAAGCTTCCCCAGCGGTCCGACGATTCCCTCGTTCTCGGCGTCATCGATGATCCGGATCGTCAAGCGCAGTACCCCGAGTTCTTCCACCCCGACACGGACGGGAACATTCTGTTCTACGGCTCAGGAGGCTCCGGAAAGTCCACGGCGCTGCGTTCGCTCGCTGTCGCCGCGTCGATCACACCGCGGTCCGCTGGAGCGCACATCTACGCTCTCGACTTCGCCAGTGGTGCGCTGGGCATGCTGGAGTCACTTCCCCACGTGGGCGCAGTGATCTCCGGGGATGACGACGAACGTGTTGGGCGCCTCATTCGTCGGCTCTCGGAGATCGTGGACGATCGCCGTGAGCGGTTCAAGGCCAGCCGATCCTCGACGCTGCAGGAGTTCCGGCAGCACCCGGGGAACGAGTCTGAACAGCGCATCTTGCTGCTCGTCGACGGATTCGCCACGTTCCGTACGGAGTACGAGACCACCTCGGAACGCCTCGTCATCTACAACGCGTTCCAGCAGCTGCTCGGCGAAGGGCGGTCGGTCGGCGTTCATGTCGCGATGACGGCCGATCGTGCTGCGGCGGTTCCTACGGCGATCGCCTCCACATTCCAGCGGAAAGTGGTGCTTCGCCAGGTCGATGAGGATGCGTACACCTACCTCGGAGTGCCCAAGGACGTACTGACACCGACCAGCGCACCTGGACGGGCGATGCAGACGGACAAGCCACAGGAGTTGCAGCTCGCGATCCTCGGTGAGGACGTGAGCATGGCGGCGCAGTCGCGGGCGATCGAGGAGCTCGCGGCCGTGAACGCGTCACGGATCCGTGTGAAGCCGGAACCGGTGCTCTCACTTCCGACCGAAGTGAGCCCGTCGCAGATGCCGACCTCACTTCGCGGGCTCCCAGTGCTCGGCGTGGCCGATGACACGCTTGCGCCTGTCGCGTTCGAGCCGGCGGGGACCATCCTCGTGGCCGGACCGGCACAGTCGGGCCGTACCAACGCCGTCCGTTGGTTCGCCGAATCACTGCGTCGTACGCATCCGGACACGCCGATGATCCATCTGTCGGCTCGGCGCTCCCCTTTGTCCGGACTTCCCTTGTGGGCGTTCGCCGGCACAGGGGTGGAGGAATGCGGTGCGGTGGCCTCGAAGATCAAGCCTTTGGCCGAGAAACCAAGCGTTGATGGCGCGCCCTCGCTGGTGGTGATCATCGAGAACTTCCCGGACTTCGTGACTACCCCGGCGGAGACCCCTCTTCTGGAGCTCGTCAGGCTTGCCCGGCGGAACGGCCACCTTGTGATCGCTGAGGGAGAGACCTCTGCATGGACCAGTCCGTGGCCCCTGATCCAGGAGGTACGCAACGGACGCGTCGGGCTGCTCCTTCAGCCGGATCAGGCGGATGGGGACTCCCTGCTGCGTACGTCCCTACCGCGCGTGCGACGCACGGATCTTCCGCCCGGTCGGGGCTTCTGGGTTCGCAATGGGCGGATTCGCAAGGTCCAGATACCGCTGGTGGATTGACATGGGTAAGTCTCCCCATCGACGGGTGGGAAAGCTTTGCGTAGCGTTAATCATGACGCCGGACAACATTCGAGGAAGGGCTGGACGGAATGGCTGACAGGCTCGTAATTCACGGCGCCGATCTGCAAGAGGCCTACAGCAGGATCGTCTATCTCCACGGGGAGTTCGATTCAGCGACCGCCCGCTCTGATGATGCGGCATCCTATGTCGGTCATCCCGGGTTGAAGAGTGAACTCGAAAACGTTGCCGGCTCTTGGCGTATTCATCGCGAGAAGCTCCTCAAGTCCCTCGA
>Ga0209429_10001501_pt1 | contig 14352 bp, 14 predicted proteins | sample BarGraNGADG00212_3_FD_184493 | JGI IMG/M metagenome (GOLD analysis project Ga0209429, IMG submission 184493) | Arctic peat soil microbial communities from Barrow, Alaska - Barrow Graham LP Ref core NGADG0004-212 (SPAdes) (version 2) | ecosystem: Environmental > Terrestrial > Soil > Wetlands >... | reverse complement strand
TATCTAGTCTTGACCACCCAGAGACCGGGTCTTCTTCAACATATAGGCTTTACCTTAAGCGTAGCGTAGACTTGTTCGGCCTCTGTTCGGTTACCATCTTGAATTTCCCCTTAAGTCTAATGGAGCGTTGAGGACCACTGACCTGCGGTCTTGTTCTGCGGGAGGAAGAAATCAAGCGTGTGCTTGTCGTGCACCTTCTCGAAGATCAGCGCTTCCAATTCATCATCTGTCTTGGTGGAGGCAGAAGCAGCCGGTGTTGCAGCTTCAGTGGAGTTGGATGAGGAAACTGCTGTGGGTTGTGGGGCGCATGCCGAGAACATAAAAATGATGATAGCGATTAGCAGGAAATTGCGATAGATTTTCATATTGTGTTTCCTTTCATTTCCTGATTTTATGCTCCTACCCAGGCAGTTTCAAGAATACAGGTAATACAGGAAGGTTTTCACCTTCCTGTATTCAACTCTCCGTTATGGGCTAAGGAACCAAGCTATCCATCGCACAGCGGAAGCCGAGATTCTTGCTGTTGTGGAAGTCGGGGTCGAAACTGCGCGAGCTGATGAGCAGGTTGAGCGGCGCACTATCCCAGCCACCGCCGCGTACCACCCGGTATAGATCCGCGGGTCCGCCAGTGAGGGCTTCTTCGGGAGCACCAGGGAGGTAGTTTGCAACGTAGCGGCTTGCGGTCCACTCCCAAACATTCCCTGCCATGTCCAGCACACCGTCGGGGCTGGCTCCGCCTGGATAGCTACCGACACGCTGTGTATCAGTCGTGCAAGTTTCCAGTACACCAGCCTTGATGGCATTCGAGGTATCACAATTTGGGGCAGCGTCACCCCAAGGGAAGGTGTTCTTTGTGGTTCCCCTGGCTGCTTTTTCCCATTCCGCCTCGGTGGGCAGGCGTTTGCCAGCCCAGGTGCAGTAGGCGCTGGCTTGTTTCCAGGATACGAAGATTACTGGAAAATCGGCAAAATCAGGAGTGTCAAAGTACTTTTCGCGAGTCTCTGACACAAGCGAACTGGGAGGCGTGCAAGCACCGGCCTGGACGCACTCAGCGTATTTGTCATTAGTCACTTCTTGCTTGTCGATCTTGAATTCCGGCAGTTGGACGGATTGGGATGGCAGCTCATCCTTGAGGCAGCTCAAGTTGCTGTTGTAGGCGGGGTCGCATCCCAGCCAGAAGGTGCCTGCTGGAATGGTTACCATTTCGGAGGCGTCAAAGGTTTCTGATGGTGGGGCTGGTGTTTGGGCTGGTGTTACGGTAGGCAAATCACAACATCCAGTGGTAGGGGGAAGGGTAGTATAGGGAGGGATTGGCATCGGGCCGGATTGGCACGCGCTCAGCAAAAGCAGAGCGCAAAGGGTCAAAATGAGAGAGGTTTTCATGGGCTGGCTCCTTCCAGGAAACTGCATATAGTAGATTCAACTAATAAGTGCAACTTTGAAGGTTGAAAGAGTTAAGCTGAAGGAGGATAAGCCTCTAAAGACCGCCAAGTCAAAGGAGCGCTTAAGATCTACAAACAGCTTACCCAAGAACAACGATACTAGATTTATGCCTTGTTGAAAACGGGTCACACACAAACGGAGATCGCAAGGGTAATACAGAGGCATAAAGCAATAATAAACAGGGAATTGAAGCGTATTACAGGATTGCGAGGCTATATACCGAACCAGGCTCATGAAAATGCACTTAGCCGCCGAAACCAACCAAAACAATTGGATTCGCCACATTGTTTTCTTTGAGGGCTTCCATGGTCAGTTCAATATCCAAAGGGTTATCCTCAGCATAAAGAATAGTTCTCAGTTCCATAGCTATTCACCTTTCCTTCTTTTCATAAGAGTAAAATAGAAGGCTGCGCCTTCACCAATTTTAGCTTCGGCCCAAATTCTTCCACCATGCCTTGTAATCACTCTTTGAACCGTAGCTAGACCAATTCCTGTACCTTCATAATCTTCACTATTATGCAAACGCTGAAATGCAGTAAATAATTTTGATGCCTGGCTCATATCAAATCCCGCTCCATTATCTATTATATGGTAATTGGTTTCGGTTTCAGTTTGCTCTGCAGCAATTGTTATTTTAGCCAACTCATTTTTTCTTGTAAACTTGACTGCGTTATCGATCAGATTACTCCACACGGATTTAATCATCTCAAGATCACCAAAAGCCAAGGGCATGGAATCGATGTTAAATACTATCCTATGTTCTACATCTGCTTCCAGTATAGGCTGGATATAGGCATCAACAATATCGTTCATATTTAACACGCTTTGCTTCATCTCTACTCTGCCAGTTCTGAAAAATTGGAGTAGCCCATTAATCAATTCTCCCATGCTTCTTGTGGCGCTAAATATATTCTCAATATACCTCCGTCCTTCGTCAGGAAGCAAGTTTATGTATTTTTTTACCAAAAGCGCACCATAGGCATTAATTTGCCTTATAGGAGCTTTTAAGTCGTGGGATATCGAGTAAGAGAGCGACTCCATCTCTTTATTCGCGAAAATTAATTCGGCTGCCCGTTTATCTTTTTCTTCATTTTGAAAGGCAAGTTCTTTGTTTGCTACAATTAATTCTGCTGCTCTGTCTGCTTTCTCCCCAGTTTGAAAAGCAAGTTCTTTGTTTGCTACAATTAATTCTGCTGCCCGGTCTGCCTTCTCTTCAGTCTGAAAAATGAGCTCTCTATTCGCTAAGACTAGCTCTGCTGCTCTTTTAACCTTTTCTTCGTTTTGAAAAGCAAGTTCTTTGTTGGCAATAAGTAACTCTGCTGCTCTGTCTGCTTTCTCCCCAGTTTGAAAAGCAAGTTCTTTGTTTGCTACAATTAATTCTGCTGCCCGGTCTGCCTTCTCTCCAGTCTGAAAAGCCAGCTCTTTATCGGCAATCTCTAGTTCAGCTGCCCGGTCTGCCTTCTCTCCAGTCTGAAAAGCCAATTCTTTATCGGCAATCTTTAGTTCAGCTGCCCGGTCTGCCTTCTCTTCAGTCTGAAAAGCCATTTCTTCATTTGCACTGATTAATTCCGCTGTTTGTTGTTGAACGATTAATTCAAGGTTATTTTTAAAATCAATAAGCTCGCCTTCACTTTTTTTTATTGCAGAAATATCCCTTGCAATAGCGAGCGCTCCAATTATTTGACCTTTATCATCTTTGTACACTGATACATTATATGAAACAGGAATGCTAGTTCCACTAATATGCTTGAGATTAAGTTCATAATCAAACACCTTGCCATCTTTAAAAACTTGTTGATATCCAGCTTGTGCTTTACCAGGTTCGGTAAAGTATTCTGAAAAAACAGTACCAATTAGCTTTTCTCTAGGCAACCCTGTGGCATTTTCAGTAGCAGTATTTACATCTGTGATTATACCGTTCGGTCCTATGGTAACCATAAAGCCCAGGTTTGCTTCAATTAAGCTACGATTGTATTTCCAAGCCTTACTTATAGCTGCATTTGCCGCTTCGATTGGTTCTTTATCAATAATTGAAGAGGATTTATTTATTTGATTGTTATCTCTGTTTTCCATATGAACTCACCTCTAAACTCAAAAATGTTAGATATCCCATTTATTATATTTATTATAGCAATAGTTTCAACTAATAAGTGCAACTTTGAAGGTTGAAAGAGTTAAGCTGAAGGAGGATAAGCCTCTAAAGACCGCCAAGTCAAAGGAGCGCTTATGAGCTACAAACAGCTTACTCAAGAACAACGACACCAGATTTATGCCTTGTTGAAAACAGGTCACACACAAACGGGGATCGCAAGGGTAATACAAAGGCATAAAGCAATATTAAGCAGGGAATTGAAGCGTAATACAGGATAGCGAGGCTATATACTGAACCAGGCTCATGAAAATGCACTTAGCCGCCGAAACTATACGCAAGCGCGTATTCAAATGGAAACATGGGAACTGGTTGATGAAAAGATCAGCCTGGATTGGAGCCTGGTGTAAATCTCTGGGTGGTTGACACGAAAGCACACAATCCGCATCAACCATGAGTGGATCTATCAGCACATTTTGACTGACAAGCAAGCTGGAGAGAAACTGTACTGTCACCTAAGACTCCAGAAGAAACGTCGCAAGAGATATGGCAGTTATGGTCGACGGGGCCAACTGCCTAACCGAGTGAGCATCGAGGAACGACCAGCCATTGTGGCTGAACGCAAAAGGTCTGGAGACTGGGAGGCGGATACCATTATTGGTAAAAGGCGCCGAAAGGCTATAGTTACTCTCACGGAACGGAAAACGCAGTTTGCCTTGTTGCGTAAAGTGGACTATCGCACAGCTGAAGAGGTATGGCTGGCCATTATTGATCTTCTGAAACCAATGTCGGATCATGTGCATACCATTACAGTAGAAAATGATAAGGAATTTGCAGAACAGCAATTGATTGCCAAGGCTTTGAGGACCGATTTTTACTTTGCTCATCCCTTTGCTGCTTGGGAGATAAGTGCTAATGAAAACATGAATGGGTTGGTTCGATAATATATTCCCAAATCGCATGATCTTAGTTCTCTCTCTGAGATTGATCTGCGATGGATCACCAATCTACTAAACCATCGCCCTAGAAAATGCCTTGATTTTAAATCCCCATTTGAGGTATTCTTAGAGCATTCTGTTGCACTTGTTACTTGAATTCACAAATTTTAGCTATTTCGATAAGCACTTCATCCCCTTTAGAATGTCCAATGCCATCATTGATAATCTTCAAACCATTAACATCTCCCATAATAATCGAAATGCGAAGATTTTCTTCTTTATTAAGTCTCTTCCGTTCTTCTCCTAAAAATCTTCGATTATAAATTTCCGTAAGATTGTCCTGATAAACCCTCCAGTACGTAAAGAAGGTCTTTTTCTGCCTTTTTCCTTTTGCTGATATCATTAACGAAGCAGACGAGTATTTGTTCGTTTGGTATAAAAGTGACGCTATTATTTGCGTGGAAGAATGTTCCATCGCTTTTATAATGCCTGCTCTCAAATTGATCCCCTCCTTTATCGATAATCTTTTGGATGTGTTCGTCAGTTTGCTTTTTCACTTCATCCAATTCCAAATCTTTGATACTCATGGAGAGTAAAGCCTCTCTGGAGTATTTGGTCATTTTGCAAAAGATGTCGTTGACTTCCAAAAAACGGCCCTCTATGTCCAAAACAAAGAACCCATCAAGTGAAGTTTGTGTAATTGCTTTATATCGTTCCTTGCTTTTAATTAGGACTGAAAGGGTTTCCTTTAAATCATTTTGATCTTTTATTTCCTTTAGAGCTCTTTCTATCGATTGTTTTAGCCGTCCAAGGTTTCCTTTAGAAACATAATCTGTTGCGCCCTGTTTGAGAAGTTCCACAGATGTTTCCTCACCTATGAAACCAGATACACATATAAATGGAGTGGGTGAAATCACTGATTTAGCCAGTTCTAAGGCCTGAAAGCCATTAAATCCGGGCAACTGAAAATCGGAAAGAATCAGATCATATTTTTCTGTAGATATCGCTGAAATATAATCCTTCTCATTTGCGACCACATCGATTTGGATTTCGGGTCCGAAACCTTCAAGTAAACACTCTCTAATCAGTTCAGCATCCAGGGGAGAATCTTCCAGGGAAAGTATTTTTAATACTGGTTTTGGGCCACTTTTACTATCCATATAGTCCTCTCATTCCGAGGGCAATTCATTAATAATTGCCCAAAAAATTCCGATCTGTTTTACTACTTCAACTAAAGATGTGAAATCAAGTGGTTTTACAATATAAGCATTTACCCCAAGGTCATACCCTTTAATTAAATCCTTTTCCTCTCGGGAGGAAGTAAGCATTACAATAGGTATTCGCTTAAATTTTATATCCTTTTTAATAATAGATAAAAATTCAAGTCCATCCATTCTTGGCATTTTTAAATCGAGCAGAATCAAGCCAGGATTTATCGGTTTTCTCCCTTTGTAAATACCTTCACAAGATAAATACTCTAATGCTTCTACACCGTTACCAACCAAAACAATTGGATTCGCTATTTTGTTTTCTTTGAGGGCTTCCATGGTCAGCTCAACATCCAAAGGGTTATCCTCAACATAAAGAATAGTTCTCAGTTTCATAGCTATCCACCTTTCTTTCTTTTCATAAGAGTAAAATAGAAGGCTGCGCCTTCACCAACTTTAGATTTGGCCCAAATTCTTCCACCATGCCTTGTAATCACTCTTTGAACCGTAGCTAAACCAATTCCTGTACCTTCATAATCTTCACGACTATGGAAACGCTGAAATACAGTAAATAATTTTGATGCCTGGCTCATATCAAATCCCGCTCCATTATCTATTATACAGTAAATGGTTTCGTTTTCAGTTTGCTCTGCAGCAATTGTTATTTTGGCCAACTCATTTTTTCTTGTAAACTTGACTGCGTTTTCAATCAAATTACCCCACACGGATTTAATCATCTCAAGATCACCAAAAGCCAAGGGCATGGAATCGATGTTAAATACTATCCTATGTTTTTCATCTGCTTCCAGTATAGGCTGGATATAGGCATCCACAATAGCGTTCATATTTAACACGCTTTGCTTCATCTCTATTCTGCCTGTTCTAGAAAATTGGAGCAGCCCATCAATCAATTCTCCCATGTTTTTTGTGGCGCTGGATATATTCTCAAGATACCGCCGTCCTTCGTCAGGAAGCAAGTTTATGTATTTTTTTACCAAAAGAGCATCATAGCCTATAATATGCCTTAAAGGAGCCTTTAAGTCGTGGGATATCGAGTAAGAGAGCGACTCCAACTCTTTATTTGCAGATTCAAGTTGGGCTGTTCTCTCTCTCACGCGATTTTCCAACTGTTCATTGAGGTCTTCTATCTTTTCTTTTTGAATAACAAGTTCTGTGTTGGCTTTAAACAACTCAATCGCTCGTTTTTCCTTCTCAGAGTTTTGAAATCTAAGCTCCTTATTGGCAATAAGTAACTCTGCTGCTCTGTCTGCTTTCTCCCCAGTTTGAAAAGCCAACTCTTTATCGGCAATCTTTAGTTCAGCTGCCCGGTCTGCCTTTTCTCCAGTCTGAAAAATGAGTTCTCTATTCGCTAAGACTAGCTCTGCTGCTCGTTTATCTTTTTCTTCATTTTGATAAGCAAGCTCTTTGTTTGCGACAATTAATTCGGCTGCTCGTTTATCTTTTTCTTCGTTTTGAAAGGCAAGCTCCTTATTGGCAATAAGTAACTCCGCTGCTCGTTTATCTTTTTCTTCGTTTTGAAAGGCAAGCTCCTTATTGGCAATAAGTAACTCCGCTGCCCGGTCAGCTTTTTCCCCAGTCTGAAAAGCCAACTCTTTATCGGCAATCTTTAGTTCAGCTGCCCGGTCCGCCTTCTCACCAGTCTGAAAAGCCAACTCTTTATCGGCAATCTTTAGTTCAGCTGCCCGGTCTGCCTTTTCTCCAGTCTGAAAAGCCAACTCTTTATCGGCAATCTTTAGTTCAGCTGCCCGGTCCGCCTTCTCACCAGTCTGAAAAGCCAACTCTTTATCGGCAATCTTTAGTTCCGCTATTTTTTGGTGAACGATTAATTCAAGGTTATTTTTAATATCAATAAGCTCGCCTTCATATTTTTTTATTGCAGACATATCCCTTGCAACAGCGAGCACTCCGATTATTTGACCTTCATCATCTTTGTACACTGATGCATTATATAAAACAGGAATGCTATCTCCACTAATATGCTTGAGATTAAGTTCATAATCAACCACCCTGCCATCTTTTAAAACTTGTTGATATCCAGCTTGTGCTTTTCCAGGTTCGGTAAAGTAATCTGAAAAATCAGTACCAATTAGCTTTTCTCTAGGAAGTCCTGTAGCCTGTTCAGTTGCATAATTAACATCTGTGATTTTACCGTCCCGCCCTATTATTGTGAGCTGGTCCAGGCTTGCTTCAATTAAGCTACGATTGTATTTCCGAGCCTTACTTATAGTTGCATTTGCCGCTTCGATTGGTTCTTTATCAATGATTGAAGAGGATTTATTTATTTGATTGTGATCTTTGTTTTCCAAATTAACTCAGCTCCAAACTCAAAAATGTTTAATATCCATTTATTACTTATGGGAATACTAATTCTCAATAGTAATAAGTATGTTTTTCTGTCTTAATGTCCAAAAACAAGCCTCAACCTCAAGCCGGGCGGATTGGGTGGCGGATGACTGTCTTGAGTTTCTCCGGTGCTGTGCGGCGCGGGTCGCCCAGGTAAATCTCGTGATGACCGCGCGTTTCTGACAGGTCTTCCACGTAGCCTTGGTCAAGCGCAAACTGGGTCATTGCTGCAATCGTGGTCGCTTCCGTGTCGTAAGGTCCAATGTGCATGCATTGCACGCACAAACCTTCCTGAAACTTAACGAGCAAGGCGTTGCTCAAATCCAATGCGGGTCTTTTCTTCACCAAAACAGCCTTGGCAAACTCCAGTACGGCTTCATTCACAAATTTCGGCTGGCAAATCATCGATCGCCATTTCAGCGCTGCTTTGTCATCTGTGCTTAGGCTTCCAGATAATTCCCGCTGGTCCTGGAACCACCACAGCCCTTCAAGTGGAAACACCTTGTATTCAAAGTAACCCTGCAGTTGCGTAGCATTTATCTTGCTCATCTCAATAGCGTACGAAAGCCCATAGAGCATTTCCAACGCCGTATGGTATTCCTCAGAGGTGTTTGGGTTTCCACGTCCATCGACCGCGATGAAGGTCATTCCAGGTACATCGATGATGCCCGGCTTGGTGCTGGGCTGGTAATAGGCTTTGAAGGCTTTTTTATAATTAAGAACTTCGCTCATTCCATCCTCCTTTCAAGATGGCCATGCGAGGTGCTGCTTTCCAGTTTGGCGAATTTACCGTCGAAAGCAGCCCGCTTCTCTCAAAATAACGCTATGAATGTGCAAACCGATAGCGTTAAAGGTTTGTTTCCAATTGTTCCAGATAAACCCCAACATCTTTGAATAGTTCATCTTTCACCCAGCCTTGCGTTGTTTGCATGCGTGTAAACGTAGCCGCCAGCCCTTCCTCTTGCGAGACCACGGCCCTTTGCCAGTTCAGGTAATCCAGACCCAGGTGTTTGCCCATTTGCTCTGCTGGCAAAACTCCCATACTCCGGAAGAAGGCCCCCCGTATGAGCAGCGCTTTCCACTGCTGGTACAAAGCCCAGGTGTTTTCGAAGCTGGCATAGTGGCTAAGGCCGTCTGTGAGGTTTTCTGACTGGAATTCCTCCCAAAAGTTCAGCTTTCCGGCCAGATCTTTGCGTAGCAAGCGCATTAGCGCGCCCCATGGCGCGTCTTTTCCCTCTTGGCGTAACTCCTGGGCAGCCTGCACGGCCGCCATCTGGGTTTGCAGGGCATCCAGCCTGGTGTAAATCAGCATCCCCTGGGCATCCAGGGCGGCGGACTGATCCTGCAGGCCAGGGTTGGCCAGGAATTCACGTACAGCTTCCATTGGCAAGCCGTGCGCGATATAAAATTCAAACTGTTCGATCAGCATCAGGGACTGCAAGTCGTAGCGCCGGATGCCGTTGCTGGTTTGTGCCTGGCGGTCAAAGAGCCCCAACTGATCCAGCCCTTGCAGTTCCCGTTTGCTCAGCCCAGTCTGCTTGAGGATCTCGCCCAACATTAAGTCTTGCTTATCCGGATTAAGTTTCATCAATTTTCCAGTCAGGGTTCCATAAAAGGATCATGTTTCAATTAATGATATCAGCAGATTAGCTTGAAGCAATTAGCTTTTTGAGTCAGTGCTCTTACATCACAATTGTCAACTGCCTTGGCCACCAAAGCCAAATTTTCCGCTATAATTACTTATGAGAATGAGGTCTTATGGCATCCAAACTAAGCACCAAATCCAAATTAAACACCCTCACACCTGAAGAACTGACCCTGGACCCTGCTCTCCCCTCACCTGCTGAGGCCTACCTGAACACGCTCTCTGTCTCCGGCCGGCGCACCCAGGCCACCGCGCTTAAAAATCTGGCCTTTCTCTTCTCGGATGGCAAACTTGAGGACCCCAATAAGTTCCCCTGGCAGCGCCTGCGCTACGAACACAGCTCCGGCCTGGCCGCCTACATGGTGGAAATTGGATATGCCAAGCCCACCGTCAACAAGCACCTGGTAGCCCTACGCCGAGTGCTCGAGGAAGCTTACCGCCTGGGCCTCTACACCGACCACGATCTGTTCTACCACGCCCAAGGGGTCAAATCGCTGCGCACACAGACTATTCCGCGCGGCCGCAGCCTTAAAATGGAGGAACTTGAAGCTCTGGTGCGCTCGAGCCTTGCGGATAAAAATCAAGCTTTAGGCATGCGCGATGCTGCCTTAATCAACACGCTGTACGCGGCCGCCCTGCGCCGGCAGGAAATTGTGGACCTCAACCTGGCGGACCTCGAACTGTCAGAACGCAAACTGCGCGTTCTAGGCAAGGGCAACAAGAAACGCCTGGTCTACCTTTCCGAGGATGCCGTCAAAGCCGTGGAGGCCTGGCTGCTTCTGCGCGGACGCAAGCTGGGGCCGCTCTTCTGCCGGGTAAGCAAAGGCGGTAAAATCGTCCTGAGGCGGCTCACCCCCCAAGCCATCTACTACATTTTGCATCAACGCGGCCTGGCAGCTGGCATTGAAGCTTTCAGCCCGCACGACCTGCGGCGTACTTCCATCACCGACCTGCTGAGCGCGGATGTGGATGTGCTGACCGTCTCAGCCATTGCCGGCCATGCCAGCGCCGACACCACCCGGCGCTACGACCGCCGCAGCGAGGACACCAAACGCGAGGCTGCCCAGCGCTTGCGCTCCCCGTTCAAACCCGAGCAGGCCATTTCGGATGACGAAAAAACTGCTTAATAGATGACCTGAGGTAGGAATGTACTCTGAACCAAAAACCATCATTTTAAAAGACGGCAGCTCGTGTTTGCTGCGTGCCCCTGAAATGGAAGATGTCGAAGAAATGCTGGCCTTCTTGCGCCAAACCGCCGCTGAAAGCCATTTTCTGCTGCGAGAACCGGAGGACGTCACTGATACCATCGACTCTGAACGGCTCTTCATCCAGCGCGTCCTGGTTTCAGACAATCAGCTGATGATTGTCGCGTTGGTGGATGGCAAGTTGGCAGGTAATTGCGGCCTCACATTAAAAACCTACAGTAAACTGAAACACCGCTCGGAAATTGGCATCGGTCTACTCAAGGAGTTTTGGGGGATGGGTATCGGCTCAGCTCTGTTTGAGGAAATGTTCTCCGCCGCCAGAACTCATGGTTGCACACAAATGGAGTTGAAAGTCATTGAGGGCAATCAGCGTGGGCTGGCCTTGTATCAGAAAACAGGCTTCCAGACTATCGGCATCATTCCAAATGCCATCCGCCTGAAGGATGGCACATACTTGAAAGAGTTCATCATGGTAAAGATGCTCTAATCAGCTCTTTCCGATTTCCTACAAAATGATTGGTTTTCAAGATTAACTGATATTAAGAGGCTGACCCAAAAGGTCAGTCTCTTTTCAAATTAAGCAGGTTGTGATTCAATTAGAGGAATGGACAATAGAGCGAAATTCAAACGATATGAAATGGACCAGCCGCAGCTTTTACCTCCAAGTGTAGATGAGCTGATTCCAGAAAAGCACCTGGTGCGGATGATCAACGAGCTGATTGACAAGATGCAGCTTGAGGCCATTGAAAGTGGATACAAAGGGGGCGGGACGAGCAGTTATCATCCGCGGATGCTGTTGAAACTGATTGTCTACGCCTATGCCGAGAAGAACTACTCAGAGCGGCAGATAGCCAAGTTGGTGCGGGAGAACATACACTATATGTGGCTAAGTGGAGGGAACCGGCCAGACTTTCGCACGATCAACCGGTTTCGCAGTGAACGACTGAAGGGGAAGATACAGGGCGTGTTCACGGAAGTACTGGAACAGTTGATAGAAGGGGGTTACGTCAAACTGGAGCATTATTTTGTGGATGGGACCAAGATAGAAGCCAATGCCAACCGGTATAGCTTCGTGTGGAAGAAGAGCACGCTCAAGCGACGCAAAGAGCTGGAACAGAAAGTGAGCGAGCTGTTTGAAAAGATTGATAAACTGCAGACTGAGGAAGACGCTGAATATGGAGATGAAGACCTGGAAGAACTGGGCGGAGGCAAGGGGATCGACAGTGAGGCTTTGGACGCACTCGCCAAACGATTAGATCAAGTCTTGGCAGGGGATCCTGAGCCGAAAGAAGCTCGGGAAGTCAAAAAGGCGAAGAAACAAATCAATGAAGACTTATTACCCAGGTTGATCAAGTATGAGCAATATGAAGACATGCTGGGGGAACGCAACTCCTGTTCCAAGACCGATCCGGACGCAACTTTTATGCAGATGAAAGAAGATCACATGCGCAACCGCAGCCTGAAGGCCGGATATAACGTACAGGTGGGGACTGAAGGGCAATACATCCTTGGCTTCAGCGTGCACCAGAATGCAGCTGACAGCGTCACCCTGCGGGCTCATTTGGAGCAACTCAAAAAGAACTTGAAACGACTGCCTGCAACTTGGGTGGCGGATGCTGGTTATGGCAATGAAGAGAACTACCGGCTACTGGAAAGTGAGGGGGTTGAAGCTTATCTCAAGTATCCTGGTTTTGATCGGGAAAAGCAGAAAAGGGCCAAGTTGAGTGAGAAAGAAAAGTATCAGGCCAGACAATTTCAACTCCACCAAGATCAGGATATCTATCTCTGTCCTCAAGGAAAGGAACTCCATTTTGAACGTGAGGTTGAGGAGATCAATGCCACGGGATATCGCAGTTTGAGACGGGAGTACCGTTGTAAGGATTGTAAGGGCTGCATTGCCAAAGAAGTCTGTTCTCCAAAGTCAACCCATGGCCGGACATTGAGCGTTGGCCCTGAACTGGTGCGTTTTCGAGAGAAGGCATTCAACAAACTCATCAGTGAGATTGGAGAGAAACTAAGAAGAAAGAGGCTGGCCGAGGTTGAGGCTGTCTTTGGATTGTTGAAAGGGAACGGTTCATTCAGAAGGTTCCACCTGAGAGGCCTTGAAAAGGTTGAAGTTGAGTGGGGGATCCTAAGTATGGCACATAATATCAAGAAAATGGCGGCTGTTTAGACCGCCAAATTTCTTTTTTTCCTCCCCATTCTCTTTTATCCTAAAGTAAAAAGGCTGATCCAAGTTGCTTTTGGGTCAGCCTCTTCTTCATCGCCTGAGGGCCTCAACGAGATAGAATTGCGATCCAAGTTCCCTTAATAATTCCCGCAATCAAGCCAATACTGACCGATTGAATTCGATCAAGGCAGCCTGGTCCGGCTCGAGAACCAGCTCACCATCTCTGGTTACAGGGGCCGGGTTGTCTGGCAGGTTGACTAAACGGCTGTTTGGGTTCATGACTACCCGCAGTGCTGAGTTTCCAAGGTTGACAGCAAACAGCCACTCCTTATTTCTGCCCAGCTGGCGTTTTAACACCAGCACGTCCTGCTGGTCATCCACTCGCTCACAAACCCAGCCCGCTTCCAGCAGTTGTGGATTGGCCTCGCGCAATTCAGCCAGGCGGCTCAATAGCGGTACCATCTCGGCTTCTTTCTTCCAATCCATGGGCAGACGGGCTTCGTCATAACCGATGGAAGCTTCAGCGTGGATGGAAGCTCGCTGTGAAAGCAAGTTTTCCGTTCCGAAGTAGACAATCGGCGGTTGGGGCAGCAGATAAAGCAGTGTCAGGGCGATCTTCAATATGGCCGGGTTCTCTTCCGCTGTGAAGAAGAAGCGGTTCATGTCGTGGTTGTCAAGGAATGCCGGCCGGCTGAACTCAGGCGTAAAATATTCTTCTGCCTGCTGCAATACGCCGGCCAACCTGCTGAGCGGCCAGGTTTTGCGGCCAATAGTCTCACGCAGGGCCTGGCAGGTGAGGAAGTCCAAAGTGCCGTCCAAGCCGCCGCTGAATGCCCGCTGAATATCCGCTGGCTGTACCACCTCTCCAAAGAACCACGAATCGGCCTTAGCCTCCCGGCAAACACGTCTGAAATCCACCCAAAAGTCTGGGCTGGGACCGAAAGCATAATCGCATCTGTAGCCATCCACCCCAAATTCCAGCCAGTAGCGCGCGGCTTGCAGCAGGTGTTCACGGGCAGGCTTGTCAAACCGCAGATCAAGATCTGGCATGGACTGCACACCTGCATAGGCCTCGTACCTGGGCCAGCGCTTCCAGCGGAACCAGGCCTGCTCTGGCGCGTTTTGGTCTGCCAGGGCTGCCTGCAAGGCACTGTGCTGGTTTAAGCTGTGGTTGGCAACAAAGTCGAGCAATACCTTGATCCCCAAGGCGTGTGCGTGCTCGATTAATTTCTTAAGATCGTTTTTACTGCCAAAGCGCGGCTCGATTTCTAAATAATCGCTGGTATCGTA
>Ga0209429_10001500_pt1 | contig 14353 bp, 8 predicted proteins | sample BarGraNGADG00212_3_FD_184493 | JGI IMG/M metagenome (GOLD analysis project Ga0209429, IMG submission 184493) | Arctic peat soil microbial communities from Barrow, Alaska - Barrow Graham LP Ref core NGADG0004-212 (SPAdes) (version 2) | ecosystem: Environmental > Terrestrial > Soil > Wetlands >... | reverse complement strand
CTGACCTGCGGCGATGCTCGCCGGGGGTGCCATGATTGCCAGGGATTCGCGGGTTCCACTGACCAAACACTGACCACGGCGGACTCGCACCGCGCCCGCCGCTAGGACGGCCGCCATCCCGATGCCCCAGAGTGTGACCGCCTCGGGAACCGCTTCCACCGAACCACGTCTCACCTTCGCGCTATGGTCTGCCGAGAGCCGGATCGAGCACACGATCGGCAGGGGAGAACCGTGGCAGTCCGCGTACCAGTTCAGCCGGCGACCCTGGCATGGGCTCGTGAAGCCCTCGGACTCGCGGCTTCGGATGTTGCCAAGGCTGCGGGCACTAGCCCGCGTCAGGTCGCCGCATGGGAGGCAGGGACCTCCTCGCCGACCGTGAACCAACTCCGCGCGCTCGCCCGGCGGTTGGATCGGACGAGCGCGTTCTTCTTCCTTCCCCCACCCGAAGACACGGGCGTTCCCGAAGCGCCGCTATGACACGCGTATGACACGACGGGGCCTGAGTTGGGGGAGTGGTGACTCAACGTTCCGGGTTCGGTTCGATCACCAAGCTGCCCCGCCGAACGGTACCGAACGAGGCGTTCCGTTTCGGGCTGGGTGCCCCCGGGTCTGGGTCAGCGCATCGGAGACGTTCACGCGCAAGGACACGTCGAGCTGTGGCTCGCGCGGCGGCGCGCGGAGATCGAGGACCGGCGCGTCCAGCCAAGGCGAAGACATCGAGGGTGAGTCTGCGCGAGTATGCCGACCGGTGGCTCGCGACCGGGCCTACCCGTTGGAGGGTTCGGGCATGAGGTCGACGCACCCCGCGCCGGTCGGCGCCGGCGCGGGGTGCGTTGCCGAGGCGGCACCGGTTGGTGCCGCCTCGGCGGTTGGCTTCACCTAGGGTTGAGTGACGATGGGGAACGGGGTCGCGTTGACCCAGGCGGACGAGCCGACGGCGTTGTTCGCCCGGATCCGGAAGTAGTACGTGGTCGCCTTGCTGAGTCCGGTCAGGTTGGCCGTCACCGCATTGGCTGCCACCGTGGTGCTGTTGAGGCCGGTCGTGAATGCCGCGTTCGTTGCCCGCTGGATCGTGAACCCGGTCTCGTTGACGGAGTTGTCGGCCCAGGTGAGGTCGACGGAGCGCTTGTTGCCCTGGCTCGCACCGTTGGCTGCCGCCAGGTTGGACGGGGCCGCGGGCACAGCGGGGGACGCATCGGTCGTGGCCGTGTTGGAGTAGGCCGACAGGGTCGTGACCCCGCCGAACAGGTTGACGGCCGCGACCCGGTACCAGTACGGAGTTCCGGTCGCGATCGTCGCATCGGTGAAGGTGGTGCTGCCGGTGCCGGTCTTGGCGGCGGCGACAGCGATTCGGACGAACGATCCCGGCAGTCCGGTGGTCGATCGCTCGACGATGAAGCCAGACTCGTTGCTGGCGGTGTCGAGCCACTGCAGCCGGATCTGCGGGCCGGATTGCAGGGTGGCTGTCAGGCTCGTCGGAGCCAGCGGCGCGGCAGCCGGCAGGTTCACGCCAATCGCTGACGAGAACGAGTCTGCGTTCACGGCCGGGTACGCACCGCCGTAGCCGACGGTGTTCCGGGCGACGACGCGATACAGGAGCGCGGCGTTCCGATTGGCCGTCGTGTCCCTGAGACTCCGGACGCCGCCCTTGGTGTTCGGCTGGTCAAGTGGCGACTGGCTCGTGGCGGCGTTCGTCCAGGTGAAGCCGTCGGCCGACCTCTGGAGGATGAACGACGTCTCGGTGATCGAGTTGTCGTTCCATGCGATCTGGTTTCGGTTGCTCACGACCGTCCTCAGGAGCCCGTCAGCCGTGAACGGCGGGAGCGCGAGGAGCACCGGCCGCATCATGTCCATCTCCTCGTGGGAGAGGATGTGGCAGTGGTAGACGTACTCCCAACCGAAGTTGACGAGCGCGTTGGTCAGCGTCGTCACGTTGCCGGCGGGGTCCACGATCAACCCGTTCGGGTCCAGGTTCGCGCCATCGGGCATCATCGGGTTGAGCTCACGGATGCTGTTCGGGATCTCGAACGGCAGCGTCGGGATGATCGGCCGCAGGGCGACGATCGTGTCCTCCAGCGGGCTGATCCGGACGGTGTCCTTCCAGCCGAGCTCTGACGCTTCCGTGGGGATGATGATGTTGTCCCAAGTCACCCTGTTGAGCACCTGCACGTCGTACAGGTGGAAGTGGATCGGGTGGGTGTCGACGCCGTTGTGCGTGATCTTCCAGATCTGGGTCCCGTCACTGCCATCGCTGATGGCCTGGACGTTGAGGTCGCCCTTCGGCAGGTTGGTGCCGTCGATGACCTCCGTTGGCGGCGCGACGTACGGGTAGAGCAGGATGTTCTGCCCGGCCGGCGTCGCCGGCACCGCCTCGAGGCCGAGGTTGGCCGTCATCCGCCCGAACTCGTCGAAGGCCGCCGAGTTCATCTCGTCGTGGAGCGCCTTCGGCTGGAGCGGGATCGTGAGCTGCGGGCTCGAGCCCTTCAGGTTGTCGAACCTGAACAGGTCACCGCCCTGCTGGTTGATCCGCGCGAACCCGTCGCACTTGTTCGTCCCGGCCGGGTTGGTGCAGTCGCCGCTCGCGGCAAAGGTGGCGCCATAGGCAGAGTTGTAGGCGGCCTGCCCGACGATGACCGGGTGCTGGCCTGACTCGAAGACACCGCTGCCATCGGCGTGATGCTTGAAGGCGTTGTTCAGCGCCGTCAGGTTGAATGCCGGGGCCGGAGTCGCAGCGGCGATCTTGACCTGCATGACGGTCCGCGTGTTCGGGCCGTAACCAGGCAGGATCGCTCCGGCACCCGTGTCCGGGGCGCCGGTGTAGTAGTCGTAGCTCGCGACCCGGGCCGGGAAGGCGGCGGGTGCGTCGTTGTAGAGGATGAGCGTCTGGCCCGCGTACTTGCTGAAGTCAACGATCACGTCGGACCGCTCGGCGGGTGCGAGGAGCATCGAGTGCTTGTCCACGTTGCCGACGTCGAAGCGCGTCGGGTCGGTGATCCACGTGGTCGGCTGGGCCGGAACGACGGCAGGGGCGGGCAGGAAGCCACCCTCGGAGCCGATCTGGATCCAGTCGGGACCCGCGGGGCTGAGGTTCGTGTCGGGGGTCGGCACGATGTTGATGTCGGTCTGCGCGGCCGCCACCTCGGACGCCTTGAGGGCGACCTCGGTGCCGGTGCTGTCAGCGACGTACCAGGAGAGGTTCCAGAAGCGGTCGTTGGCCGCGTTCAGGATGCGGAAGCGGTACGCCTTCGGGTCGAGCGTCGTGGTCGGGTACGCCGTGCCGTTGACGATCGGCGTGTCGTTGAACTGCTCCATGCCGACGCTGACGTTCGGCGTGCCGGGGATCAGCTTGGGCTCGCAGAACGGGGTGACCTGGTACTGCCACGTCGACGGGTCGTCGAGGTTGCAGGGTGTGGCCAGGTCCGTCGTGAAGTTCGTCGCCGGGTCCTTCCCGTAGTACGGGTTGGCGATCGGCCCGTGCTGCGGCGTGGCCGGCGGCCAGAACCACGGCCCGTACATCCACCGGCCGTAGGCGCTCATGCCCGACGGGTCGCCGGGGTTCTGGGCCGGCATGTAGACGTGGTGGTACCAGAGGTTGCCCATGCCGCCCCATCGAGAGGCGTCCCACGTCGGGTCCTGCCCGGCGAGCTGCTCGGGGCTCGGGACGAAGGTGCGGTCCTGGATGACGAGCGGGATGCCTTCGCCCATGTCTGCGTAGGTGCCGGATGGCCCGAACAGCTTCTGCTCGGTGTCATCGGTGATGATGTACCCCGCGGCCTCGCCGGCGTACACGTTCAGGCGGGTGATGCCCCACGCGTGGTCGTGGTAGAACATCAGCCGCGCCGACTGCTGGTTGGTGTAGTAGAAGGTCTGGCAGCCATCGCCGGTGCCGGTGCAGTCCGGCACGCCCGCGACGGGGGCCATGTCGGGGACGTTCCCGACGCTGACTCCCTGCGGCCACGGCGTGGTCTCGTTGGCGGGCGTGATCCACTGGTGCGGGGTGCCGTCGCTGATCCACGGGGTGATGCCGCCGTGCAGGTGCAGCGTGGCCCGGTTGTCCTTGAAGCAGGTGTCGGGCTTCGGATTGTCGGTGCACTCGGGATTGCGGATGGCGTCGGTGACGACGCCCTCGTCAACCGGGTCCGCCATGGCCATCGGGCCCATGCCGGCGCCCATCAGGCTCGAGTCCGTCGGCAGGAACAGGTCTCCGTCTGCGCCCTTCGGAAGCAGGTTGTAGAAGACGATGCGGACCGCACGATCCTTCTGCGCGATGATCGTCGGGCCGAGGTAGTGAGGATCGTCGACGCCGACGGCCTGGGTGATCCCGTCGGGCATCATCGTCGGTACTTCGCTGCCGTCGAGGAGTGCCGTCGTGAGCGGGATCTGCTTGCCGAGTACGGCGCCGGCTGACAGCTGGACGTACTCGCGCAGGAGCGTGCCGCTGGCAGGCAGGCTCGAGCTCATCTGCTCGCGGTGCTGGACGACCGCGATGACGTAGTAGTCGGTTCCCGGGAACGTCGTCGTGTCGGGCACGGCGACCGGGATGTACTGCCCGAGGTTGTTCGCGCCGGCCTCGCCGAGACCCGGCAGCGTGTCCTGGAACTTCTTGATGCCGCCCGGTGTGATGTAGCCGGAGCCTGGGGTCAGGAGGTGCAGCGCGATGACCGCGCCGACGTCGGTCGAAGCCGTGGCAGAGGCACCCGCTCCAAGTCCGGTATCGCTGAAGGCGACGACTGGGGCTGACGTGTAGGCGGCGCCATAGGTGTCGACCACGACCGACTGGATCGTGAGGGTCGCTGTCGCGACGGCTGCTGTGAACGGATCCGTTCCGTGGCTGATCGGGTCGAACTGCGTTCCGTCACGGACGACCACGGCCGGGGCCGTTGCGTAGCCCGATCCGGCGAAGTCCACCACGACGCCGGTCACGGTCAGGAAGTCCGTCCCAACCGTGAGATTGCAGTCCAGGTAGGGAGCTGCACACGTGGCATGTCCCTGTGCCTGGACCCCGTTCGGGTCGTCCGGCAGGTCAAAGTCCACGGTCGGGAACTTGTAGCCCTCGCCCGGGGTGGTGGTGCTCACCAGGTCGACACCCCCGAGCACATGGGCAGTCGCGTCGGTGCTCGCACCGCCGCCGCTGATGGTCACGGACGGTGCCGTGTAGCCACTGCCGCCCGCGTCGACGGCAACGCTGGTGACGGCGCCGGAGGTCTGGACGTCCGCGGTCGCGGTCGCTCCGCTGCCGGCCACGCTGCTGATCGCCACGGTCGCGGCCGAGTAGCCGGAACCGGGGTTGGTGAGGGTCAGGCCGGTGAGAGCGCCGTCTGCGCCTACGGTCGCCTCGGCGGTCGCACCGCTGCCCGGGCCCGTGGCGGGAGGCGTCACGCTCGCGGAGATCGAGTAGGTGCGGGCCTGAGGATAGATCGGGAAGGAGGCCGAGCCGAGGGTCACGACATCAGCCGCGGCCGGCGCGGAGGCGGGCCCCGGATACGCGATGACGTCGGTCCCGGCGCCGACGTCGACCGGGATGCCCTGCCCGTACCAACCGATGAGGTCGCCCTGTTGCGTGTCGAACGGGCCCACCGAGAACGTCGAGACCTCGCCCGCCGGATCGGTCAGCGCCGGGACGGTCAGGGGGCCGCTGTCGAAGGCGATCGTGTACTCATTGGCGGTGGCGGTCGGCCGGAGCACGTAGGCGTGGAAGACCATCCCTGCTGAGCCGGGCTGGTTCCAGGTCGAGAAGCTGGTCAGGGAGCCGGCGGGCAGCACGGAACCCGGATCCTGCACCACGCCGAACACAGTGGTGGCGCTGTCAGTCGCATTTGCGCGGGTCACGAGCGGGTTCCCGACGGTGACAGCCGTGACGGACGCCCCCGTGATCGTCACGGTCGCGTCCGGCAGGGTCAGTGGGCTGTTGGCCCAGTTCGGGTACGGCCCGAAGTAGTGCGGGACTCTCGTCTCGTCGACCGCGCTCGCCGGCCCCGGGGCGGCAGCCGCGGCTGGGCTGAATGCCCGCACGCTCGCTGCGCCTGGTGTCGCCGCCGACACCAGGAGTACGAAGGCAGCGGCCTGGGCCACCAGTCTGTGCTTCATTCGAAGTCTCCCTCGTTGACCCGCGACGCTTTCAAACGGCCATCGGCCGAGGGTGAGCGTCGATCGCGCTCCGAAAAGCGCCGTCTCCGCGGCGGTCCGAAGCGACACGAAGCCGAAAGTAGCCGTACGACCGGACTGGACCATCCGGGCTACCACGGGGGCGACTACGGAAATTTGGTGTCCGTGATGTGGGAGTACGGACGCGCGAATCCCGTATCCGATGCGTAGTCCGCCCGATTGTGGGGGTGGTGCCGGGCGCGCATTCTTTCTTCGTGGACCATCGATCCGGTTTCGAAGCCTCAGACCAGGCGTCCGCCGACGACGCCCGCGTGCGGCTTCGCCAGCGGGGGATCGTGTCCGTGGAACCCGACGAGCGGATCGGTGTCATGCTCGCCCCCGGAGAACGTGTCGTCGCGGTGCGCCGCGCCATCGCCATCGAGCGTCTCAAGGATGAGCGCCACCCGGAGCGGGCCCTCCGCGGCGACCTCTACGTGACCACGAACCGCCTCGTGTGCCTGGGTCAGGTTCCGGTCGATGTCCCGCTCGTGGAGATCAAGGAGGCGGTCGTGGTCGCCGGCGTGCTCCGGCTGGTCATCGGCCACGGCCGCGGATTGGGGATCCGGACGAGGGATCCGCTCCTGCTTCGCGTGGAACTCTCGGCCGTCCGCGAGGCGGCTCGGGGGGCGGCGTCCAGCGCACGCCCCGTCGACGAGGGGCGCCACGACACCACGCCCGGCACCGGCGAGTCCTGACGGGGACGTCGGTCAGGATTCGTCCCTGTAGTGGCGCGCGGCATCTGTGCGATTCCGCACCTCGAGCTTGCGGAGGATGCTGCTCACGTGCGATTCCGCTGTGCGTCTCGAGATCGTGAGCGCCGTGGCGATATCACGGTCGCTGAGGCCGTCGTTGAGGAGGCGGAGGACGTCCCGCTCCCGGGTGGTCAGCCGATCCATGGTCGAATCCTCGGCCGGCGACGCCGGAGCAGCCCGCCGTAGGGCCTTGAGAAGAAGGCGGGCCGCAAGCCGTCGAGGGATGATCAGCTCGCCGCTCTGGGTCGCGCGCAGCGCACGGACGAGCGCCTCTGGCGAGAGATCCTTGGTCAGGTACCCGCTTGCACCGGACCGCATCGCCTCCGCCACGTCACGATCGGCGGACGACACGGTGAGCATCAGGATCTTGGTGGTGGGAAGGCGTGGCGCCAGCTCGCGGACGAGTTCCAATCCCGACATGCCCGGCATCGCGATGTCCAGGAGGAGGATGTCGGGAGCGACTCGCGGCGCGAGCGCGAGCGCCTCCTCCGCGGTCGCGGCTTCGGCAACCACGACCATGTCGTCCCCGCTGATCGCGCGCGCAACGGCCGAGCGGACGAGCGGGTGATCATCGACCACCATCACGCGGATCACGGGACTTGGCGCGGTCATGCCTGCTCCGCCGCGGCGAGCTTCGCCGACCGCGTGAACGGCGCCGTCAGAGTGATCAACGTGCCCGTCTCGGAATTGGAGTCGATCCTGAGCCTGCCGTCGATGAGGGCCGCCCGCTCCCGCATGGACGAGAGGCCGTATCCCCCGCCGTCAGCCGACGCCACCCTGAAGCCGCGTCCGTTGTCGGCGACGCGGAGCTGGATCCGGTCGTCTTCCAGCACGAGGCGTACCCCGGCCACGGTGGCGTCCGCGTGCCGGGTGACGTTGGCCAGTGCCTCCCGGACGATCCGGAGGACCTCGACCTGGGTTCTCGGGGCGATGTGCGCCGCGGGGTCGCCCTCGAAGGTGAACTCGACGCGGAGGCCGAACCGATCCCCGTGCTCCTCGACGGCATGTCGGAGCAGGTCATCGAAACCGGACCCGGAGCTCGGAAAGGTGCGCAGGGCAGCCACCGCATCACGGGCGTGGGCGAGCCCGACGTCGATAGCCGCGAGAGCGTTGTCGGCGGCCCTCCGGGCCTCGACCGACAAGCCCTCCATGCTCGCCACTTCGCCGGTCCTCAGCTTGGCGAGCCATAGGTCCTGCGCCAATCCGTCGTGCAGTTCGCGCGCAAGTCTCGAGCGCTCTTCGATCGCCGCACGTTCGACCTCACTGTCCCGCAACCCGGCAAGCTCGACGTTCGCCGTTCGCAGCCCCCGCTGGCTGGCGCGGAAGGCGCTCGCCAGCCCGGCGAGCAGGCACAGAGAGCACATCAGCTGGAGCATGTCCGCGAGCGACACCTGGCCGGGATGTGCGCTCGGGTAGAGCGTCGCATGCAGTTCCGCGAAGCCGGCGAACACGAGACCGATGGCGATCCAGGAGTCGATCACCGCGCCCTCCGAGTGCCACAGGCTTCGGCTCACGGAGGCCCCGGCGAAGAACAGGACAGCCGTGACGAGATGGATGGCCGCCCCGAATGGCGTGGTGTGCGGCAGTCCGGTCTGGTCAGGGAACGTGACGAGCAGCAAGACGTCCGGCGGGTCGAACACCCGGCCGACGAGCGCGGTGAGAAGCACGGCGAGGGTCGGTGCAACCAGGATCCAGGCCGGGTTCCAGGCGGATATCGAGCGCCGCGTGACGATGCCGGCGAGCACGAAAAGGATCGCTGCGGCCGACCGGGCGAGCGCGAAGACGAGCGGCTGCGCGCTATCGAGCGCCGCGCGATCGCCGAGGTTGGGGGCATGCTGCACGCTCACGAGCACGGCGACGCCGTAGGCAGTTGAGAGCGCCATGAAGGCTCCGGCGTGATAGGCGGCGGCAATCACGTGCCGCTCACGGAATCGGGCCCACGCGAGCGTCATCAGGGCGACAAGGATGACTGTCGCGGTCGTGTCCAGCACCAGGTCCAGGGCGGGCAGGATCGCGTGACCGTGGACTCTGCGGAATACGACAGGCAGGCTCAAGAGGAGGCAGACAGCGAAGACCCTTCCGAGCACACGGTCGTGCGGCGTACTCGCCTCGGAGCGCCCGTCATGAGTCACGGTCACGTCCAGCCCGTCACCGACCGCGGCCATGCTCATCCCCAATCGTCCAGTCGACGAACTGATGAGATGCAGCGTTCCGCGGCGTCGTGATCGCGGTCGTGACCTAGCGTGTGCAGCATCGGCGCTCCTGTCAAGGCCCGGCAGGGCGCGCTCGGGCGCAGCCGACGAGGCGTCGAGGGTGCCCGTCGATGCGTCACCCTCTTGCCAGCGACCGAGTCACCCGCGGTCGTGCCTACGGCACGGCTCACGTGAGTCGTCCTGGCCACGTTGGAGGCTCCTTGACCTGCATCAACACTCTGTGCGCCTGGGCAGATTCGAACTGCCGACACCCGCTTTAGGAGTTCGATCTTGGAGCGGGTGCAACGCGCTGACCTGCGGAAATACATGCGAGGAGTTCCGGATCTGACACCGTTTCGCGGCTCGCGCTGACCACGCGCTGACCACGACGCGCGCACCGCCATCGTGCTCGCGAGGTGCCTGGGCACGTGCCGTCGCTCTACCAACTCCTCGAACCCGGACGTTCATGAGGGGCCCCGGGGACGTCACCGACCCCGCGAATGCCCCCGGTTGTGGCCCCGGCCGGGCATGAGTCTGGCTAGGACGCTAGTCCGCAGAGAACATGTGTGTGCCGCCCCCAGGCAGCCGATGTGCGGGCAGGCCGCTCAGCAAGTCATCAAGTTCGTGGGCCGGCGCGCTGCTCGCGACGATCACCTGGCTCCCAGCGGCAGCCGCTGCGAGTTCTTGATATAGAGCTCGCACGCTAGTCATCTCGGCCTCCTGCTGCCTTGGCTCATCCATTATGAGGACGCCCAAGGGCTTCGCACCATCGATCTCATTCACCGTTCGAGTGAGTGCCACATAGTATGCCCATTTCGTCCTAATCGCATCAGACGCAGACAGCCCGTGGCGGATGTCGAACGTCAATTCGAACCCGTCATGCTCCGGTAACAGACTCTCCGAACCGATCGTGATCTCGCCGACCGGAAGGCTACGGAGACCAAAGCGCCGGAGCGCAGCAACGAACCTCGAGCGCAGCCGGTCCACCGTTTGAGCATCGGCGCCCGACTCCGCCTCGCTGCGTAGGAGCTGCAAGCGATCTCGAACCCGGGCCATTGAGACCGCTGCTCGCTGCATTCGCTCGAGGTGTTCATGCGCCTGCGCCAACTCGATTTCGCCCACGCGGGCGCGCTCCCCGAGCACAATCCGCCGCTCGATCTCGGCCACGCTCGGAGCCCCCGACGGCCCGGAGAGTTCATCCTTGAGACTCCTGATGCGAGCTCGAAGCTCACCGAGCTGCGCAGCGAGCGAGTCAGCGGCGCCCTCTGCCATCGCCACGTCTCTCTGGGCGGACGACGTCATGCGATCGAGCGTGGCCTTCTCTGCGGCGAGCAGCGTGAGGTTCGCAGATACGTCGAGGACGAGCCCCGTCGCGACCTGTTGCGCATCAAGGTCTTGAGCACAGGTCGGGCAGTGCGCATCCTCAAGCGAGGCGGCGCCGATCTCGCTTCCCAGCCTCTCCAGCTTCCGGACGTCGACTAGGCGCGCCCGATCGCTCTCGAGATCCCGCTGCCGTGACCTGAGGACGTCTACATCGGCTGCCGCCCGGGCCGCGGCCTCCCGGTGGAGCCGAAGCCGCCCTGCCAGCCTCCCAGCCTCCACCTCGGTCTCTCGGAGCTCGTGCTGTGCGATAGCTGTCCGCACCCCAGCCGTCGGAGGCGGCGCGCCTAGCATCGCCTGAGCCTCCGAACGCATACGCCCTATCTCGTCCGCAGCGTCGATGAACTGGCTCTCTCGGAGGATGCCGATCTCCGGGAGCCCCCGCTCACCGGACGCGACCGCTTCATCCAGGGGGTGCGCGAGCGACCATCCTTGGCGAACGAGCACCGCATTCAGATCTCGCCCCGTCGTCGCCCACTCCTCCTGAAGGCCAGCCAATTTGGCCCGCAACCGGTCCGTCTCCTTGAGGCGCTCAAGATTCCTGAGGCCGAGCACATACTCGGCGGCCCGGCGGTACGGTGACCGGATCCTGTAGTGGGTTGGCACCCGCGGCGCAAGCCCCGCCCAGCCGTACTTCTGCTCTACATAGAACAGTGGGAGCAGGACCTCGAGGTACAACTTCACCTCATCCCCGTTGAATCCAGGAACGGTGGGCAGCTCGAGCCCGATGAAGTCTTCTAGGAGGCGATGGAAACCCAGTTCATGGCTCGCGGCTCCCGGCTCACGTACGTAGAAGTCCCGCTCCTCGGCCCCACTGAGAGCATCCAGGGAATCGGCCGCCCACGTCTGCACCAACGAACTCTCGTAGGCGAGGCTCCTCGCATAACGCCGAGACCGAAGGTGTGTTCCGTGATCATTTAAAAGGGTCAGAGTTACCGAAGACTCGACAACCGCCTCGCGTTGATCACTGAGGTCGATCACAGAACTCATGGCTTCACCGAGGGGAGAAAGGTGCGATGCAGAAAACGCACCTTCGAGTCCCAGCCCATACACGAGGCTTTGCACGAGCGTGGACTTCCCCCAGGAGTTTGGAGCCTCGATGATATTGAGTCCTGGAGCGAACACGGCGCGGTAGTGCGTCTCGCGCGTCGCCGTGCGCACGTGGAGCATCACTTCTTCGAATCGAAAGCTCACTGTGCCCTCTCCCCTAGCCGGCGCCACATCTCGGTTGACGAAATCGGCGCCAGTCCACTCAGGAGCCTCTCGCCCACCCCAATTACGATTCCATCACGCTCCACCGCCTCCAGAAGGGCGGCACCCTTCTCGGTGAGTCGCTGGCGACCGTTGGCTAACTGCTCCACGAGCACTTCCACGTGCGCCACCCGCAGGGTCTCGAGCAGCCGGGGCACGTAGCCCCTAAACGGGCGGCGCGGGTCCCGCGGGTCCTCCCAGACCTGCTTCAGCACTAGAGCGTTCTCGTCATCGGTCAAAGCCCAAACCAGCGTATGAAGCTGCTCGACCGTCGCGCTCCTCCCTCGGCACACCGACAACGCCTCTAGGACCGTGACGATCCTCCATTGGAAACGTGCGTTTCCGGCGAGAGGCAACGGCACTCGCCGCACCTTAACAGGGGCCTCCGACACGACTCTCGGCTCACCATCCAGGGGCAGGCCCTCGTGGCTAGCCATGATTACCTTCGTCGAATTGCAGCGGGCACTGGATCCACCAAGATGCGACAAAGTAGCGTGAGAGCAAGATAATCAGGTCAAGCGTCAGCGCGGGCATCCTTCCCTCCATCACGCGCTGCAACTTCTCCTGTATCGCGCCGACCACGACTACTGGCCTGCCGTCCGCTTCGGCAAGAGATCTCGCAAGGCCGTCGAATACAATGTCTGCGCACTCGTTCGCCGACTTGTGGACTGACGGCACGTCCCGCGCGAGCCTCGCCAGTTCTGCGCCGCCGCGGAAGTAGTCCCGCAGCACCTCTTCCTTGTACGCGCCGAAGAGGCGTGGGCTCCGCGCGAGATTGGAATCCGCTACGAGCTTCTCGTCCAGGGTCGCTTCGATTCCGAGATCGAGATCGCCGGATTGCCGCACCTCATCAAGATTCACGCGCGGGGAGTCGACCGCAATCCTTCCACCTTGGCGTCCCCCAAGCAGGTGGGCCCTCGCGATCGCAAAGAGGGAGTCGTCGTGCACTGAGACTCGGAACAATGGGTCACACCACGCCTGTTCGCTCGCGAGACGCCTGACCTCAAGCGACCTGTCGTTCGCATAAACGACAAGTGCCTTGTCCTCGAAAGAGGGGGTTAGGAGCACCCATTCCCGAATAGTGCGCCCCGCGCCGATAAGCCGCTGAGTGCGGTCGGGATGGTCGATTAGCTTCTTGGTGTCCGTACGGATCTTGTTCCTCTGGGCTGCAGTTTGAGCGTCGAGGCTAAACGGCGATTCTGGGGCGTAGCATTGGAAGGCGATGCACTCATCGGCGACGTACGCTTCAAGGCCGCCATCTCCTTGGCCGCGATCAGGCACAATTTGGACTCGCACGCCATAGTGGACCGTGAGGAGTTCCTCACAGTAGGCCTGCCACTCCTCCGGATCCCATTCGCGCCCCGCCACAGTGCTGCAGCCTAGCCCCGAGATCACCAATCGAGGCGTCGAATCATCACGTGGCGCCACGCTTGGTTCCACGCGGCGGCCCATCGACGCGTCGCCGCGGGCCTGCGGCTGGTCGGCCCGGGTAGGGGCAGCGAGGCCACGACACGGCCCCTCACCGCGCGGACCCCACCCTGGCCATGCGACGGGCCTTCCGTGAACCGCCTATTGCGTGGCCGTCTCCCCCTGCGGCTTGGGCCCCTTCGTCGCGCCCAGATTCAACCGAGCTAGCGCCGCGCGAAGGCGGTGATCCCGGTGTCTCCCCATTGGGTGCCTTGATCGCTTGGCGCCCTCTTCGCCCGGCGTGAGCCCTGCGGCCCAGTCGAACGCGGCGAGAGCAGCAGGGTGGGCCCGTTATAGCGAATCCCCCGAGCGCGTCGTGCCTACCCGTACTTGCGAGAGGCTTCAAACCGTCGTGCGTGCTTCTCGGGCAACGCCGCGACGGAGGCCTCCACCTGACGGAGCGAGCGTCGAGCACTGAACCGACCCCACGCCGGCCGCCATATGGCGTCTGCGACTACGCGGGACATCGTCCGTACGACATCGGCCACGTCGGACGAGATCCCCGCTGCGAACTCATCGACGCCGCCGCGCTCCTCCCAGTTGTCGCGGCTGAGCCAGTACGCGGCGCGCGCTGCTACGACGTATCCGTCGACCACTCGTCTCGGAACCCTGGCGACGAGTGCCGCTGCCTGCAGCTCTATGGCGGCTGCGAGGAATGGCTCGCCGTCAGGGTCGTACCACCTTCGCCTCTCGACTTCATGGAGTGCGCCGAGCACCGCCGCGCGCGCTCCCCGCTGCTCGCGCGCCCTGCCCAGTGCGGCCGCCCCGAGCGACCCGAATCCGAACGCGGCCAGCAGTGCAGCGATGTCGCTTAGGTCCGCCATGGATCCATGATCCCAGGCGGGCCCCGCACCGAGAGGCCCTTCGCTACAAGAGCATTGGCGCCCGCCCTCCCGTACTCCTGGGAGCGACGGCTGTGCCTGGCCTCCTCCCACACTGACCCTGGCTTCAGCTCGGCCAAGTCGCTGGGCAGGCGTGGCTGAGCATGCAGTGCAAGACAAGTCTTCGGCCCGTCATCGCTTGTCGTGCGCGCGCTTCACCGGGCGGCAGTCAGCTGGGCAGCTCGGGCTTCGGTTCGGCGTCTGACTCGAGCCGTTCGATCGCGTCCCGCAGATGCCGAGCGTTGGCCGGGTTGCCGAGGAGGTAGTCGGTCTCGTCCTCGGGTGC
>Ga0209429_10001498_pt1 | contig 14361 bp, 16 predicted proteins | sample BarGraNGADG00212_3_FD_184493 | JGI IMG/M metagenome (GOLD analysis project Ga0209429, IMG submission 184493) | Arctic peat soil microbial communities from Barrow, Alaska - Barrow Graham LP Ref core NGADG0004-212 (SPAdes) (version 2) | ecosystem: Environmental > Terrestrial > Soil > Wetlands >... | reverse complement strand
ATGACCGATCAAGTCGACCGGACGGTCGTCACCCAGGATTCCACGGCGGCCGCGGGCCAGGAAACGGTGCCGGCAGCCGCAGTGCCGGCAGCCGCAGTACCGGTGGCCGCAGTGCCGGTGGCCGCGGTTCCGGTGGCCGCGCGCCAGGAAACGGTGCGGACGGACAGTCGCCACATCACGCGGACGGGCCCCGGGGCCTCCGAGATGACCCGGCGGGTCATCATCCTCCTGTTCGGGCTGATCCAGATCGTCATCGGGGCGCGCATCGTCCTGCTCCTGCTCGACGCCCGCACCGGCAACGCGCTCGTCTCGGGCATCCTCGATATCAGCAAGATCTTCGTCGCGCCGTTCAACGGCATCCTCAACAAGGATTACCTCACGTCGGGTGGTTCGGTGCTCGATGTCGCGGCCATCCTCGCCTTCGTCGGCTGGACGCTTCTCGAGCTGATCGTGATCTGGGCCGTGGGGATCTTCCGGCGCGAGCCGGCCTGAACCCAGTGTCTGACCGCAGCGCGGTCCCCAGGCGGGCAGGGCCTCGTCCGCAGGCAGCATCGGCTCCGAGTGGGGCCGGGCGACAATTGAATGGCCGCAAAGGTCATAGGACGGGAGATCGAGATGAACTCTAGAAGCGGCGGCATCGGAATCGTCGGCGTGATCGTCATCATTCTGGTGATCCTCTGGCTCGTCGGCGTCATCAAGCTCTGAGGCAACGCATCCGCGCTCCTGCTCGCCGTCGGGCTCATCGGCTCGGGCGTCCTGGCCGTGCTCGTCCTCACGGGCGAGGCTGGGCCCCGTGGAGATGACGGGCCATCATGACACGGTGGTGTCATGACACCACACTGGCGAGCGAACGGCACGTCGCCCGTCTCTTCATCGGTTTCACTATCCAGGTCAGGTTATTGCCAGATTGGTGGCTGAACCCGCCTCCGGAGAGATTCGTCGCCGGCGGGATCCGCGATGCGGCAACCTCATCTGGTGGGAGTAGGACAAGGAGGATCTCGTGATTGACCAGACTCCGCCCGCGCCCGGACTGCCGGCCGACTTCGCGGCTGGTGAGAGGACCGAGCCGCTCACGCTGGAGGAGAGTTCGGAGGCAGGTCTTCAGGGCGACTTCGCGGCTGGTGAGAGCACCGAGCCGCTGACGCCGGAGGAAAGTTCGGAGGCGGATCTTCAGGGCGACTTCGCGGCTGGTGAGAGGGCCGAGCCGCTCACGCTGGAGGAGAGTTCGGAGGCAAGTCTTCACGGCGACTTCGCGGCTGGTGAGAGGACCGAGCCGCTGACGCCGGAGGAGTAGACTCCAGGGACCTTCGCCGACACCCGCGCCTAGGATCGCCCGCGCAGCGTCCCGGCGCTCCGGCTGCCCAGTGGTCAGAGAGCCGGAGCGCCGTCCGGGGACGCCACCGTAACCAGTCGGGCCAGTCGCTCCCCATCCAGAATGCGGATGCCGCCGGTGCGTTCGCGTTCCACGAGACCGTCGGCTTCCAGCTCGCGCAGTGCCCGGTACATCATCACGCGGCTCGTGCCGATCATGGCTGCCAGGTCGGATCGCTGCGCAACTGGATGGCGCGTGTCGAAGATCGCCTTCCCGTACCGACTGAGGATGGCAGCCATCCGCTGGCGCGCGTTCTCGAAGGACCGTTCATCGAGCCGCATGTTGAGAACTGCCGTGAAATCCGATGACCGGTCAAGGAGGCCGACGGCCAGCCCGGCGTCCTTCAGCGCGAGCCCTCGCACGAATCGCGGATCCCATGTCGCCCACGTCCCGTCGCTCAGGGCGACCAACTCGTAGAGCGCCTCACCTTCCGGGTCACTGATCGAGCCAACTCCGCCGAGATACCCAGGCCCTGCGATCAGCGCGGCGTACACCTGTCCCGTCTCCGCAACGCGGCGAGCCATGACGTGCCCATCCAGCACGACGAAAGGCAGCAGCTGGATCCCCCTCGCGTGCAGCAGATCGCGGGTGCAGAAGGTCTGATGCTGGGCCGCGCGTTCCAGGCGATGCAGCGTGCTCGCGTCGGCGCCCGGCAGCAGCCGTGCGAGATGGGTACCAACCGATTCGATCGTGCCCATGGAAGTCCTCTTCGCCCCCGCCGGATCGTACTGCATGTGAACTCCGGCGCGTTTGTAAACTTTGACATTGCTGCCGTAGGAAACTGAGGTAGGTTCGCGTTGCTCGACCATTTCGGCCAGAGCCCGCATCACGCTGCGCGGCCGCCCAGCCGAGAACTGGTCCAAGTGACATGCAGACGCTTCACCAACGGTTTCCACGCAACGAGGATGAGCGGTGACAGACGTCCAGGTGAACGCACCAGATGTCGAGGCGCGCCGCGCACTCGTGCTCCACGATCGGCCGCTCGTCGTTGACCTCATCCAGCTGACGCTGAATCACGGTCTCTTCGTCGTTCGGGCCGCGCGCAGCCTGGCAGAGGCGGACGCGATCCTCGCGCAGTGGCGCCCGGACATGACCGTGATCGACATGGACCACGATGACAGCACGGCGCTGCTCGGGCGGCTGGGCGCCTCGAACAGCCTGACGCGGAGCGTGACGCCGGTCCTGGGGCTCACTCGTCGCGGCGACCTGAAGACGAAGCTGCGGGCGTTCGACCTCGGGGTCGACGACATCCTCACGATGCCCTTCTCGCCCGAGGAGCTGCTGGCGCGCTCGATCGTCATCACCCGTCGGGCGACGGGGACCGATCGACCGATCATTCCCACGATCAGGATCGGCGAGATCGAGATCGACATCCTCAATCGCCAGGTGCGCGCCGGCCAGTCGGTCGTGCACCTCTCCGGCATCGAGCAGAGCCTCCTGTACCTCCTCGCCAGTCGCGGCGGACGCGTCGTCACGCGGGAAGAGATCCTCGATGCCATCTGGGGCACCGACTTCATGGCCGAGAGCAACATCGTGGATCGCCACATCCGGAGCCTGCGCATCAAGCTCCAGAACGACTATCGGCATCCGCGCTTCATCGCCACGGTCCCCGGCCTGGGCTATCGATTCGTGCCGACGTTCTCGAACACGGGCTGGGACGGTGGGCAGGACCCGGGCGACCAGCACGTGGTGCCGTCCCGACGAGCCTGACGGCGGTCCGAACGCCCCTCGAGCGGCTCCGGTCGGCCAGGGCAGCGACGTCCCCAGGTGGTGCCCGGCGAGATGACGGGCCGTCATGACGACGTGGCGCTCAGGCAGCACAGTGGGATATGCTTCCGGGACGCCTGCTGACGGCAAGCGAAGTGGACAAGGAGGTCCGCCGATGGCAGAACTCGTCGTCATCGGTTATCCGGACGAAACGACTACCCAGCGGGCGTTCGACATCTCGATCAGGGGATTGGCGAGAACTTTCGAGGGAGACGGGATGATGAGGACAAGGGTTCGCGGTGCCAAGCTGACGCTCTCGGCTGGCATGGCAGTCACGCTCGCGATCGGCATGCTCGCCGCCGGACAGACGGCATACGCCGCAGGTCCAGCGCCAGTCGGGCTTGGAACGGCCGCGCCGTTCGCGGTCCTGGCAGGCACGCCGGCGGTGACCAATACCGGGTCGACCACGATCACCGGAGACCTGGGTATCCACCCGGCTGCCGCCGTGACGGGGTTCCCGCCCGGAACCGTGAGCGGGACGATCCACAAGGCCGACGCCGTGGCGCTGCAGGCCAAGAGCGACCTGGTTACCGCGTACACCGACGCCGCAGGACTGCCGGTGACGGCCACCCACGGGATTCTCGAGGGGTTGACCCTCGTCGGTGGCGTCTACAACGCCGGAGGCGTCACGCTCGATCTCACGGGCACGTTGACGCTCGACGGCCAGAACGACCCGGATTCCGTCTGGGTCTTCCAGGCGACGTCCGACCTCGTCACGGCATCTTCCAGTGTTGTGAAGCTCATCAACGGCGCGAGCCCGTGCAACGTCTTCTGGCAGGTCACCAGCTCGGCGACGCTCGGATCGGGCTCCACCTTCGTGGGGACGATTCTGGCCAAGGAATCCATCACGATGGCCAACGGCGTGACGGTGGACGGTCGAGCGCTGGCCCGGAACGGCGACGTGACCTTGATCAACGACACGATCACAAGCTCGCCGTGCTCGGCCAGCCCCTCGCCGAGCGCTACCCCCAGCCCCTCGCCGAAGCTCACCTATACGGGCTCGACCGCGGCGGCACCGGGCGCCTCGATCACCCTCAGGGCGACGCTCAAGACGTCCGCCGGTGTGGCAATCGCCGGGAAGACCGTCACCTTCACGCTCAACGGGGTGACCGGGAGCGCGAAGACGAGCAGATCCGGCCTCGCCTCGGTGGTGACGAAGGCCCCGACGGCCCTCGGGACGTACCCGATCAAGATCGCTTTCGCAGGCGACACGACGCACGCCGCGGCCTCGACCACGGCGTCCTTCAGGGTCCGGACTGCCACTTCCGGACAGGCCCTCCCGAACACCGCCACCTTGGCAACGACCGACCTTCCCGGGCCCGGGCCGACCCCAGTCGTCTTCGTCGGGATTCTCCTCCTCGCCTTCGTCGTCGCCAGCCGACTGTTGCTGCGCGCGAGCCGCACCCGCTGAACCGCGTCCCCCCTGAACGAACTCGGTTGCTGAAGTCGCCTCCCGAGAGATTCGGCGCCGGCAGATGCTCGACGGGACGGCGGGAAGAAGTGGAGGTGGCAGCGCAGGGCTGCCACCTCGCGAAATCGTCTGACTCCCCGCGCGCCTTGCCATCCACGGCTGCGCCTCATGAGCCTTCGTACGGGGGAGGGCTGTGGACGATCGTAGGGGCAGGGAACCCTGCGTACGTGGGATCAGGAGCCGAAGGGCGGGGTCTATGAGGCCCGGCACGCATCGCCCGTGGATCGCCACGCTGGTGATCCTCCTCGTGATCGCTGGGGGATGCAGCTCGGCTGGCAGTCCGACGCCGGCGCCGGTCCCACGTCCGACCGGGTCGGCCGTCTCCGGTCCCTCGTTCACCGCGGCAGCCTCGCCACCGCTTGAGCCATCCGGGTCGCCTGCGTCCGACCAATCACCGTCGGCCGGTCCAGGCGTGCAATCACCGTCGGCTGGTCCAGGCGTGGTCGCGACCGGCATCGCGATCCCCGCGCTCGGGATCGACATGCCCATCTACCAGGGCGACGGGGTCACCGTCAAACTCGGGAAGGTGGCCCACTACCCGAGCTCCGCGTGGCCACGGGCCGGCTCGCTGATCTACCTCTACGCTCACGCCCGGGAGCACAACTTCCTCGCGCTGTGGAAGGCGAAGATCGGCGAGCAGGTGCGGCTGCGGCTGGCGGACGGCTCCACCGCCATCTACGTGATCTTCAGGATCGACACGAAGGTCCGCTGGAACGATCTGTCGTGGCTGGCCCCGACCCCGACAGAGGTGCTGCGGCTCCAGACGTGCAACTCCTACCAGGAGACAGCGCCGCGGTTCATCGTCGAGGCGAGGCCGGTCGTGGAGGCAAGCCCCATGCCCAGTTCCACGATCACACCCTGACACCGGCGACCTCGCGCGGCGGAGCGGGTCGGCTGTACCGCTTGCTCTCGACGATGTCGACGACGCGCGCTCGCGCGATGCCTCCCAACACCGTCGCCGCCTGCGGCGAGCACCACAGAGAACGTCGCGCCCATCTCGTCAGCGGCCGCCCGCTGCGTCACAATGGGGAGGACCCGGCGCGCCGGGCATGCCGGCGAGGCGCTGCTGTTGCAGTTCCACATCGCCGGACCTCAACGGGGCGTCGGGTCACCCTCTCGCCGCCCTGCCTCGCGGCTCGCGCCAGGCGCAAATCTGGGGTCATGGCAAGGAGCCGGACTTTGGCGACGTGGGATGCGCGGGCCTGGATCGCGGGCCTGATCGGATGCGATCCGTCCGAGCTCAGCATCAGGAGTGCCGACACCTACGGGACGGAGACCCAGACCCGCTACGAGCGGGGTGGTGAGGCGGTGGCTCGCCTGACCGTCGCGGCGCCGGTCCAGTCCTTCTCCGACGCGGTCGGCAAGGGCCACCGGGCCGTCACTGCACAGCTCGGCGCCGGGACGTACAAGGTCCATAGCCTGGCCGTGCTGGAGTCGGACGAGATCGTCTACTAGCCGGACCGGGCAGGTTTGCAGCTCGGCCCTGGCATTCGTTGTCAGGCTGCGCGGCGCCACCGGTTGTCAATCGGGCTCCGCGGCATTGGAAAGGATGGACTGCGATGACCGGTCCCCGCACCACCGGTGTCTGGATCTCCGCCAACTCGGCCACGGTCCTGCGCTGGAGCCCCGAGCTCACCGTGCGCCACCGTATCGACTCCACGGTCCCCGGCCGGCACCGCTCCACCGGATCGGCACCCACCGAGAAGCACCCGGCCGGCGAGGGCCATCGCGACGAGCACATGCGGACCTTCTTCGCCCAGGTCGCCCACGTGCTGCCAGTCGACGATGACCTTCTGCTGCTGGGTGACGGCGAGGTAGTCGAGCATTTCGCCGAGCATGTCCGCGCGGATGACGACAGTCACGGTCGCAAGCGACGCATCGAAGTCGAAAAGGGCGGCCCACTCACCGAGCGCCAGCTGCTCGCCCGGGTCCGCACCTTCGCCGGATCGCCGGCCAAACGCCAGCTGCCCCGCTGACCGCGGGGGTTCGAGGGACCCTCCTCTGCCCCACCAGGTTTGACGGGGCAGGAGTCCGCATACCACGGGGCCAGGCTCCTCTCCCCGCGCCACGTTTGACAGGCTCCCGGCACGCTCCGACACTTGCCGGAGCGGCCACGGCCGCCGGTGCCGACCCCAGCGGCGAGGTCCCCGGGCCCACCGACCAGAACACGCGAAGCGAGGAGTCACATGTCTCGTCTGACCAGCTGGCTGCGGCCGACAACGACCGCCCACGCGCACTGCGACATTCCCTGCGGCATCTACGACCCGTCCGAGGCCGTGCAGGCCGCCCGCACCGTCGCCCGGATGGTGGAGCTCATCGGCAAGATCCCGGAGGGCTCGACCGCAGTCGCCGACCGGAACACGTTCGTCCGCTGCGTGACCGTCAAGGAGCACCACGCCGAGAAGGTGAAGCACGAGGTCCAGGTCATCTGGTCCGACTACTTCAAGGCGGAGCACCTCACGGCGTTCCCGGACCTCCACACGAAGGTCTGGAACCTGCTCAAGCTCGCCGGCAAGAACAAGCAGGGCATCGACGCGCAGGCGGCGGCCGATCTCGAGGCCGCCACCAAGGAGTTCGCCGACATGTTCTGGGCCACGAAGAAGTAGCCGACGATCCCCGCCGGGCACGCCCCGGCCTGCGCGGGCGGCCTCGCGCCGTGACCCAGCCCCAATCGACGCCGGAGTGGCCGATGGTCCTCCGGCGTCGCCGCGCCCGGGGCGGTTCGGTTGGGCGCCCGCGGCGCGGCGGGTGGCGTCGCCCACGCCGCGGCGGCCGACAACCGTGGCGGTTTCGCCTGTTCCTCATCGCCTCCGCGATCCTCGCGCTCGCCTGGGACGCGGGCTCGCTCGCTCGTCGCGCCCGACGCGGGCCGTGGCGCGTGGAGGTGGCCGGCGAGAGCATGGTCCCGACGCTCCGTCCGGGCGACTGGCTGCTGGTTGACCCGACCCCGGCCCGCTGGCCGCGCCGGGGGACGCTGGTCGTGATCCGCGAGCCGGAGAGCGATCTCGTCGTCGTGAAGCGCCTCGCCGCGCGGCCGGGCGACCGGGTCGTGCGCGCGGACGGCCCGCCCACCGTGCTCGGCGCGACCGAGGCATGGCTCGCCAGCGACGCGCGGGACGCGGGCATCGACTCGCGGCGCTACGGACCCGTAGACGCGGAACGGCTGCTCGGGCGAGTCGCCTGGCGCTACGGACCGCGCGGGAGGTCCGGGCGAGCGCGCTGACACGACCCGTGGGCGACCCGCAGCCGGTCCCACGGGGTGGGGCCGGCGGCGCTACCGCCGACCGACCTCCAGCTCATGCCCCGCGAGCGGCAGCCCCGCGGCGTGGACGTCGGCGGCAAACGAGGCGAGCCCCTCGTCGCTCGTGTCCCAGCGGGACGGGAACATGACGATCCGGGCGAGGCCCAGCTCGGCGTAGCTGCCCAGCCGGTCGACGCGCGCCTGGCCATCCGCCCGGGCGTCGTCGTCGCGTGCGTAGAGCGAGACGCGCAGGCTCGAGGGGTCGCGGCCCTCCTCCTCGCAGCGCTGCCGCACGACCGGCAGGGTCTCGCGGATCTCGTCGGGCACCAGGAAGACCAGGTTCAGCTCGTCTGCATAGCGAGCCGCGTAGCGGAAGGTCACCCGCTGGCCGTTGCCGCCCACCACGATCGGGATGTGGGCCTGGATCCCCTTCGGCACGTTGATCGCGCCCTCGACCCGCGCGTAGGCACCCTCGAACGTGGCGTTCCCGGGGCCCAGCATCCGCCGGATCACCTCCAGGTGGTCACCCAGCGCACCGAGACGATCGCGCAGCGTTGGGAAGCCATATCCGTACGCCAGCCACTCATCTTCCTTCCAGCCGGCCCCGATCCCAAGCTCGAAGCGGCCGCCGGAGATCACGTCGATCGTGGAGGCCATCTTCGCCGTGAGGGCCGGGTTGCGGAAGCCGGTGCAGATCACCATGTGGCCGATCCGCGCCCGCGACGTCGCCTGCGCCAGCCCGGCGAGCATCGTGAACGACTCGAAGGTGATCTCCTGGGTTGGATCCGGCACGGTCGTGAAGTGATCGAAGACCCAGATCGATTCGAAGCCGAGTGCCTCCGCCTGCTGCGCCCGCGCGATCACGTTCGACCAGGCGTCGGCGGGACGCCAGCCGTCGAACTCGCCCTTCCAGCCCTGGGGAACCATCACCCCGACATCCATGTGTGCCCACATCCTTCAGCAGCGACCGCCCGGGTCGCGATCCGGCCCGCGCGACCCGCGCAAGCGTCAGTCCAACATCCCCGCCAGCGAGCCTATCATCGGCTGCATGGAGCTGCCACCGCCGTTCGACCCGACCGTCCTCGCCCACCCGGATCCGGAGGCGATCCTCTCCGGCCCGCCCGCGCCGTGGGACTTCCTGTCCGCCCCCGCACACCGTGACGGGCCGCCCTGGTGGATGACCGAGATGATCGCCGCCGAGCCCGCGCTTGCCGGCCGCGTGCTCCGGCGCTTGGGCGTGGTGCGGCGCAGCTCGGGCGTGCCGGGCGTTCCGCCGAAGCTGGAGGCGCCCGGCCGCGACACGCCGGCCGGCCGCCTCGCGGCGGCGATCCGCGCCGCGCTGCAGGCCGGCGACCCGGTCGTGGTCACGGGATGCGGGACCAGCGAGCACGGCGCGATGGCGTTCGCCGCGATCGTCACCGACGCGGCGGAACGTGCCGGCCTCCAGGGCGCCGGCCAGCCGGGGAGCGTCCTGGCCCGCCAGGCGTTCGAGGCATCGCTGGCGCCCCAGCGCCGCGGGCTGATCATCGGGATCAGCCATGAGGGCGGCACCGCTGCGACCCTGGCTGCGCTGGGCGCCGCCGCGGCCCGCGGCGCGAAGATCGCGGCCGTCACCGTCAGCCGTGTTGCACCGATCGGCGCGCTGGGCCCGCTGATCCTCGAAACCGCGGAGATCGATCGGAGCTGGTGCCACACGATCGGCTACCTCTCCCCGATCCTGGCCGGCATCGCGGTGGGGGCCGCGCTTACCGGCGAGAGCGGCGACGCGGACCCGATCGCGATCCGGGCGCTCCTCGCCGCGGGCCTGGAGCAGGCCGCGCACGCGGAACGGATCGCCGCCGAGCTCGCCGGGTGCCGCGAAGTGATCCTCGTGGCGTCCGGCGCCGACCTGCCGGCCGGCCGCGAGCTGGCGCTCAAGGTGGAGGAGGCCACCTGGCTGCCGACCACGCTCCGCGACACGGAGACGTTCCTTCACGGCCACCTCCCCGCGATGGACGGGGCGACCGGGCTGGTGCTCATCCTGGCGGATCGCGCGGGACGCGAGGCGCGCTCGGCGCGGGCGCAGCAGGCGCTGGCGGCCGCGGCCCGCATCGGGATGCGGCCGGCGGCCATCCTCGCCGCGGACCTGGACCGTGCGTGGCCGGCGTTCCTGGCCCCGGCCGGCCGAATCCTCGTGGCGGAGGCGCCGGCGCTGCCCGGGCCGGTGGCGGCGCTCATCGGGACGGCGACGCCGCTCCAGATGCTGACCGAGCGCCTGGCGCGGGCGCGCGGGACGAACCCGGACCCGATTCGGCGCGACCAGCTCGCCTATCGAGAAGCGGCCTCGCTGGCGGACTAGCCGCGGACCAGCACCTCGCCGAGCAGGTCCACGTGCTCGAGGTCCCAGGGCAGGAAGTCCTGGAGCATGATCCGCTCGCAGCCGGCCGCCTCGAACCGCGCCACCATCGCGCGGGCTTCGTCCGGTGTGCCGTAGATCCAGCGCGGCCGTCGGGTCTCGAACCAGGCGGTTGCCTCGTCCGCCACGCCGAACGCGTCGAGGACCGCCCGCGACCGGCGCTCCACCTCGGCTGCGTCTCGCCCGATGAGGACGCCCACCATCGCGGAGTGGCGGAGCGTGGCGGGGTCGCGGCCGGCATCCCGCGCCACCGCGTCGAGCATCGCGAAGCGTTCGGCGGCGCGCTCCGGTGAAGCGCTGGAGAGGTTGAACTCATCGGCGAAGCGGACCGCGATCCGCATCGAGCGCGGACTCCCCTCGCCCCCCACGATGATCGGCGGCGCCGGCTGCTGGACGGGTCGCGGCCGAAGCCGTCCGCCCGGGACCTGGTAGTGGCGACCGGCGAACGACCAGCCGTCCGGGCCCTGCCACAGGCCGCGCAGGATCTCGAGCTGCTCTTCCAGCATCTCGGCGCGCACTTCGATCGGCGGGAACGGGAAGCCGTGGTGGTCGTGCTCCTCCTGGTTCCAGCCGGCCCCCACGCCGACATCCAGGCGACCGCCGGACATCTCGTCCACGGTCGTCGCCAGCTTGGCCAGGTTGCCTGGGTGCCGGAACGTCACCGGCGAGACAAGGGCGCCGAGCCGGATTCGGCTCGTCTCGCGGGCCAGGCCGGCAAGGACGGCCCACGCGTCGGTGGTCGGGCGACCGGCCTCGCCGGGGAAGCTGTCGTAGTGGTCGGCGCGCAGGAACGTCTCGAAGCCTGCCGCCTCGGCATGCTGCGCAACCGCCAGCTGGTCCGCATAGGAGCACCCTTGCTGTGGCTCGATCATCAACGCGAAACGCATGGCGCCTCTCCCTCTCCCGATGCTTTCCCTGATCACAATGGTTGCCGTTGACGAATTGATCGTGGCACGATAGATTGTTGCCGTGAACGTAACAATCGAGCCGCCGGCCGCCGGCGGCCCGCTCCCCTCGCCCGAACGCCGGGCGCTGATCGGCGAGATCGTGGCCGGGACCGCCGTGATCGCCGGCCACCAGCGCTGCGCCGTCGTCCGACGATTGCACCGGCAGGGCATCAGCATGGCGCACCTGCAGACGCTCTGGATTCTGCAGGAGCACGGACCCCAGCCGATGACCCGCCTGGCGGACCTGCTCGGCGTTGCCGTGCCGAACGCCACGGGCATCATCGATCGGATGGAGCAGCGCGGGCTCGTCGAACGCTTGCGCGACGGCGCGGACCGTCGCGTCGTGACCGTCCGGCAGACGCCGGAGGGAGCGCGGGCGGTGGAGGAGATCGACGGCTGGCGCAGCGACATGCTCGTTGAGCTGCTGGATCGGCTCGACACGGACCAGCTGCTCCGCCTCGTGGGCGGCATCCAGGAGCTTCGTGCGGCGATCTTGACACACGGGACCGACCTGCCGCCGGATGCGGCCGGACCAGGTCCGAGACAGGAGACTGCACGACCATGATGGAAGGGGCACCGGTCGCGGAGGGCGCGGGGGCCGCGCCCGTCGGCGCACCCCACGCGGCCGTCGAGATCTCGCCGCGCGCGCGGTTCGAGGTGCTCGGCGCGATCCTGCTGGCGCTCCTTCTCGGCGCGCTCGACCAGACGATCGTCGGCACGGCGTTGCCGCACATCGTCACCGACCTGCGGGGCAATGACCTGTACACGTGGGCGGTGACCATCTACCTGCTGACGTCCACGATCAGCATCCCGTTCTACGGCAAGCTCTCCGACTACTTCGGTCGGAAGCCGCTCCTCATCTTCGGGATCTCGGTCTTCCTGATCGGGTCGGCGCTCTCCGGCCTCAGCGGGGAGATGTGGCAGCTGATCCTCTTCCGCGGCATCCAGGGCATCGGGGCGGGCTCGCTCTTCCCGATCTCGCTGGCGGTCATCGGCGACCTGTTCACGCCGGCCGAGCGCGGCAAGTACCAGGGTCTGTTCGGGGCTGTCTTCGGGGTCGCGGCGTTGATCGGGCCGGCCCTGGGCGGAATCATCACGGACAACATCAGCTGGCACTGGATCTTCTACATCAACCTGCCGCTCGGGCTCATCTCGCTCCTGGTGGTGGGCCGCGTGCTGCCGAGCGTGAAGCGCCCGAAGAATCCCCTCAACCTGGACGTGGTCGGCGCGACCGTCTTCGTGGCCGCGATGATCCCGCTCCTTGTGGGCCTCACGAACAAGCAGACCGCCGACTGGGCGACCCCGCAGGTCGGCGGACTCCTGCTGATCGCCGCCGTGCTCATCCCGGTCTTCCTCTACATCGAATCGCGCGTACAGGAGCCCATCGTCCCGCTGGACCTCTGGCGCGAGCGGACCTACGCGGGATCGATCGTGGCGACGTTCTTCGCGGCGTTCGGCTTCTTCTCCGCCACGATCTTCCTGCCCCGCTTCTACCAGGTGGTCAAGGGCGACAGCGCGACGATCTCCGGCTACGAGCTCTTCCCGCTCCTGCTGGGCGTCATCATCGCGAGCATCGTCAGCGGCCAGATCGTCGCCCGGACCGGGAAGTACAAGGTCCTCCTGCTCGTCTCGATCGCGCTGGTGGGCATCGGTTCGCTCCTGTTCACGAACCTCGCCGCGACCTCCGACCCATGGGCGATCCGCTTCTGGCAGTTCGTCCTGGGGGTCGGGATCGGCCCCACGCTCGCGGTCTTCACCATCGTGATCCAGAATGCCGTGCCGTTCAGCAAGCTCGGGGTTGCCACCTCGAACCTCACGTTCTTCCGGCAGATCGGCGGCGTCGTGGGTCTGTCCATCGCCGGCTCGCTCTTTGGCAGCCAGGTCGCTGACCAGATCCCGGTCCGCCTCGTGGCAAACGGCGTCCCGCAGCAGCTCGTGGACCTGTTCCAGGGCAGCGGATTCGACCAGAACAACCTGGTCGGCGTCGGCAACACGCTGGGCCAGCAGATCCTGGCGGGCGTCCCCGCCCAGTTCCGGCAGATCGTGGAACCGATCATCCCGAAGATTGTGACGTCGATCTACGAGGCGATGTCGCTCGCGATCGGGTCGATCTTCTGGCTGGGCCTGATCGCCTCCGTGCTCGCGTTCCTGGCGGTGCTCGTGATCCGGGAGCTGCCGCTCCGCTCGTCGCTCGGGCCTGTCCGAGGCCCGGCGCACGGCGCGCACGCGCCGGGACGGAGCGGCGCTGAAGCCACGGCGCACCAGCCCGCGCTCGCGCGGGAGTAGGCGCGCCCGGTGGCCGAGGAACACGGCTCGTCTCCGCCGGCCGAGCCCGGTCCCAGCGGGGCGCCGCGGATCGCGGCCACGCCGCCTGGGCTGGCCGCACCCGGCACGGCCGACGCGCCGTTCGTCACCGTGCTCCCCGTCGCGGACCTGCCGCCGGGTGCCATGGTCCGGGTCAGCCACGGCGACCTGGACCTGCTGCTCGCCAACGTCCCAGCCGGGCTGCTGGCGACCGACGACCGCTGCCCCCACATGGCCGCGCCGCTCTCGATCGGGCGCCTTGACGGCTGCGTCGTCGACTGCCCGCTCCACAACGGGCGATTCGACCTCTGCAGCGGCGAGACGGTCCAGATGCCGACCACGGGCGGCCTCGACGCCGACGGCGCTCCGCACCTGCCCTGGTCCCCTCCCGGCGCCGAACCGAAGCCCGAGCCCCCGGGCAGGAAGGCCGAGGCGCGCCGCCTCACCCGTGTCCGGCGCCTGCGGCACTACCCCATCCGGGTGGTCGACGGGATCATCGAGGTCGCCTTCCCGCACCCCTGAGGCGGGGACCCGGCGTGCCGCGTGCCCGGGTCTCTCGGGCGACCGGCCGCGTGCCGGGCAGGGTGCCCTGCGACCGCGTGATCGGCCAGGGTTCCGTGCGGCCGGACCGGAGACAACCCTTTCTCCGGACCGGGTCTCCCGGGCGCCCGGCGACCCCGTGATCGGATGGCACGATCGGAATCGTTGCCGCTGAGCGTGGAAACGCGGCAAATCGCGAGGTTGGCTGCGTTTCCGAGCACGCCATGGCTCCGGACGATCGGCCCAGCCGATAACGCGGACCCTGGTGGCCCTCGTTCCCCGGGCGCGGGGCGCGCGAGGGCGCGAGGCGGGCGCGCGCCGGGC
>Ga0209429_10001496_pt1 | contig 14369 bp, 9 predicted proteins | sample BarGraNGADG00212_3_FD_184493 | JGI IMG/M metagenome (GOLD analysis project Ga0209429, IMG submission 184493) | Arctic peat soil microbial communities from Barrow, Alaska - Barrow Graham LP Ref core NGADG0004-212 (SPAdes) (version 2) | ecosystem: Environmental > Terrestrial > Soil > Wetlands >... | reverse complement strand
GGCCGCCCGTCTTGGGACGACACGCTGGCCAGCGGGGAGTACCCGGCCTGGGGCGGGATGCGCTATGACGAATGTGCGATCAAGGTCAAGTTTGCCGATGGCGTGCGGGATCTGCGCTTGAAATACCGGGCGCACGCCCTGCCAGCGCCGGACGAGCTCATCGTCACGCTCCAGGACACTCACTATCCATTCGAGGTGGATCTCCACTACCGGGTGCGTCCCCGGTACGATTTAATCGAACGCTGGGCGGTGGTGAAAAACCAGGGCCAGGAGCCGGTGGACTTGGAACAGGTGTTATCGGCCGTGTGGCATCCGCCGCATCTCCAGAAGTGGACGATGGCCTATCTCGCCGGCCGATGGGGCGCGGAAACGCAGGTGCGCACGGTGAATCTCGACCAGGGCAAGTTCCAGATCGAGAGCCGCCATGGCAGCACGAGCCATCAATTAAACCCGTGGTTCGCGGTATCCGAAGCCGGCAAGGCGGATGAGTTCGGCGGCGAAGTCTGGTTTGGCGAGCTGGCCTGGAGCGGCAGTTGGAAAATCGCGGCTGAGATCACCGATAGCGGACGTCTCCAGGTGGCGGGCGGCATTCACGATTTCGATTTCAACTGGCATTTGAAGCCGGATGAATCATTTTCCACACCGGTGTTCGTGGCCGGATTTAGCGCGGAAGGCATGGGCGGCGCCAGCCGCCGGCTGCACGCGTATCAACTCGCCGAGGTTTTGCCCAAACCGCAGAACCAACAATTGCGCCCGGTTATCTATAATTCCTGGTATGCCACCACGTTCGACATCAACGTGGAACAGCAAATCAAGCTGGCCAGGCAGGCCCGTGACCTGGGGGTCGAGCTTTTCATGATGGACGATGGCTGGTTCGGCGCGCGAGATCATGACCGCGCCGGCCTGGGCGATTGGTATCCGAGCAAGACCAAGTTTCCACAGGGGCTCAAGCCCTTGACCGACGCCGTCCATGGCCTCGGCATGACCTTCGGCCTGTGGGTGGAGCCCGAAATGGTCAATCCCGATAGCGACTTGTATCGCGCGCATCCGGATTGGGTGTTCCAATTCCCCAACCGTCCAGCCACGCAACAACGCAACCAGCTCATCCTCAATTTTGCCAAACCCGAGGTTCAGGAGCACCTGTTCACGGTGCTGGACAAACTGCTGTCTGAAAGCGGAATCGATTGTGTCAAGTGGGACATGAACCGTCATATCAGCGAGCCCGGCTGGACCGAAATGCCCCAGGCCCAGCAAAAGGAGGTCTGGGTCCGGCATACGCAGGGCGTCTATCGCCTCATTGACCGCCTCCGCGCAAAACATCCGCAGGTGCTCTGGGAAAGCTGCTCGGGCGGCGGCGGGCGCGCGGACATCGGCATCCTGCGGCGGATGGACCAGGTCTGGGCCAGCGACAATACCGATCCGCTGGACCGCCTGTTCATCCAGGAGGGCTACACGCACGCCTATGCGCCCAAGACGATGGTGGCGTGGGTTACGGACAATCCGGATGGCATCAATCAGCGAAGCACGTCCCTGGCCTATCGCTTTCACTCGGCCATGATGGGCACGCTGGGCGTCGGGGGAAACCTGCTAAAATTCAGCGAGGCCGAGAAAAAGGAAGCCGCCTTCTGGGTGGCGGAATATAAGCAAGCGCGTCCGCTGGTGCAGGAGGGATTGCTCTACCGGCTTCGTTCGCCGCGCGAGTCCGGGTTTTCGGCCTGTGAATACGCCGCCCCGGACCAATCCGCCGCCGTGGTTTTTGCCTTCCTGCACTCAGCCCAATTTGGAAACCGGCTGCCGGCTATCCGGCTGCACGGGCTGCAGCCCCAAACGCGCTACCAAATCGAAGCCCGGATGTTCGACCCGAAAGCGGCGGCGCCGCTGCCCGCTCAAACGCTCAGCGGCGCGGCTTTGATGGAACGTGGTCTGACCTTGCGATTAAAGGGCGACTTTGCCAGCGCGTTGGTCCGGGTTGAGAGGATTCCTTAGCCGCCTGTTATTAAAGTAGGAGACGACGTGAGGAGTCTCTAAATAAACCTTCCTTTCGCGTGTTTAGCGGGCTGAACTGCTCTTTTCAGGGTGAATCATTACAAATGGCCGGGGATCGCGCAAAATTTTCGACAATCCTGTTGCCGGCGATCCGCCGTGGCACGAAAATCATATAGTGGCGTCGCTTCCCAAACCTGTGGTTTCGGTTCCGGTGCGTGAGTTGATCGAGTTTGCCTTGCGTGGCGGCAACCTTGGCAGCGAAAGCGATTTCGTTGGCCGGGCGCGCGCTTTGGCGGGCACCCGCGGCCATCAGCAAATCCAGCGTTCGCGTCCCGCTGGGTACCAAAAGGAGGTCCCGGTCGCTTACGAGGTGGATGCCGGGGAGTTGATCTTGCGGATCCAGGGGCGCATCGACGGTTTTTTGGCCACGCCCGAGGAAGTGCTGCTGGAGGAGATTAAAACCGTCCAGGGTTCGTGGGGCCACGTTGCCGATCCGCTTCATTGGGCCCAAGCCAAACTTTACGGTTATATCTATGCGCACGATCAGGTCCTGGAAAAGATCACCCTGCAGTTAACCTATCTTGACCTGGACACGGGCGAGGTGACGGAGTTTCGAGAAACTCTTTCCGCGGCTGAACTGGCCGTTTTCTTTGGAGAGACGACCGCGATATATCTGGAGTGGGTATTGGAGCGCCATCGCTGGTGCCAGCAGCGCGATCGGTCCATCCGCTCGCTCGACTTTCCCTTTCCGGAATATCGTCCCGGCCAACGGAAGCTGGCAGTGGCCGCTTATCGGACCCTCGCCCGCGGCGGGCGTTTGTTCCTCGAAGCCCCGACCGGCATCGGCAAGACCATGTCAGTGCTCTTCCCGGCCATCAAAGCCTTGGCGGAAGGCAAGCTGGAACGCGTCTTCTACCTTACGGCTAGGACCGTGGGACGGGTGGTGGCGGAGCAAGCCCTTGGCGAGCTGCGACAAGCAGGTCTGCGCCTGCGCACGTTGACGCTAACCGCCAAGGAAAAGCTTTGTGTTCAAGAAGGACAGCCGTGCGATCCGGGGAATTGTCCGTTTGCCATCGGTTATTATGACCGGCGCAAACCGGCCATGCGCGATGCCTTGAGTCACGACGGTATCACCCGCGCCGTCCTGGAGGCGGTGGCGTTAAAACATCAAGTTTGTCCCTTCGAGCTCTCGCTGGATCTGTCTGCCTGGGTCGATGCCATCGTTTGCGATTATAATTACGTGTTCGACCCCAAGGTCTATTTGCGACGGTACTTCGACAAAGAATCGGCTGACAACGGCTTGCTGGTGGATGAAGCCCACAACCTGGTCGACCGTGCCCGCGAAATGTTTTCGGCCGAAATCCACAGTCGGGAGATTCAAGAGGTGCGGCGAGCCATCAAACCGGCGGTGCCGCGTTGTGCCAAGGCGTTCACCCGGCTCATTTCGGCCATGCGAAAAATCGGTGGCGCATCCGAATTGATTACGGAACCCGCCGAACCCGCCGACCTGGCCCGCGAGTTAAACCTGTTTCCGTCTGGCCAACCGACCGAGGAGCTGCCTGCCCGGCCGGCGCCCCGGCGGGGGTTACCCCAAAACCGGAACCCGGGGCAGGAAGTTCGGACGATCCGTGAGCTGCCGGCGCAGGTAATTCCGTTGATCGAGGATGCGCTCAATGAAGCCGAAGCCTGGTTGGCTAAAAATCAGCCGGCTGCGTTCCGCCAGCGTTTGCTGGAGCTCTTTTTTAGGCTGCATTCGTTCCTGCGGGTGGCCGGCATTTATGATGAGCACTTTGTCACGATCGTTGAATCTGGGGAAGCGGTGCGATTACGTCTGTTTTGCCTGGATCCTTCCCATTTGCTTCGGGAGGCATTACAGCGGGGCAAGGCGGCCGTCTTTTTTTCCGCCACCCTCACCCCGATCGACTATTACCGCACGCTGCTAGGCGGGGGCGAGAGCGATCCGCTGCTGCAATTGCCATCGCCGTTTCCACCGGAAAATTTGGCGGTGCTGGTGCATAGCCGCATCCGCACGAATCTCCGGGCCCGGACTGAAACGCTGACCGACGTGTTGCAGGCGATCGCTGCGCTCGTCGAATGTCGTCATGGCAATTACCTGATCTATCTGCCCTCCTACGAATACCTCGGCATGGTGCGGGAACCCCTCGCAGCGCTCCTGCCGGCGGTGCGAATCATGGCCCAGCGGCCGGGCATGACCGAGGGTGAGCGCGAGGCGTTTCTGGCGGCGTTTGCCGGCGAGAATCCGGAGACGCTGGTCGGCTTTGCCGTCATGGGAGGGATTTTCGGCGAAGGCATCGATCTGGTGGGTGACCGGTTGATAGGCGCGGTCATCGTCGGCGTGGGACTGCCGCAGATCACGGTCGAACGTGACCTGATCCGCGACTATTTTCAGGAAAAAACCGGGGCGGGATTCGAATACGCATACAGCTTTCCCGGCATGAACCGTGTGCTCCAGGCTGCGGGGCGGGTCATTCGCTCCGAAACCGACCGGGGGGTGGTGTTGTTTATTGACACCCGGTTCGCGCACGAGCGGTATCGATGTCTTTTCCCCCGCTGGTGGCAACCGGTTCGCGTGGCAAGCGTCAGCGACATTCGCGAAGCCGTCCACCGGTTTTGGCGGCCACCGTGATACCGTCTCGGAACCCATGTAAAATGTCATGTCCGCCCGTCCATCCTCCAAAAGACCTTCACCGGTCACTTATAGGTCGTGCGCCCGGTCAGGTTGAGCTGACCGGCTCAGGACGGCTTGACGTTATAACATTTGTGATTACACTAGGATCATGGTGCTTGAACTAAAACTTCGCAAAGTTGGCAACTCGGTGGGCGTGATCCTGCCGAAGGAAGCTCTCACCCATCTCCAATTGGAGGAAGGCGACTCCGTGTCCGTGACGGAAGGGCCGGATGGCAGCCTGCGGTTGAGTCCGTCCAAGGCCGAGGTCACGCGCCAGATGGAAGTGGTGCAGGACGTGATGAAGCGCTATCGCCACACCTTGCGTGAACTGGCCAAATGAAAGCGCCGGTCTGGGTCTTTCGCGAGGTGGTCTTCATGCTCCACGAGCAATCGCTGGCGCAGTTCGGCGGGTTGGCGGGCGTGCGCGACGAAGGGTTGCTGGACTCGGCACTGGGCAAACCGCTGAATCTGTTCGCCTACGGCAAGCCCACCCTTTTTGATCTGGCGGCGAGCTATGGCTACGGGATCGTTAAGAATCATCCGTTCATCGACGGCAACAAACGGACGGGTTTCATCGTCGCGGTAACATTCCTCGAACTCAACGGACGGCGCTTTGCCGCGAGTGAGGTGGACGCGACCGTGTGCACGCTCGCGCTCGCCACCGGGGAAATGAGTGAAGCAGCTTACTCGGCATGGTTGAAGGCCAACACGAAACGCGCATGAGCAATCCTAACGCCCTCGTCCAGAGGCTCTGGAACTATTGCGGCAGCCTCGGAACTCCTGCCCCTGCGTCTCATCCAACAATCCCGTGAGCAGAACCAATGAGCACAGATCTTCAGGCATGTAACAAAACTTTGTCGCACCTGCGACAAAGTTTTGTAGGGCGATTGACAGCACGAGCAGCGGGTCATTCCACCGGTTCCGAAATTCGGCGTCTCCGAATGCGATGGGGCGGCGGCAACCGTGGATCAAAAAAAGGCCGCCGTCTCACGACGGCGGCCCAGTTCGTTTTTTTGGATTAATTTGCGCCGATTTCGAAGCAGGCGCCTTCTTTGGTGCTGCGGACGTAGAGCTTGCCATTGGCTAGGGCGGGGGCGTTCCAGCATTTGCCATCGATCGCTTTGAAACGCGCCAGTTCCTTAAAAGCCTGGGGATTGGCTTCCAACAGCAGCACCTGGCCGTCATCGCTCAGCACGACCAGTTTGCCGTCAACGAGCACCACGCCACCGGGGCCAAAACCAGGGCTCGACCACAATTCCTTGCCCGTGGCCATTTCCAGGCATTTAAAGGGGCATTTGCCGTATTCCTTGAAACCAAACAGGCCATACAGGTAACCGTTCTTGACCACCGGGGTGCTCCAGTGATTGCTGACTTTGTTGCCCGGAGTGCGCCATAGTTCGCGGACTGAGAAGGTATCGCCCGACTTGCTGATTTTTACCGCGCCGGAGCCAACGTCGTAGCCTGCGGAACAATAGACAATATCCACGGAGACAATCGGTGAAGCGGCCGTGGAAACGTTATAACGGAACGCGTAGCGCCAGAGTTCCTTGCCGGATTCGGTGGCGACGGATACCAATCCGGATTGCGTGAAGAAGACTACCTGACGCACGCCGAGGATGGTGGCGGCGACGGGTGTGGCATGGGTCATGGTATCTTTTCGGGAGCCGCTTTTCCATGCCAGACTGCCGTCTTTCTTGTTGAAGGCCAGCAAGGGTTGGTAGGTTGCGTTGGTAGCTAGATCTTTGGGGACGTTGCCGGCGACGAAGATCAAATCGCCGTCCAGGACGGGGGAGGCGGCGTTTTGCCATGGGATCACCTTGCCGCTGTGTTCCGCCGTCAAATCCGTTTTCCAAATGACCTTGCCGGAGCTGGCATCCAGACGAAACAGAGATAGATAAGCCGATAAAACATAAACGGCGTCGCCGTCCACGGAAGGCGTGGACCGCGGTCCGTTGCCGCCGCGGTTTTCCTTGGTGCCGTCATCGCCACCGCTATCGTATTTGGCCTGTCCCACGGTGGCGGCCCACAACTCTTTGCCGGTGGCCGCATCGAGGGCCAGGCAAACCTCGTCTTCCCTGCCGTCGGTTTGCCGTCGCACCAGGGTGAACGCTTTGTTCCCGGCCACGGTGAAGGAACTGAAGCCGGAGTCGGTGGGGGTTTTCCAGACCTGGCGCAGGCCGCTGGCCGGCCAGGACTTGAGGATGGTTTCGGAGGAGATGCCGTCGTGGTTTGCGCCGCGGTATTGCGGCCAGTCAGCGGCCCGGAGTGTTGCCGAGCCCAGGCAGCACAGGCCCAGAAGCAGGGCGTTACGAGCGCACGTCGTGGGTTGCTGAAAAGCGTTTTGTATTAGGTTCACCATAATTTTCATCCCTACTAAAAGCCGTTAAAATGGGTCAAGCGTCAACAGTAAACGGACGCGCCGGCCGAAAAGAAATTCAAAACCGCGAATCAGGGCGTTAGGGCTCGGTAAAAGCGTTGGTTGAGATGGGTGGCGGCGGGGTCGAAAAGGTCCACGGCGCCGGCCGGCGTGGTGGTGTTGGTTGCGACGGGAACCCAATCCAGCAGGTTGGTTGATCCTTCAAGGCGGTAAATCCTATTTTTGTCGCCTATCAAATACAAATGTATCGGGAGGGCGGCCTCGTAGGTTAAAATGCCAAGCGTGGGGGCGATCGGCTGGAGGACCGTCAGAACGACGTGATGTTGCGTGTTGCCGCGGCCGGAGGTGGTGTTGGCAAAGCTCAGAGTGTCGTTGTAAACGCTGGGGCTCAGATTGGCCGCATTGGTGTTTAGCGTGACCGCCACGTTGGTTTGGTCGCCGGCATTCAAGTTTCCCGACACAGCGGACACGCTCAACCAGAACTGGCCTTTGCCCAAGGTCCAACTCAGAGGCGCGTCGCCGGCGTTGGTCAGAGCATAGACCTGGTTAGCGGAGGAGAAAGGTCCGCCGGTCAATCCTTCGGCTATGAAATCCACCGTCGGCGTCACGCTCAAAATGCCGATGATGCCGTTGACGTTGAGGGTGACGGTGCGCGTGGCGTTACCCCGGCCCGTGTCCAGGTTGATGCAGGAAAGGCGGTCGTAGTAACTGCCCATGGCCAGCGTATTGGCTTGATCGTTGATTGCGGCGGTCAGGTTGGTGCTCGCGTGAGCTTCCAGCAGGCCGTTCATGGCGGACAAGGTCAGCCAGGACTGCGAATGGGTGGCCTGCCAATGGATCGCATCGGCGCTCTGGTTAACGAGGGTGTAAGTGAGGGTGGGGGGTGAAAAAGGTCCGGTCCGCTCGCCCACGGCGGTGAGATTGCGGGTGGGGCTGACCACCAGGCCGCCGGCCGAAGTGGGGAGGAAGACCAGGGCTTGTCGATTGGTGACCAGGGCTGGGTTGCCGTCGAAGGTGTACTTGGCGGCGACGATTCCAGTTTCGTTTTTCAGTCCGATCGTGGCGCCTTTGCCGCCACCGCGATTGTTGGCCGGATTGACTTCCAGGTATTGGAAAAGGATTTGTTGAGGTTCTTCGCCGAGGACGGCCTGGAAAGTCATAAGCGTGGAGGGGGTGGAGTTGCGCGGCACGGCGATCCAGGAGACGACCACCCGGCGATCGGGCGCCTCACCGACCACGCCGATCCGCACACTGCCGGCGGAGGCGGGATTCAAATTATCCCAATAGGGACAGATGATGGCATTGGGCGCGTTGGTTTTGGGCATGTCCAGGTTGGAGGTGATGGCCAGACCGGGACTGCTAATAAAACCAATAATGCCATTAGCTCCGACGTAGAGTTGCTCGTAACTTTGTCCATAAAAGGTGAAGATAAACGGCAGGGTTTGAGCTGAACTCACACCATTATCCGTCAGGGGAAGGAGGGTCATGTTACTGGGATCGATCCAATCGAAGTGGGTGCCGGCCGGTTGGTAATTCGCGATGGCGGCAACTCCGAGCGTTTGGCTTGCGGTTTCGTTATTCACGCCGGTTACCGTCAGGGTCACGGAGAAATTGCCTTCGATCGCGAAGGTATGGCTGGGATTGACGTTGGTGCTGGTGCTGCCGTCGCCAAAATCCCATTGGTAGCTGCCGATGGCTCCCACGGATAGATTGGTGAAGGCAACCGTCACCGGCACCGCGCCAGAGAGCGAGCTGGCGGAGAAATCGGCGATCAAACTTGGCCCCAGCGCCTTGCGGAGGTTGACCCGGCCGCCCGTGATACATTTTCCGGCCAGGGCGGGCAGGAGATCCGTATTGGTGAGCACGCGGGAGATGAGTTGTTGGTAGGTATAATTGCTGAAACGAGCGCGAACCAGAGCGAAGACGCCCGCGACGCACGGCGCGGCCATGGAGGTCCCGCTGGAGTACGCATAGTCATTGTCGGCGGAATTCCAGGTGGAGTAGATGAAGGAACCGGGGGCGGCCAGGTCCACGGTGGTGGCGCCGTAGTTCGAGAAACTGGCCAGGGTGTCGCTGCTGGTGGTGGCGGCGACCGATACCAGATTATCCACGTCGTAATTACCTGGGTAGCTCGGGACCACATCGTTGTTGGTGCCCTCATTGCCGGCGGCGGTGACCACGACAATGCCGGCATCGCGGGTCCTTTGGATGGCCAGGCGGAGGGTGGAAGAATAGGCATCGGCGCCCCAACTGGCGTTGATGATGCTGGCGCCTTTGCTGCGCGCGTAGTCGAAACAGACAATCGCGTCGGAAATCGAACCATTGCCGGTGTTATCCAGGAATTTGCAGGCCATGAGTTGGACGCGCCAGGCCACGCCTACGACGCCTTTTTGGTTGTTGCCCACCGCGCCAATAATTCCCGCCACGTGGGTGCCGTGTCCAAAATCGTCATCGGGATCGCCGTTGTTCAGGACGGCATTGATCCCGTATAGATCGTCCACAAAACCGTCGTGATCGTCGTCCAAGCCATTGCCGGCAATTTCGTTGGGATTAACCCACAGGTTCGAAGCGAGATCTTCGTGGGTGTACCGAATGCCGCTGTCGATGATGGCGACGATGACATTGGTGGCGGTGTTTTGAATGTTCCAGCCCGCCGTGGCATCAATGTCGGCGCCATTCAGTCCGATGTTCTTCAGATGCCATAGGGTGCCGTCGAGGAATTTGGGATCTTGCGGGACGAGGTCGGCGTGGCACCAGATATCCGGTTCGGCATATTCCACCAAGCCGCTTTTAAGGTAGGCGGCGATGATCTCAGGCACCGAGTTGCCCGACTGTATTTCGATGACTTGCACCTGTTCGAGGTCAGAGAATGTTCGCAGCAGTCGCGTGCCGTGCTGGCGATGAAAAGCGGAGAGCGTGTTCAGCTCCAGGCCGGCTTTGGGTTTAACCAGGATGCGGTCGGAGCGATAGCCGTGACGGACGACGGGAGGGGCATGGGGTGGTTGCACGGCGCACCACGCGCTCGGGCAGAATAATAGCAGCGGCAGCCAAAGCCCGATAAACCAAGACGCGGATGGCCGGAATTTGCCGGATGCGATGCCCCGGCCGGGAGGAAACCCCGGGCGAATTGCATTTATGACAAATTCGTCAGATGCCTTGCGATTACAATTTGGCAGAACCATGCAAAGTTGGGCGTATTGTCACGCGTGACACACTATAGCCCAAAGCTGGAACCGGGCCAACTGAACAAAAAAAGCGGCGAGCTGTGGGTTTGGACGCATCGGAGGTTTTGGAGAACTCTCTGGTTCATGGAGAGTCGCCATGGCCGATCGACCACGCCTTGGGACCATAAACCAGTTTACTGGGAGCGCCGGCATCTTGCCGGCGAGTCGTTGCCCTGCGGAAAAAGCCGGCAAGATGCCGGCGCTCCCAGTGGTTCACAGATAGTCACCTAAACCGGCAGACAAGAATGTCCGCCCCACATGGCAGCGGTTCAAGGGAAGACGCGGCGATGAAAATCGAGGCGCCGAATTCATTCCGTTTCCCCGGTTGCTCGTCTATTACGAGGCCGCATGAATTCCGCACTCCTAAAAGAAAGAGACCGTTACACGGTCATGATTTCCTTTTCCTTGGCGGCGAGCGCGGCGTCGATTTTGCCGATGAAATCGTCGGTCAGCTTTTGGATAGCCTTTTCGGCGGTCTTTTCGTCGTCTTCGGCGAGTTTTCCATCCTGTTTAAGCTTTTTCAGGTGCTCGATGGAGTCGCGGCGCACGTGGCGGACGGCCACGCGGCCATCCTCGCTCAGTTTGCGGACCACCTTGGTCAACTCCGTGCGGCGTTCCTGGCTCAATTCCGGGAGCACCAGTCGAATGCATTTTTTATCCACGGTCGGATTAATGCCGAGATTGCTTTTCTGGATGGCCTTTTCGATGGGGTGGACCGTATTAACGTCCCAGGGTTGGATAAGAATCAGGCGCGGCTCGGGGGTGGTGATGCCGGCCAGTTCGCGGATGCGCATCTGGGAGCCATAGACATCGACCACGACATTTTCGACCAGCGCGGGCGAGGCTTTGCCGGTGCGGACACCGGAAAATTCGTGAAGCACGACCTCTTCCGTTTTCGTCATTTTCTCTTCCGCTTCGAACAGGATGTCATCGAGGGTCATAGCAAGTCCTTGGTTTGGATTTGGATTGTTCTGTTTTTTTAGCTTGGCGGTTGTCTCGGCGGCGGGTGTTTTAACACCGTCTTCAGGCGGTGACGAGGGTTCCCACTTTCTCTCCGAGAACGACCCGCCGCAGGTTGTGCGGCCGAAAAGCGTCGTACACAATAATCGGCATCTGATTATCCATGCAAAGGGAGAACGCGGTGGAATCCATGACCTTGAGCTGTCGCTGCAAGGCCTCCAGATAAGTGATTTGTTGATAGCGTCTGGCTTGGGGATTGAGCAGGGGATCGCTGTCGTAGATGCCGTCCACCTTCGTGGCTTTCAAAATGACTTCGGCGCCGATTTCATTGGCGCGCAACGCGGCCGCGGTGTCGGTCGAGAAGAAGGGATTGCCGGTGCCGCCGCCAAAGATGACGACGCGCCCTTTTTCGAGATGCCGGACCGCGCGGCGGCGGATGAAAGGCTCGGCCACCTGGGACATGATGATGGCGCTTTGGACGCGGGTGGGCACGCCGATTTTTTCCAGGGCGTCCTGGAGCGCCAGGGCATTGATGACCGTGGCCAGCATGCCCATGTAATCGCCGGTGGCGCGTTCGATGCCGCGTTTGCTGCCTTGCAGTCCGCGGAAGATGTTGCCACCGCCCACGACGATGACGATTTGCACGTCCAGTTGTTGCACCTCGCGGATCTGTTGGGCCATGCGGTGAATGGCTTCGGGGCAGATCCCGACGCCTGCTTCGCCCCCCAGTGCCTCGCCGCTTAGCTTGAGCAGAATGCGGTCGTACTGGGGTTTCGCTTTGACCGTGAGCTTCTTTGCTTTGGTTGGTTGAGCCATTGACGCTTCTTTTTAACAATGTGCCGCCCCGTCGTCAAATCCCTTTCTGAATCCTGAGCGGCCTGGCGGCAGAAGCGTTGCTGCCGGGCGGTGGTTTATCCGCAGGCGCCGGTCCGGCCCATGAAAAAGCCGGGTTCCAAACGGAATCCGGCTGGTCAGAATCGGAGTCTTAAAATGGGCTTTTAAGCGGCGGGCGTTTCACCCACCTGGAAGCGCACAAAACGCCGGATGGCGATCTCATCGCCCAATTGTTTGGCGATGGTTTGCACGTATTCCTTAACCGAGATATCGCCGTTCTTTTTGACGTATCCCTGGTCAATGAGGCACATGGTTTGGAAATACTTTTCCAGCTTGCCCTCGATGATCTTGGCGATCGCTTGGGGCGGCTTGTTCTTGACCTGCTCCGCGGCGATCTCCTTTTCCTTGGCGATCAGGGCCGGATCGACCTGGTCGCGGGAGACGGCGATGGGGCTGGCAGCGGCGATTTGCAGCGTGATGTCGCGCACGAGCTGTTTGAAGTCATCGTGGGTGACGGTGGCTGGCTGACCGGCGCCGACCTCCACCAGGACGCCGACTTTGGCGCCGGTGTGGATATAGGCGGCCACCAAGCCGTTGCCTTGGACTTCCCAGCGCTGGAAACGCGGGATGCGGATGTTTTCACCCAGCTTGGCGACCTGGGCAGTCCGGGCGGGTTCCAAATCCGTTTTGGGATCGGCGGCCAGGGTGCGGGCGATTTCCTCGCTGAAGGCGCGGAAGGTGTCGTTTTTAGCGACGAAATCGGTCTGGCAATTGACTTCCACCAGGACGCCGAGACGCGAGTCGGGGGCGATGGATTGAGCGATGACGCCTTCCTTGGCTTCGCACAGCGCTTTTTTATTCGCCATTGCCAGGCCCTTTTTGCGGAGGATATCCACGGCGGCTTCGAGGTTGCCGTTGGTTTCCACCAGGGCCTGTTTGCAATTCATCATGCCCGCGTTGGTCATTTCGCGGAGTTTCACCACTAAAGATGCAGGAATTTGGGCCATAGATAATCAGATTAAAACCGTTATGGGGAATGGGGTTCCCGCCCCCGGCGGGAGGGAACCCGGGAACCATTCGTTATGCCTTGGGCGGATTGGCCAGGGAAGCCAGCGCTTCGGGTGTTGCGGGGGCCGGAACTTCGGCGGCGGGCACCGGAGCTGGGGCGGCGGCCGGGGCTGGGGCCGGAACCGGCGCGGCTTCAGCAGGCTTCTGGCGTCCATACTTGGCTTCGTATTCGGCCCGGGCTTGCACCACCGATTGCAGAATGATGCTAAGCACCAGGCGGACCGAACGGATCGCGTCGTCGTTGCCGGCGATCGGATAATCCACCTGGTCGGGATCGCAGTTGGTATCGACGATGGCCACGATGGGGATGCGGAGACGCCGGGCTTCGGCCACGGCGTTATGTTCGCGTTTGAGGTCCACGACGAACATGGCATTGGGTTGTCCTTCCATGCCCCGGATGCCGTCCAGGTTTTTGTGCATGCGCGCGGCTTCGCGGTGGAGCGATGCCTGTTCCTTTTTGCCGTAGTTGTTGATGGTGCCGTCCGTTTCCATCTTTTCGATGGATTTGAGGCGGTTGATGGAACGGCGGATGGTTTTGAGATTGGTCAGGGTCCCGCCCAGCCAGCGTTCAGTGACGAAGAACTGGCCGGCGGCCTGCGCGACATCTTTGATCGCTTCCTGGGCCTGTTTCTTGGTGCCCACGAATAAAACGCGTCCGCCGGTGCCCACGATTTGGGCCAGGAAACCGCAGGCGGCCTCCAACTGGGTCAGCGTCTGGGTGAGATCGATGATGTGAATGCCGTTGCGGGCATCGAAGATGAACCGTTTCATCTTCGGGTTCCAACGTTTGGTCTGGTGCCCAAAATGAACGCCAGCTTCCAACAATTCCTTTACGCCAATAGTTATCACAAGGTTCCAATAGTTAGTGTCCGCCCACTTAGGGGCCGACCATCCCGCGGAATACGGGATTTAATTTAGTGTTGCGATGGCCGCCGGAATCCGCGCGAACTCCGGGCAATTTAAGGCCGTTTTCATTTCCTTTTCCGGGGTTCCTGGACCCGCCAAAAGCCCCGAAAAGAAGCGTTACGGTAAATGATCGCGAATGCCCCGGCAACTGTTATTTTTGGGCGGCGGATCACTCGATCGCATCTCACTTTGTTCCGACACCCAATACCTTGGGGAGCTGGAGCGCGGACATTCTTGTCCGCCTCTTCGTTCAGGTCGACGCCAAAGCGGACAGGAATGTCCGCGCTCCGACAAGAGCGGGATGGCTCATTCTTTCTTGGTCACC
>Ga0209429_10001495_pt1 | contig 14372 bp, 10 predicted proteins | sample BarGraNGADG00212_3_FD_184493 | JGI IMG/M metagenome (GOLD analysis project Ga0209429, IMG submission 184493) | Arctic peat soil microbial communities from Barrow, Alaska - Barrow Graham LP Ref core NGADG0004-212 (SPAdes) (version 2) | ecosystem: Environmental > Terrestrial > Soil > Wetlands >... | reverse complement strand
CGATTGATGCCACACGAAGTGCTTCTTTGATTGGCTTTTCCGCAAGAACTGATGCAAGAAAATAGCCGGTAAATGTATCGCCTGCCGCGGTTGTATCAACAACCTCAACATCATATATGCCGTGTGCTAAGGTCCCCTCACGATCGGCATACATGACGCCCTGCTTTCCAAGGGTAAGAACAATCCCGGCATCGGGGAATTTGAGCTGCATGGCGGATAAAATCCTGTCTGCGTCTTTTTCGTCTGTCAGCTGCATCCCTTCAACTTCGTTCAACAGGAAAATGGATACTTTCCCCAGATCGCATTTGTCAATGGATTCATTATACGGTGATGGATTTAGGACAATATGCATCTTCCTGTCATATGCTTTTTCAATGATGTAATCCAGAAGATTCATCTCGTTTTGAAGAAGTATATAGTCACCTTCTTCAAAATCTGAAAGGACTTCATCAACGAATTCCCGGGTGTTCTGACGATTCGCACCGCCAAACAGAACGATGCTGTTCTGGCCGGATTTGCTGACCTGAATGATAGCATTTCCGCAGCGTACGGATGTCTTTCGGATATATTGGGTATTCACTCCGTGCTTTCTGCACGTTTCCAACAGAAGTTCGCCGTCTTCACCGATCAATCCTGCATGAAAGACCTCCGCTCCTGCCAACGACATAGCGATAGACTGGTTAAGGCCTTTTCCACCGCAATAGAACGAAAGATCCGTAGAAGATATGGTTTCTCCGGGCAGAACTATGTGATCAACAAAATATACGTAGTCATAATTCACAGATCCAAAATTCACAAACTTCACAGAAGACTCCTTCCTGTCCTTACATATTCGTTAACAGACAGTTACATCTTTTGACCCGAAAGTGACTTCAGTACCGTTTTCGGTGATTTGATTTTTTTGTTTTCAGTGAAGTAGTTGAGAACCATAACCAAAATCAGAACTCCTCCCCAAATTAGAGGGATATAGAAGCTGCTGACCTGCGGGAACCTGTTAAGCCCCGACGACAACATCTGGAGTACACAAATCGACAATACAACACCGCTGATCTTACCTTTGCCGCCTGTCGGACTTACTCCTCCAAGGACAACAATCAGAACACACTGCAGTGTATATACCACTCCGTAATCCGCACGTGCCGAATTATAATTTGCGAGCATTACAGCACCGCCGATGGATGCGCAGATTCCAGAAAGGACGTATGTCTTGATAATAAGTCGATCTGTCTTAAGCCCGCTGAATTTGGCAGCTGTCATATTTGTACCGATCATATACAATTTGGTACCGAATGTTGTCCGGTTCAGAAGAAATGCCAGAAACAACGCCATGACGGTAAAGAAAACCAACTGCATAGGTATGACATTGAAAAGCTTGCCGGCGACCGTCGAAGAATAGGCGGCAGGAAATCCACTGATTGCCTTACCCTTGGTAATAATGATGGAAATACCGGTAAACAGCTCACTGGAACCCAGTGTAACCAGGATGGGCGGTATTTTGACCTTGGAAATCAATATTCCGTTCAGCAGTCCGGCAATGACGCCAACAACTGCTCCTCCGATAATCGCTGCCGGAATGCCATAAAAAGGAAGATTCCCTTCTGTGTCGGCCATTAAATTAAGGAATGTACCTATCATGATAGCTGATAAGTTGGCTACACCGACAACGGAAAGATCGATACCTCCTGTAATCATGCACAGCATAATCCCCAGAGCCATCAGCCCGAATTCAGGAAATTGTGACGCCATAGTCTGGAAATTGATAAGAGAATAGAATGATTCAAACCTGACAGAGGCCATAAACAGCATCCATAACAACATCAGTACAATCAACCTGGAGAGATATACATCTTTTTTCAAAAAAGCAGAAATCCCATTTTTATTCTTATTTTTGGTATTCATTCTGCCCTCCTTAATTTTTTCATGTTGCCCATTTTAGTAGACCGCATAACCTGCGTGGCACTTATTCCGGTACCAATGAGGATCAGCAGACCCAGGAAACATTCCTGCCAGAAAGTCGGAACACCTAATAATATAAGAGAATTTTGAACAATAACGATCATAGCGGTGCCCAGCATGCAGCCGGTCAATGTTCCTGCACCGCCCGAGATAGCGGTACCTCCCAAAACGACTCCGGCGATGATCATCATTTCCATGCCAAGCATATTCGTGGGATGGCATTGGGTCATCATGCATACCCGAATTAGACCTGCAAGACTTGATATGACTCCAACACCTACATACAGGAAAAATTTGATCCTGCGGACGTTAAATCCGGCACGGAAGGCACTTGATGCATTGCCGCCTATTGCATATATCCCTCTTCCAAACATCGTTTTGTACAGAAGCAGGAAAACCAAAACCAAAACAATGACCAGTACCAGGATAGCAACAGGCATGCGCGATGTTAATCCTGATTTTGCATTTTTTGCAATAAAGAGTGCCGAAGTGCCGAAGGATGACATGCCTTTGGGAATTGTTGCGAGCTGTCTTGAAGCCAATACTCCCTGCATGATTCCCTTAAATACACTCGCCGTACCCAAAGTAACTATGAAAGGCGGCAACTCGAAGAAGGCAATCAGGAATCCGTTAAAAGCGCCGAGGACAGCACCGATGACTACAACCATCAGAATAGGCAGCCATATGTTTCCTGTATACCCTGCATTAAGCAGTGTACTTGTCGTTGCATAAACGCTCAGCGAAGCAAGTGCAGGAAAAGAGACATCAAAACCTCCTGAAACAATTACCATGAATTCACCGATAGCAAAAAGACCGGGAACAATCATGGCGGAAGCCAGATCAACAAGATTGTTGGAAGTGAAGAACTGACCTGAGCGAAGTTCAATAATAAAACTAAGGGCAAGCAGAACGAGAAATATATATGTTTCCGTTTTTTGTGTCAGTTTTTTAATTATTTGCGGCATTTTATCACCTCCTACATCATATATTGGGAGAGCTCTTGTGTATTGGTTTCCTTTGGATTCAAAGTAGCCGTTATTCGGCCATTCTTCATAATCATTATCTTCGAACAAGTGCTCAGTATCTCGGGAATATCATCAGATATGATAATAAGGGCCATTCCCTTATCTGCCAGTTTCTCAAGAATCAAGTGTATGTCATGCTTTGAACCGATATCTACTCCCATCGTCGGTCCATTCAGTATCAGGACATCCGGTTCCCGGGAAAGCCATTTAGCAAGCACAATACGCTGCTGATTACCGCCGGATAGCGTACTGCAGGCATTATCAGGATTCGGTGTGGCGATGGATAATTCCTCAACCCAGCGATCTATTTCCTTTTGCTTGCGGGCTTTGTCAAGAACACCGATTCGATTGGCAAGACTGTCAATTTCCGATATTACAACATTGTCTCCAATACCTCTCGGAAGAAACAGCCCCTCTGACAAGCGATCCTCAGGAACATAGCCGATCCCGTTTTCCATAGCACTTCGGACACTGTCAAGAACAACATTTTTCCCTTTAATCCTGATTGTGCCTTTATCTGCTTTACGCATGCCAAACAGTGACAGTGCGAGTTCGGTGCGGCCGGATCCAAGAAGACCTGTCAGACCCAGTATTTCTCCTTTATGCAGCGAAAAATTAATATCTTCGAAGTAACCGGACAACGATAGATCTTTTACTTCCATAACCGGATCACCAACGATACTCTTTGGAGTAAAGGCCAGATCATCAAATTCGCGACCCGTCATGTAAAAGGTAAATTTTTTATTATCAAGTTCAGAAGTATTACCTGTGATTATTTTTTCACCGCTTCTAATGATGGTAAACCGTTCGGAAATCTCAAATACCTCATCCAGTTTGTGGCTAACAAATAAAGTGGCAATACCTTGTGCTTTCAAATCCAGAATAATTTTAAACAGAGAGTTAACTTCCTTCCGAGTCAGGGCGGTTGTCGGCTCATCCATAATGATCAGCTTTGCACCGAACATCAAGGCGCGGCATATGGCAACCAGCTGCTTATTTGCAACGGAAAGGGTCTCGACTTTAGCGTCAAGATCAACTTCAAAATTTATTCTTGCAATTGCTTCTTTTGCGATTTTTCGCATCCTCTTGACGTTAACCAGTTTATGTTTGTTGGCTAGTTCACTATTGAATGCCAGATTTTCCATAACGGACAGATTTGGAAATACAGAAAAATCCTGATAGATAACTTGAATACCATTCATGATAGCTTCAATAGGTGTAATTTTTGTATGAACTTTCCCGCTAAATTCAATTTGACCTGAATTCGGTTCATAGACACCAGAAATAATTTTGATCAATGTAGATTTACCGCAACCATTCTCTCCGGCAAGGCAATGAATTTCTCCGGGTGCAATTTCCAACGACACACCCTTAAGCGCTTCAACACCGGCGAATGATTTCTTGATATCTACAACCTTTAATACATTTTGGGCCATAGAGCACAGCTCCTTTCATGATTTAGTGAAGGGTTCAGGTTGTATCTGCAGAAGTACACAGAAGGTTTTATTTCATTTTGCTGTAAATGGCCTGCACATCAGGGCGATTCTTCGCACCGCCCTGATGTGCAGGAAGAAAATTTTACAGGTAAGAATTACAAATACAGTATGAAACAAACGATTTGCTGCGGTATTAGAAGCCGAAGCTGTCTACATTCTCAGCAGTGATGACAATCCATCCCTTACCCTCAAAAACTTTATCACTTCCAGCTTTGAATTTAAGATCTGTATAACCTTCGACACCAAGATCAAGGTTATCAGTGATTTCTTCGCCGCGGAGCATCTTGAGAGCAAGAGCACACATTGCTTTACCGGCAAGTGCAGGATCCCATAATGTCAGTGAAGAAACAGATCCGCTCTTAAGCAGTTCTGCATTGTCGGCAGGCATTCCCGTACCGGATGTAAAGACTTTTCCGGTAAGGCCGAGTTCTGCGATTGCACGGGCAACGCCAGGAGCATCATAGGATGATGTTCCCATGATTCCCTTAAGGTCTGGATATTTTTTCAGGAGTTCTTTTGCAGTCTGATATGCAACATCGCCGTTATCGTCTGATTCAACGCGGGGTTCAGCTGCAAGAAGAGTCATGTTGGGATATGCTTCGAGCTGATGTGCAACACCGCCGTCGGCCCACTCATTATGAGAAGCGTTGGTTACAGATGCAACCATTGTCGTGTATGTTCCCGTTTCGCCCATTGCTTCTGCAAGATTATCCATAATGAATGCGCCGTACTCAGCATTATTGAATGCTTCAATATCATAATCACAGTTTACTAGGGATGAGCCTTCATGGGAGATAACGATGATACCGGCGTCACGTGCCTGCTTCAAAACAGGCTCAAGAGATGCGGGATCAACAGGAACCACACAGATTGCATCAACTTTTGCTGCAATCAGGTCCTGAATGAGCTGGGACTGTAGTGTTGCGTCAATTTCAGGAGTCCCCTTCTGATAGATGTTCAATCCTGTTTCTGCTGCATACTCTTTGACACCTGTATCCATACGGACAAACCAGGGATTGGTGGCATCTTTAGGAACAACAACAATTTCCCAATCAGATTCATTGGCAGCAGTTTTTGTTGTTGCAGCAGCATCAGCAGCTTTTGTTGTTGCAGCTGCATCTGCTGCCTTTGTTGTCGCGGCTGTTGTTGAGTCTGCTGCTCCTCCACAGGCAGACAATCCAATAACCATAGATAGAGTCAAGACCAATGCCAGGATTTTTTTCATTTTCTTTCCTCCTTTATTTTGATTCCCCGCAGCTTATCCGCAGGAAATGGAACACTTATTGATTGAACATCAATTTCCGCAAAAATGCGCTGACTTCGCAGGCGTTGCCAGTCGAGTAGATGTTCTGAATTTCTTTTTCATCGATACGCGCGGCTAGTTTTTCAAATATATCAAACCAGCGCACACTCTCATTGCAGGCATCCCTTCCATCTTCACGATAAGGGTATTGGTCCGTTGAAATATATCCCGAATAGCCGGTACGCTTCAGCCAGTAGAAAAATTCAATAAAAGGAATGGTATGAATCGAACCTGTAATCATGTCATCATCCCAATGACCATAGTTGTCATTCATGTGCACATGGTACAATTTGTCTCCGTATTTTTTCAAAATGGCAATACTTTCGGCAAGGTTCTCACCTGCTACTGCACCATGACCGTAGTCAATCGTTACGCCGCAGTTCGGCATACCTACTTCATTGACGGTTAAAAGTGCTGAATAGACGTTAGACGGATAGCTGAAATTCCTTGGCTCTTTGGGCTTGTATTCAAGTGATACCCTTGTATCACTCCTGTATTTGCAGCACTCCCGGACAGAATCCGCAAACCATCCGCGCTCTTCCATGTAATCACCCTGAAACGGATAATCATATCCATCCTGTCCCGGCCACAAACTCACCAGATCCCCCCCCAATTCCCGGGCAACATCCATCATTTCTTTCGTCTCTGCAACCGCCTGCCTGCGAATGGCTGCATCTTTTGATGCATACGCCCCTTTGCCGTAGATCGGTGTACCGAAGTTATCGGGTATGATCGAAACAAGCTTTAATCCTGTACGGTCCAGATTGTCTCTGACCTGTTTCGAATTTTTAGTTGTAACATGCCAGTTACTGACGAGTTCAACACCCGTAACACCGTCAATCGACTTTACACGATCAAACAACTGTTCAAGTGAATAGTCTTTCTGATAACTGCATCCCATATACCTGTCAGAAAAATTACCTACATTCCCAAGAATTACACTGTGATTAGACATTACAAAGCCTCCCTCTAAAAAAATTATTCATACTTTCTATATCCGTCTAGTCGATTCCCGGACAATCAATGCTCTGTCGACCTCGACTTCTCGCGGAACACCCTGATACTCCCCCTGGATTCGATCAAACAGCATATCTATGGCTGCATTTGCAAATTTCTGACTGTCATTTGTCACCGTAGTCAGTCTGGGGGCACATAGTACGGCAAAGGGTATATCATCCATACCTGTTATAGATATCTGTTCCGGAATCGATATATTCAAATCCCGAAGGGATGCCATAACACCCATTGCTACAAGATCATTTGCGCAGCAAATAGCAGTTGGCAGCGGCGAAATACTTGAAAAATAGCGGCCCGCTTCGTAACCTGAATTCACGGAGAAACCGGTTTCGAAAATCAGATTCTCCTCGATCTTAAAATCAGCTTCTTTCATCGCAGCCAGGTAGCCGTTTTGACGGCTTCGGCCGATTACTGATTTTTTGGAACCGCCGGTATATGCTATTCTTTTATGTCCGTAATCAATGAGATGTTTTGTTGCCAGATAGGTGCTTTGATTACGCTTTCCATGTACGGAATCATATGCACAGGCATCATAGGAATTGACCACAACAGTAGGAATATCTGCTTTCTGCAGTTCCTCAACGACCGTTTCCTTTACGTCAATGGAAGCCATAATGATGCCGCATGCATTCATTTGAACTGCCAGGCGAATGGCTTTGATTTCCTCTGACAATTCAAATATTTCTTCCTCATTCGTATTGAATAAAGTAATATTGAAATTCTCTTTTTTTGCTCTTCCCTGAACTGTTTTTGCCATTGACGAGTAGAACGGGTTGCTGACATCGGGGACAATGAGAAGGATCGACCGCGATTTTTTTGTTTTGAGACTTTGAGCAACCATGTTTGGTTTATAATCCAGCAAGGATATGACACTTTCTATTTTCGAAGCCGTATCCGGATCTACATATGATGAATTATTGATATAGCGGGAGACAGTCGCCGTCGAAAAACCCGACTGTGCAGCAATATCCCTGATTGTTGCTTTCTTTTTCATTGTTACGCCTCCACAAAATATTTACATGTAACCGTTTACATACCACAAAGATACGGAGGTATTCCGTAACCGGATATTATATCGGGCATTTTAATGTAACCGTTTACATGCCGATTAAAAACACAGATCGATGGCAAATATTTCGCTGTTCCTATTAAATTTGTAATGTGAATGACTTGAATTGTCTTTCATGTAACCGTTTACATGTATAATATACCCAAGTTAATCCTGCTGTCAAGAGTTTTTTTGTGCGATTTGCCAACAGTAGCTCATTTTTTATGCAAATGGATTGACAACAACCTGCATTCCAAATAAAGCAACGATTTACACAGGAAAGAACTACCGTACACTTATGCAGCAGTTCTCTCCTGTGTTCCCCGGCAGTGAATGTATTTTGACCCGCACGTCCGTCAACGGAGGAACTGTCCGCTGCCGTCATCGACAACCAGTATCCCCGCATCACACTGCGTTCAAAGAGCTTTTGTCAAAACGATAAGCTCGTCAGAAGGTTCATAAGCCGGAATAATAATTGTATTCATTCGTTTTCCTGCTTTCTTTAACTGATAACAGTACTTTACGATATGAACCTTAAATCTAATTAAAGGTTGTAAATGCAATAAAAAATACATTACTGGAATAAGACACACAGAACATATCGGAAGAAAAATCAAATCAGGGCGGCCATATCGATTCTCATATGTCTGACAATTCTTATAACTAATACCGGGTGCCGCACGGAAAAAGACAAAACGGAACCAACCATCAAATTCGCAGGCAACAGTTATCATGCAATAACCTTCGACTCCTATAAGACTTCCGGTCAGGAGATACCGGACCATTTTCCGTATCACTGCTGGCACGTACAAAATAACGCAGTCGTTCATGTGTCAATATACATAGAGAAAGAGGCCGTTTGAGCAATCAACAACTATTGCCCGGACAGCCTCTTTAACTCAAGAGGGAAAATTGCGAAGTACCGCCAAAAAGGAGATTAAAGCGGCATTTCTTATCGAAAAGCGATTTCAGCCTTGCTGCCAAAACCGCAGATGGTTGAAGGTAATGGTTTACCATTTGTGATTTCAAATTGTCCTGTATCATGATCCCGATTCGAAACGCTTTTACAGCACGATCTCCATCTGATCCTCCAGGGCGTACTCTACGACTGTACAGTCATCTGCATAAATTCTTTCCGGAAGGACAATGAGAACATGCATGATATCGTTATGTACCGGCAGCGGCCCCATATGCCAGACCCCGACATTGAGCTTGACCAGCGTACCTTCAGGCACGACAAATGCTTTCGTCAGCTGCGGTACCGCGGCTTTGCTCGGCGGTGCAACGTGAAAAACCGCATCATCATCGAGTATCAGAATAGCTTCCCCTGTCGTCGTGTGAAACTCAGCTGCACTAACGATCATTTTGTCCGGTTTGCGCATAACCAGTGGAGAGAATGCTACGGACATATCTCCGGATACCGGCAGGGCAACCTGATCGGGATAGAAATCCCCCAGTTGATTACCCTTGGGATTCAATATACTTGTATAACTGCCGTAGGGTGCAAAACCCTCCACGGATATGGGTGCTGCTATAATTTTTCTCATTTTGTCCCCTTTCTTCTTACATACGTATACAAAAACCCGATGTCTTTATATACCGGTGGTATGATCAGTGAATTCTTCTATAAAGTTACCGCAAAGCAGATACTGCCTGTACATTTCTTCGTATTTCGGAAAATGACTCTCTATCGGAAAATAGCTGGCCTGATACGTCTCGCATAAAACGTTCTGTGCCGAAGGTACATCCGGCAAAAAACCGGAAGCTACGGCGGCGAAAATGGCAGCTCCCCTTGCACAGATCTGTTCTGATCTGCAGACCATGACAGGGCGATTAAGTACATCCGCCATCATCTGCATGGTAAACGGTGATTTGTTTGCGATTCCGCCCACGATGATCAGCCGGTCTATCTGCAGTTGATTAGTGATTAGACTATCGAAAATGCGCTTGGATCCAAAGACAGTTGCCTCTACAAGTGCCCGATAGATCGCCGGTGCGGAACTTCCGAGGGTAAGGCCCATCATCGCACCCTTTACTTTTTCATTCAGGTTCGGATAGCGCCGCCCATTGAACCAGTCGACTGCGACCAGACCGCTTTCGTCGATCGTCTGTGCTTTTCGTTCAAGCTCGGCAATCATCTTTTGGCCGGTTTCTTCCGTCAACTTGATGCGCTGTTCTTCATTGATGACGGAAGACTCCGAAAGCACTTCCCGAAACGGCCACATCAGGACAGACGCAAACCATGCATATACATCACCGAAAGCTGCCTGACCCGCTTCTATTCCGACATATCCCGGTACAATGGAATTCTCCGCCTGACCGCAGTATGCTTTGAGATTTTTTCCGGTCAGATTCCCGGCATCTTCTATCAGCATATCAACAGTGGAAGTACCCACTACTTTCACAAGCGTCCGGGGTCTGATACCGGCACCGACAGCACCGGCATGGGCATCAAAGGAACCGCCGCCGATCATTGTGTCTTCAGAAACTCCCAGACGTGCCGACCATTCCTTTGATATTATGCCCAGCCTTGTTCCAGCCGGCAGAGGTTCCGTATTGTAGCGCTCTGCGATCACTGCAAGATATGGATCGAGCTTTTTCAGGCAGTTCCCGTCGGGAAGTCCGGAAAAGGTACTGTGCCATAAAGCTTTGTGCCCTGCGGCACAGGCTCCGCGGTAGATAGCGGAAGGATCGGTTTTGCCGATGAGCAGCGAAGGCATCCAGTCACAGTGTTCAACCCAGCTCCAGGCCTCCTGCCGTATACCCGGATCCGTTCTGATCGTATGCAGAATCTTGGCCCAGAACCATTCGGAAGAATAGGTGCCCTGATACATTGTGTAATCGATTCTTGCCTCGGAAAACACCTGATTGATCTCTTTGGCTTCTTCTACTGCCGTATGATCCTTCCAGAGATGAAACATAGCGTTGGGATTGTCCTTAAAACGTTTGAGCAAAGCAAGAGGCGTCCCTTCACGGTCAACCGGACAGGGCGTCGATCCTGTTGTATCAATGGCAATCGCCCTGAGGGCTGCCTTCCCGGCCGGCCCTATCTTCTGCATTACAGACTGCATACAGTCTTCCAGACTCTCTATATAATCGAGAGGGTGCTGACGGAACAGACTGCGGGCCGGATCACAATATAACTTCTTCTGCCATCTCGGATATATGCTGACAGCATCAGCTACGTTATTTCCAGTATTCATATCAATCAGGACAACGCGTACGGAATCACTTCCAAAATCAACTCCGGCTGCGAGAAGCTGTTCCATAGTTACCTCCTTCTACGGCATCTCCTTATATAATTCCTTGATAGCTTTACTAGCCATGCAGTATTTTTTGTATTTTGAAATATATTCCCTTTGGGGAGAATACCGGTTTCCGATTTTAACAAACTGAGTTACCGCATCCTCATAACCGGCAAATATCCCGTCCGCCTTCGCGCAGAGAATCGCCAGCCCCATGACCCCCGCTTCCGGATTCTCCGGAATGCTTATCTGCTGCTGCAGGATATCAGATTTCATCTGCATGTACAGTGCGGATTTTGAGCAGCCGCCAGAAGCAACGATTTTATTGATTTTCAGTCCCATACTTTGAATCAGTTCAAAATTCAGTCTGGATTCAAAACACAGGCCTTCCAGCAGAGCGCGGTACATCCGGGATTTATCAATGTTTACATCCAGGCCGAGAAAACCGCCGAGGGCCGTATCCTTCTCGTCCATGAAACTTGCCCTTGATAAATACGGCAGAAATATGACTTCACCGGAGTCGTCAGCACATCCCCGGTTTGCCCTTTCAAAGATGTTTTCTCCCGGTATATCCTCACAGTTTCCGAAATCCGCTCCGAATTCATTAACAAACCATCGTATGCTCGTACCATGGGTCGGCATACTTACGGCTGTCTGATACTGATCCGTTCCGACATAGGGTTCATAGCACATATGATTCCGGCAAAATTTCCCGCTGATATCTTTTTTGTTAATGATCAGGTTTATACTCTCCGTCGAACCTTCACCGGCCATGATATCCCCGGCAAGGACTGTACCGCTTCCCAAGGATGCTGCACATTGATCATGGCAGCCCATTATGACTTTCAAATCCGCAGGAAGTCCGATTTCATCCGCAAGTTCCCGTCGAATCGTCCCGACAATGCTTCCTGTCAGGATAACCTTTGAAAATTTATCAATTGGTATGCCAAATAATCCCGTGATGACAGGCGACCATTCCATTTTGATTACGTCGAAGAACATCGTCCGCGAGGCACTCGAAGGATCAACAACACGTTCTCCCGACAATTTATAGGTCAGGAAATCGACAAACAGGAAAATCTTATCTGCCCTCTCCAGCACTTCCGGTTGATTTCTCTCAAGCCAGATATATTTATTGAGCGAATACGTCTGATTCAGAGGGACACCGGTTATGGCATGCAAAGTCTCCAGATCAATCCTGTCCCCTATTTCATGGACAATGTCGCTGCATCGCCGGTCAAGATATGTAATGACATTGCCAATCGTTTTGTCCTGTTTGTCCATCATTACCATCGCTTCGCCTATTGCTGATACCGCTATCATTTTGAGGTCATGTCCGGCCGCAGCGATCTCCTGTAACACACTGACCACGGCTCCCCATACAACCTGCGGATCCAATTCCACATACCCCGGGAGAGGACAGACAAAAGAATATTCCCTGGACGCCAAAGTCAGGATACTGCCGGACTCACTGATTACCGCAGCTTTACAGCCGGAAGTACCCACATCAAGACCAATATAGGCCATTACATTACCCTCAAATCCTGAAAGTTGTCAGAAGGTCAATCTTCTCCATCGCAACACGCTCCACTGCAGCACGTGCAGCGGACATGACCTCGATAATGTCACAGTGCGGACCCTTAGCAGACATGACATTGAACATGGCATCATTATATGCCTGGAAAAAATCGGTCCCTACATTGAGCTTGGCTATTCCCAGTCTGACCATTTCAATAACATCGGCATCCGGCGTGTTGGATCCGCCATGTACTACGATTGGGCACGGCACGACATCAATGAGTTCCTTCAGCAAATCAAAATTAATCTTCGGTGTGAATTTGTATTCCCCGTGTGCCGTTCCGATTGACACTGCCAGACAGTCTATACCGGTATCCAGGACAAACCTTCTTGCAACGTCCGGATCTGTGTATCCGGATGCAATCTCTTCGAGGCTTCTGTCAGCATCCGAAATCGTACCAAGCTCGGCTTCTACGGAAACGCCTCTGGAATGTGCCAGTTCGACAACTCTGCGGGTCTCTTTGACATTGAAATCATAATCTTCAGATGCCAGGTCAATCATGACGCCTGAAAAATGATTGTCTATACATAACTTTGCCTGTTCGAATGATTTGCCATGATCCAGTCCCATTGCTATTTTTACTTTTGAGTTTCTGGCGGCCACATCACATATGGCATGCATATAAGCAGCGCCGGCATAATCAATATGGGCATGGTATGTCTGGACAATCAGCGGAACATTCTTCTTATTTGCTGCTGATACGACTGCCTGCATGGTTTCCATGTTCATGGAATTGAAAGCCCCTACTGTAAATTTGTGTTCTTTAGCATAATTGAGTATTTCCGTGTAAGTTGAAAGTGACATATTGTTCCCCTTATTTTTTTTGAAGTACAGAAATGCTGTACTCCCTGTATGTGATGTAAGTGTAGATCAGATCATTCTTTGCGGCTGTTCTGTTTACGTGTCTTGTACATATCTATATAGACAGCAATCAGGATAATTCCGCCTTTGGCAACGTACTGCCAGTATGAATTTACGTGCAGCAGGTTAAGTCCGTTGCTGATACTGCCGATGACAAGGACTCCGATAAACATACCGCCGACTGTTCCTACGCCGCCGTACATGCTTGTTCCGCCGAGAACAGATGCTGCAATTGCGTCTGTTTCAAATCCCAGGCCCACTGCAGGCTGGCCGGATGACATACGGGATGCAAGTACTACACCGGCAAATGACGCCAGGAATCCGCTGAGTGTCCAGACCAGGATCTTTACTTTCTTAATATCAATTCCGCTGAAGCGTGCTGCTGTCGGATTTCCGCCTACGGCAAATACATGCCTGCCGACTTTGGTCTTGTTGAGCAGCAGATATGCGCAGAAAAGGAAGAATGCAGTATAAACAACCGGCAGCGGAATGGGGCCGAGAAATCCGTTTCCCAACTTGGTAAAATTGTCATTCATAATCGAAACAGGCTGTCCGTTTGCGATAAGATAGGCGCCTCCCCGGCAGACACTCTGCATGGCTAGCGTTACAACAAAAGGATGAATGCCTGTGTAGGCAATAATGACACCGTTTGCAAATCCGACAGCCACGCCGATCAGGAGGCCTACGGCAACAGCAGCTGCTATTGACATCGAATACCTGTCCAGGCATACGATAGTGACGCAGCCGGACAAAGCGATTAAGGCTCCTCCCGTAAGATCAATACCGCCGAGCATAATGGCCATCATAACTCCAATTGCCAGAAAGCAATTGGTTGATACTGT
>Ga0209429_10001494_pt1 | contig 14378 bp, 11 predicted proteins | sample BarGraNGADG00212_3_FD_184493 | JGI IMG/M metagenome (GOLD analysis project Ga0209429, IMG submission 184493) | Arctic peat soil microbial communities from Barrow, Alaska - Barrow Graham LP Ref core NGADG0004-212 (SPAdes) (version 2) | ecosystem: Environmental > Terrestrial > Soil > Wetlands >... | reverse complement strand
GCCTCCTGAGCCGCAAGGACCGCTCCCGCGCCTAGATACACGCCGTTTCGGCGCGCAATCTCGCTTCTTCCCTGCTCACACCGCGTGTTTCGTGGTCTAGTGGGCTGATCAGCTGCGGAACGCCGGACAAAGTTTCCCGGCTGAAAGATCTCGTCGAGCAGCGCCCGGACACGGTGGACATTTTCATCGCCGATCTGCACGAAGATGGAGCCGGAATCGGTGAGGAGATCTCGGGCAACGGTGAGCCGATCGCGAAGGTAGGTCAGGTAGCTGTGGATGCCGTCGCGCCAAGTGTCGCGGAAGGCTTTGACCTGCTCCGGCTCGCGCGTGATGTGGTCGGTATTGCCATCCTTCACGTCGCGGCTGGTAGTGGACCACTGGAAGTTGCTGTTGAACTTGATGCCATAGGGCGGGTCGAGGTAGATGCACTGGACTTGGCCTCGTAGCCCCTCACGCTCGGCGAGGCTGGCCATGACCTGGAGGGAGTCACCGAGAATCATGCGATTCGACCAGTTCTGATCGTGCTGGTAGAACTCGGTCTTGGCGCCCTCGTCCGGCAGTCCGTTGAAGTCGGCGAAGAGGTCGGTCTGGAAGTCGGGCCTCTCTGATTTCACCTTCTCGCTCTGGCGAAGGAGGTCGTCGATGAGCACCTTCGGGTGCACCTTCTCCTGGATGTAGAGCGGCGGCGCGTGCACCACTAGGTCCGACCAGTCCTGCTCGTCCTTGCCACGCCAGACGAGCTGTGGGTCAAGGTCACGGTTGCGCCTCTCGTAGGCAAGCCGGATCGGGTCCTGCTCGTCTTTCTTCATCACCGACTGGAACTCGGCCGTGGGGATGTTCTTGCGCGAAGCCTCGTCGTGTTTGAGAGTCTCGACGGTCTTCTTCTTCGTCTTCTTGCCGGCCATTTGCTCCCTCTATTCCGCCAGCTGAGCAGTGACTGAATCGATCATCTTGTTGAACTCGGCTTCGACCTTGGCTTCGAAGTCGGCCTCGATCTGGTAGACCTCGGTGAACTCGGCGAAGGCCCATCGGCCATACTGGCCGAGGTTGTTCACGCCGGGCACCCAGTAAGTCTCCATCGTGGACTTCTTCTCTTTGGCGTCCTCGCGACGGTAGCCTTTGATCTCGACGATCAGGTGAAGCGGGTCCTCCTGGCCGTCATCTACCAGCACGATGAAGTCGGGGATGTAGGTGCGCGCTTGAGAGCCGTACCGATACGGCACATCTAGTCCGAGATTGTGGTTCTTCACATAAGCCCGGACCCGCGGGTGAGACTCGGCCACACGGCAGAACTCAGCCTCCCAGTCGCTATCGAGGATCACCCAGTTGATGTGGCAACGGCGGGCGTCGGTCTCCCAACGGTCCGTCTTTGACGTTGTGAAGTTCACGTGCATCGTGGAACCGGAGGGGTTGTAGGGGTCGAGCACAGCCTTGACGGGGCGCTCGCCCACGAGAGCGCGAGTTATCCCGGCGGTGATGCGCTCGCAGGCCATGTCCGCCAGTTCCTGATACATCAGCTGAGCCGGGTAGGTGCCGCCTTTGCAGACGAGGCAGTCGTCGAGCCATTGCCGCGTGATCCGCTTGAGCTGCCCGAAGAGGTGCAGCTTCGGGTCTTCGCCCGGGTCGCGCCACTTCGTGTAGAGCAAGCGGCTGGCGACGTGGAAGATGATGGTGGAGCGCCGGAGGTCTCCGGTGTGGACGAGGTCGAGGTCGACTCCTTCGCCTATGATTCCCTCATTCTTCGTTCTTGAAGGGCCAACGAGGTCCGGGGTCAGCTCCAAAATCGAATCGTCATTGAACTCGGCCGTGAGCCGTTCCTCCGGCAGTTCCACTCTGTATCCTTGGACGTGCGGGAACCGGATCTCAAGGTGGTCGCGTTCGGGGCGAACGGCCTTGACGTGAATGGTGTCGCGCGGAGGCTGCGGGGGAGCAATCACCGGCTTGGCCGTGAAGTCGAAGGGAATCCCGAGGATGTCCGCATACTCGACGTTGAACAGACCATCTTCGTTGAGGTCGTAGGACTGACGCCGTAGGGCGCGGCCGATCACTTGCTCGCAGAGAAGCTGCGTACCGAAGGCGCGCACGCCGAGCACGTGCGTCACGGTCCTCGCGTCCCAGCCTTCGGTGAGCATGGAGACTGATACGACGCAGCGGATGGAATCGCCAAGACGCCCTTCTTGCCCGACTGTATTCATAACCTCTCGCAGCAGGTCCTGATCGGTGATGTTCTCCGCTTGGGTGGGGTCGCCCGTGCGCTCGATGATCTCGCGGCGGAAGCGATCGATCTCGTCGGACGCCATGGCGCGGAAGCCCTTGTCCAGCGCATCGCCGGATTCGAGTTGCTCGCTATCTATCAGCAGCGTCCGCGGCCGCCCGAGCTGATTGCCGTGTTCGTCGAAGTTACAGAACAGCGCCAGGCGGCCGTTCTCAAGGGTCGTCGAACCGTCCTCGTTCTCCCGGTGGAACCCTGAGATGTAGTCGTAGACCAGCTTGGAGATGGACGTGTTCTGGCACACGATGATGAAGCAAGGCGGAGCGTGCATCCCGGCCTTCTGCCAGAGATCGAAGGTCTTGTCGTAGTGCCCGTAGAGGGCCTCCAGAGCGGTCTGCAGTTCGACGGGCAGGCTGAGCGGATCAAGAGTCTTGTTCTTGCCACGGCCCTTCTTGGGCATCCGCTTTCCGATGCACTCCCAGAGATTACGGAACTTGGGCATCTCCCCGCCGGGGATGTTGTCCGCCACGGGCACTCGCGGCAACTTGACGATGCCGCACTCGATGGCGTCCATCAGCGAGAAGTCGTTCATCGTCCAGGGGAACAGCGTGCCCTCGGCGTATCCGGAACCGCGGAGGAAGAACGGTGTCGCCGAGAGGTCGATGACGCGAGTGACGCCCAGCTTGCGGTTCACGGCTTCGAGGCCGGAGATCCACATCCGAGCGGCCTCGTTGTTCTTCTCCGCTTCCCTCTTCTCGTCGCCCTTTAGACCGCTCGGGTCTTCTTCTCCTGGTTTCTCGCGATAGCAGTGGTGGGCTTCGTCGTTGAGGACGAGGATGTTCTTCATGCCCATGAGGTCCGGCATCACCCTCTGGATCATCTGGCCCTCGGTTTCGCGCGTGTCCAGCGCCGGTCCGCGCCCCTGCAACAAGGAACGACCGCCCTTCGAGACATCTATCCGTTCGCGTGGCTTGAAGGCGTGGAAGTTGGTGATGAGGATCTTGGCGCGCTCAAGGTCCGGCAGCATGTCGCCGGGCACCAGCTCGCGGCTCTCGTAGTAGCTGTACGGGTCGTTGGGTTGAAGCACGCGGAGACGATCGCGAATGGTCAAGCCGGGCGTGACGACAAGGAAGCCGCGGGTGAACCTGCTGCTCTGGGGCCTGCGCACCGCATTGATGGTCTGCCAGGCGATGATCATAGCCATCACGGCGGTCTTGCCGGTGCCGGTGGCTAGCTTCAGCGCGAGGCGCATGAGTTCCGGATTCGCGTCTCTGTTCCCATCCGCGATGTGGTCAAGGAACGTCTTGCCCGTCTTCCCTGATTGAGGGGCGACCTCCGTCAGCCAGATCACGGTCTCCAGAGCCTCTATCTGGCAGAAGAAGGGCTGGATGTCACTGAACTTGTGATGCCGCCAGTGCTGCAGCAGGCGAGCAGTCTCGGGCGTGACCTTCCAGTCATTTGGGTTGGGTATTGCCCGCCACTGCTCGACGTGGCGGCGCAACTGGTTGATGAGGGGGGTCGGATCGTATTGCTGCTCTTGAGTCGAAAGCCCTTTGCCTTCGTCGAAGATGATTTGCTCTTGGTGAGCGGCGGCTTTGCGCTTTCGCGGCTTTGGGATGGGCGTGATGAACTCAGCGGACCGGCGGGAGTTCTTGATCTGCTGCGTCGGTTGGCCGTCCTCGTCAAGCTCCCAGTGCCGGGCGGGATACTCGTAGGGGGAGTTGAGAATCGGGTGATCAAAGAACGGATTGCTCATGCTTGGTGCCCCCCTTGATGCGGCTGTCAGCGCTCAGGCCACGCCTCGGCGAGCTACCGAACTGTCGTGACGGTCCGAAACCCGATTCCGCAGTGGCAACGACATCGCACGAGCAAGCGATGGATGCATGACTGACCCGTGAGCCCCGCAGTCGCAATGCACACAACGCATCACGCATAGCCTATGCTCTTCCGCGCGGAGCGTCACCCATCAATGGGAGGGCACAGGTCTGAACGACCTATCCGATGCTCGGAAGTGGCGTTCTTGCAGCCACGTCCCAAGTCTCGCCGGCGGCCTGCCGACGCAGCTTCGGTCTCGTGAGCTCAGGAGAGATGCCAGTCCGGCAGACGTGGTCACCGTGGGCAGCTTGGCGTCCATGTGCGCCAGACGTCGGCCGTATCTAGGCCGCGGGGCGCAGTTCCCCTACTACCACTCGCAGCAAACCCAGTGGAGGCCGCCGGCCAAGCTCTGGGAGTTAGACGTCATCACCAGAAACTCGAACGCGGGCGGCCTGAAGACGAACGCGAATCTCATCGTAGATTGCGATGTGCATCTCCTCAGCTACCTCCAGTGTCAGCGCCAAGGCATAGGGAACATCCTCCTCGAGGCTCCCAGCATCGGCTTTGCAGCTGACCTGTATCTTGATGCTGCTTCCATCAACGTATGCGGCAGCGGCCTCTCCGTCGAAGACTTCATGCTGCAGAGTCCCTCTCTGGGTCGCCTGCCAGTCCCCCTGGCTGCGTCTGAGCTGCAGTGGCGTATACGCGTCGTGCTCCCCCGCCGGCCGCTCCGGGTCGGGGTGGAACCAGAGCTGTGCGCGGCGCCAATGCTGATGCCGCGGATTGACCGGTGTCATCCAAGCTAGCGTGGCCGTGAGTCGACGCTTACCGCGCTTGCCGCTCAAAGATGAGGGCAAGGGCACCTCGTGGATTTGTCCTGCGTCTGCCCGTAGGATCCCGCACCCAATGGCTGTGACCCGACGAGGCGTGCACGACGTCACGCGATCTACTTCAATGCAGCCGTAGCCAAGGAGGCGCGAGACGTACTCATTGAAACCACGCCTGCGCTCCTCCGTCATGAGAGTGCTTCGCAAGACGTCCTGCGCATTTCCCCACTCCGCACTATGTGCAAGTAGGGCCTTTACTAGAATCGAGGGTGGAACGGAATCCAAAGCATCGCCGTCCGGACCCGCTCTAAGGTCCTCGACCACTTCGTAGAGCAGAGCGGCAGCGCGAGAAGCGAGTGCGGTCGCGTTGCTCGTTCCGGAGGTGTAGCGCGTCTGATCCAAGGTGCCCTCAGTGGCACCCGGGCAGGCAACCTGCTGACCGGGCAGGAGACCGCCCGTGTACACCTCGAGCACCTCGGGATCCTGGGCGTCCAGCCGGCCACGAACCGCCACCCGTCCGCCCGGCGCAAGAAGGTCCGGCTTGATAGCGCGCCGATGGCCCATGCCTTGCGCGTTGATCGGGCTGGGAAGCCCCGTGTCGGCGAACGGAGACTCCCACCCCGGCGGACATGCGTCGTCCCCGTGGTCATGGTGAACGGCACCGATTGTGAGCACGTTGACGGCTTCAGCGGGAGAGAGTAGCCGGCGGTTTCTCGCATCTGAGGCGATGGCGCGAATGACAGCTTCCTGCCTCCTCGGCAGATCAAGAGCGCGATACTCTGAGGCTGACACATCGAGGGCGATGACGCCGTCGTGATTGCCCGCGCTCACTACGAACAGCACTCCATAGCGCCAAGCTAGCCAGTCAAGCAGTCGCGCCAAAGGGCTCATGGCTCTGTCGAAGGGTCTGTCTTTGATTCCGATAGAGAGATTGATGATGGCCACACTGGGTGCTACCGGCATCTCATTCCCCATGCCCTCAAAGAGGCGAACGACCGCCCGATGGATCAGGTCGATCACGAGCTCATCGGCGGGTGCACTCTCCTCGCGCCGTTCCCTCCAGTCGCCAGCGTCGGGCTTCAGAATCGGTCGCATGTAGATTGGCCGACTCAACGCCAGAGCTTCCGCCCCCAAGTCGCCGTTCACAATCAGAGATGCCATGGCCGTGCCATGCACGCGCTCTCGCGCACGATAGTCGGCCTCGTAGCCATCTGGATCGTCAAGAATGACGCCGTCACCCAACCGGCGATGTGCCTGAAGTGGGAGCCCATCAAACAGCGCCACCACGGGAGAATCGAGCCGATGGCGAGTCGCTTCACCGGGTCCGACCGAAGGGCCGATGTCTGCTGGCGTAACGGCGATCATCTGACCGGCCGCACGGAAGAACTGTATCTGCTCGCACACCACTAGTTCCGCGTCCAGGGTCGCACTGCGAATCAGGGCCTCGATCTCATGGATCGGCAGCTGGGCAAGGATGGCGTGATACTCAATCTCGGGTATCGTCGACTCACTAGTCACGCTGCCCTGCAGGGCCTCAATCAGACCTCTGACACGGCTGGCGGCGGCAGCCCGTCGCTCATCGTCATGGAGATACCAGAGCTCAATCTCGGCGGGGATGGACTCTTCCCCACGGTCGGCCCGTTGCTGCCAGTCGGTGAGGACCCCCGTCTCAATCAGCCGATCTTCAACGCCCCACGTTCGAACGCTGAGCAGCTGATCGAAAAGCTCACCCCAAGCCCCGCTACCCCACGGCAGGCTCTCTCCGCTCTCCCAGCGCGCACGAAGCGCGAGCATCTGCCTCAGCGCCTCATGGTCCGAGAACACCATGAACAGACGCCCGCGCAGAGTCTTGTCAGGGCGCCGTTCACCCCGACCGTTCACGGCGAAGAAGTCGTCGTCCGGAGGAATGTCTTCCAGCTCGTACTCTCCGAGCCACTCCATGCCACGAATTCGTTTGACCGCCCGGAAGAAGTTGTCCACGGGTCCAACCGTCTCCAGGACGACTACTTCTTCAGCGACAAGACCCGAGGCGGAGGCGCTGAGCTTGGCTCGCCGAGTGTCAAATGCCGTCTTGAGCCGTGCAAACTGCGGGGCAAGTCGCGTGATCTGGCGCGCTCGGTCAGGACGATGTGTTCGAGACATTCCGCCGGGAAGGCGGCGACGCCGTCCCGGCAATCCAGGCTCGGGCAGGATCAGAAGCGGGCCAGCGACGTCAGCCATCAACGCTACCGAGAGGCATGGGAACGCTCGCGCGACGTTCCCACTGCTCCAGGCGCTCTCTGACGATGGCCGTCATGTCGTCGTCAGGTAGCCGAAGAACGTGCTGTCTTAGGGCATCGAGGCTGAACTGCTCAAGTTCCGAGAAGCTCAGTCCCTTCAGCCGCCTGGCCAGCGTCGACGGGGCGTAGCCTAGTCCCATTCCGCTACGTTCCTCGAAGCGGTCAAACCACTCCCGAGCGGCAGCCTGAGATGGACCGGGGAGCTGCAATCGCAGCTGGAAGCGTCTCCACACCGCGCGATCGAGTAGCTCGGGGTGATTGCTCGCCGCGACGACCACCACCGTACTCGGAAGTGCGTCAATCTGAAGAAGGAGAGAGCTGACCACCCGCTTGATCTCGCCCGTCTCATGAATGTCCCCTCGCTCCTTCCCAACCACGTCCAACTCGTCGAAGAACAGCACGCATCGGCGCGTTCGTGCTTCGTCGAAGAGGCGCGCGAGTCTGACCGCTGTTTCGCCGAGATAGCTCGCGATCACCGCTTCGTAGCGCACAACCAGGAACGGGACAGCAAGCTCCGTGGCGAGCGCCTCCGCCAAAGTCGTCTTGCCGTTACCTGGCGGACCGATCAACAACACTCTGTGCCTGGGTTCAAGGTTGTATGCCTGCAGGAGCTCCGCGCGGCTCTGTTCCTCAATCAGTTCACGACCGGCCCGCTTGACCTCACCAGGTAGGACGAGATCCTCAAGCCTGCGTTCCGCGACTTGTTGGTGAAACGGGGAAGGGCTTGACCCGTTTCGTCGAGGGGCTGGAGAGACAACCGACGATGCGCCGCCGTTCGCTGCCAGGTACGCGGCCAGTCGGTCCGCCAGAATATCGTGATGCTTGGCGCGCTCCTCCGTGATGAGGGCGGCCAGTGCCTGTCGGAACAGCTCCTGGTCCCCGCGTGCTCCGCCCTTGACCAGATCAAGTAGCAGGTCTGCCCTGGCCATTACTCTCCCCCATTCGAGACACCGCGTACTGTGTCACAAGTTCACATTCCGTGTCAGCAAGACTACCAGCGTCCCCACACGGGACGAAGCGTGCATGCTGCCTCTTGGGCTCGATCACAGGTCATCCAAACCTGCAGCACTCGAACAGCTGCTGGCAAAAAGGCTCCGGCAGCACGAAAGGCGACAAGAGAAGGTCGAGGAGGCAGGTCTCCCTTCACCTTCTTCGAGCCTGAGCAAGCTGCTCGTCATGGCTCTTCATCCCCACGCTCCGAGAACCTGCGAACCGAGGGAGGATGCAAGGCGTGGGATCAGATCCAAGGACGCCTACTCGCCACGCTCGACCATGCCAGGGAACTTGCGGTGCACGAGCTCGTCCAGCTCTTTGAGCAAGCGGCGAGCGTAGGTGTCACCCTGGAATTCGATCCATTCTCGCCAGGAGTGATCATCGGCTGGATCCCAGGTCTGCGAACCGTGCTCTGCCAGCCGGGAGCGGATGCCGGCCCCGACTACGGCCTGCTGCCGGCGCCGCTCGGGGTCCTGCTCCATCCTCTCAAGGGGTTCGCGCCGCACGAACTCGTCCAGCCCTTTGAGGAAGCGGCGAGCGTAAGTGTCGCCCTGGAGCTCAATCCATTCCCGCCAGGAGTGATCATCGGCTGGCCCCCAGGTCGGCGAACCGTGCTCGGCCAGCCAGGAGCGGATGCTGGCCCCGACCACGGCCTGCTGCCGCTGCCGCTCAGGGTCGAGTCCGCTCAACACTTGCCCTCGTCGCCACATGTGCACTCTGCGCGAGCTCATCATTCCTCCTGTGTGATTGTCTGTGTCAGCACGCCACCATGGCCGGCTGCGCGCCGGACCCGTGGGTCCACCTAGCACGATTGGAGCACTGCCGTCGTCTTCTCGCAGCGCCACGGCAGCTGCGGGAGCGATCTCGCGATCGCGGCGACGGTGCGCGCGTCGTGCTTCCAGGGCTTCCTGGGTCCTGGCGCGGGTCGACGATCGACGCCCTGCGCCGCTTGAGCTCAAGGCTCATCGGTCGACTCCCTCAAAGTAGGAGTCGAGCGCCGCGTGGATCGCGGCTCCGGTCTTCTCGCAGCGCCACGCCAGCTGCGGGCGCGCGCGCCGGCCAAGGTTGCGGAATGTGCCGGCAAGCGTGCGGGCTTCGAGGACGGCAACGGCCACGGCCTCGTCGGGATTCGGCGTCGGCGTCGGCTCGATGACGAGCGGCTCGTCGCTGCCGGGTAGCGGCTCCCACACGATCTCGTCGATGTGGCGGCGTCGATAGGCGGCCTGACGACACGCCGGAGAGCAGAAGCGGCGACGCCGGCCGGCCTTCGGCTGCGTCACGCGGTTGGCACAGTACGGGCCTTCGCAAGGCGTCTCCATACGTCCAGCCTAAGGCGCACGTCACCCATTTCGTCACAGCGGGATTTCGAATCGTAACGCTGGATCGCCACTTTCGGGAAGATGCGGAGGGACAGGTAGGCAGGGTCCGCGATAGACGCGCGCCGTGATTGGACCCCCCTCCCCCAGCAGGCTCACAGTTTCCCCTCGAGGTCGCCGACGATCGCAGTGATCTCGTCGGTGCCGATGCCGCCGTCGGTCGGCAGGAAGGAGCTGACGTATTCGGTCAGCTGCTCGTAGGCTTTCGGCGCCTGCAGCAGGTTCAGATCGACGTCCTGCAGGCAGTTGAGCTCCGTCCACAGCTCTACCGGCATGAGGATGGATGACGGCTCGTGTTGAGCGCCCTTAACGAGGCCCATGGCGCGCACGAACGGCCGGCAGTCGACGAGCGCCCCGACAGTGTTCGACTCGATGATGCGGTCGGTGGCGTGGTCAATGACGCTGAGGCCGGTCGGCATGTCGGCGCCGGTGCCGGCGAGGTCGGCAAGGCGATCGGCGAACTCTTGGCCGGCGACGCGCTGGGCGGCGCAAGGCTGCGATGGTGGTCGTGTCGTTCATGGGCGTTTCCCCTCAGCGGCGACGATGAGCCGCTCTATGTCGGCGAGCTCGGCGAGCACCGGCCGGGCGCGGCCGGTGAGCGGCCCGACGACCTGGGCGGCCTCCAGCATGTCGAGCAACGACTCGGCTTCGGCTTCGTACAGGCCGAGTCGCTTCATCAGTAGGCTGGCGGAGGCGGCCCCGATAGAGACGACGATCTCGGCGGCTTCACGGACGCTGGTATCTCTCCCCTCCGGGCGCACTGCCACCGTGCCACCGGTCAACGTCTCAACGGTCGGCAGGGGTTCCTCGAGCACCTTCGGCGGCGTCGACTCCCTGACGCTGGTATCTCTCCCCTCCGGGCGCACTGCCACCGTGCCACCGGTCAACGTCTCAACGGTCGGCAGGATGGTGACCTCGCCGGGCAACGGCTCGCCGACCACCAGCCGGGCCGGCTGACCACGCTTGTCTTCGAGGTTCGTGAGGTAGCCGCGACTCGTGGCGACCTTGGCGCGGCGACGCGCGGCGGACTTGTCGAGTCCGAGGCGCTCGCCGAGCTGCAAGTACGTGACGCCGGTCTTGTGCGCCACCGCCAGCTCGTCGACGGCGGTCACCGTCTCGACAACGGTGGCAGGAACGGTGGCACCGACTTCATCGGCAACGAGGTCGGCGATGAGGTCGCGGACGACGCCGTAGTCCTCGACGGTGGCGACGATACGCCCGGCGTCGTCGAGCTCGCGCGTCTGCTGGTGCAGGACGGCGTGCGCTTTAACGAGGTTGAGCACGGTCGAGAAGTCGCGGCGAAGGCGAACGGCCACCGGCGGCACGAGGTCGGCGAGGGCCGGCGCGAAGGGGATAGTGACGCGGTTGTCCTGGGCGCCTATCCACGTCTGCAGGGCGCGCCACTCGGCGAGGTCGCCGTTGCCGTGGTGACCATCTTCGCAGGCGAGCATCTTGATGATGGCCGCGGTCTGCTGAGGCGTGTCGTTTGCCGGGACCGAGAGCAGACGAGTCTCGTTCTCCGGGTGCAGGCTCACCTGCGTCGTGGTGACGATCAGGCCGGTCGGACCGGCACGCTCGATCAGGCGCGGTTGCAGGCCGGCGCCCTTAACCTTCTCCACCGTCTCGTAGCGGATGCATCCCTCGCTGAGGAGGCTGCGCAGCAGGTACGAGGCGAAGTCGCTCTCGAGGCCGGCGGCCTCGTAGAGGACGAGGAAGCGGTGCGACAGCGGCTCCTTGGAGTAGGCGAGGGCGTGCTCACTCATGGAGCTGAGCGCGTACACGGCAGACTCCGGGAAGAACTCGACGACCTCCTGCACCACGAAGCTCTTGCCGGCGCTGGATGGGCCCTTGGCGGCGAGCGAAACGGGCCGCCCGAGCACGCGGCTCGTGAGGCACAGGTACGTGACCTTGGCGAAACGATCTTCGCCGACGACGCCGCGGGAGTGCAGTGCCATGGAGAAGTCGGAGAGTAGGTCGCGCGACGTGGCGATAGGTGGCGGGACCGCGGGCACCGGCTCCGGTGGCACGGTGGCAGTGTGCGCGGAGGGGATAGATACCAACGGCTTCGATCCGTTCCCGCCGCCCGCTTGCGGCGCCTCGAACTGCTCGAGCGCGCGCTGGGCGTCGCGGACGTCGTTGTCATCCATCATGCTCACCACGTCCGCGCACTTCTTCGGCGGCGAGCTTGAGGGCTTGTGAACACCATCCGGCAGGGTCGTCCCAGAGTCCGCGGAGAACCGCGATCTGCGAGGCCACGAGGGTGAGGCGCGCGGCGGCCGGCGCGGCGAGCACGGGCGTCGCCCAGCCGAGCATGACTTCCTCCTCGGTCGGCAGAGTGCTGCGCAAGTACTCCTTCTCCGCGGGCGTCAGATTGTCGAGCAGAGCGTCGCCCGAGGCGACCACGGCCGGAAGCTCATCGGCGAGAGTCGGTGCGCTGTCCGGCCGGCTTCCCTCGCTCACGACCGCCCGGCGAGGCGCTTCGCTAGGGCCTCGACGTCGGTGCGCAGGAACAAGTTGCGGCGAAGGCCGCCGGGCAGCTCGACTCGATCAATCACGCCGGCCGCGACCCACTTGCGGAAAGTGACCTGGCTGCACGACAGGTATTGGGCGGCGACGGCTTCTCCGATGAGGAAGCGGTCAGACTGCGGCACGGCCTTCTCCGGGACAGCCTTCCTGTGCCGGCGAACTTCTGGTAGCGTCATGGGGCGCCTCCGGGCGTCGGCGCCCTCTCTTTGCTGCCAGGCAGGCGGGGGCGCTGTTGTCTATTGCCACCCCACCATACTTGGGGCCACTTCCGGAGCAAGGTGCCCGGCGTGCTACTAGACGCGGAACCAGCGTTTCCCTAGGCACGAATATGAGCAGTTAGCGCCCGCGCCGTTGTGATACCGCCGCCGAGTTTATCGACGGTTTGGAGCAGCATGGGCACGGGCGGTTAAAGCTGGCTCAGGTCCTGCGCGTCGGCGATCAGGGGAGTGCCGAATAGTCGTTCAGGTGCGCTCCGGAGGCGCTCAACGAGCCGGCGCGAGTACGGCGCCGACACGACGTTCAGCCCTGCGTACATGGCGCGGGTCCGCGGGTTCGACTCGACGGCGAAGCACGTCGCCGGGTCGATCCCATCCGGCAGGATGTACGTCTTGAGCATCCGGCGCTTGGCGTCCGGCGGCTGCTCGTCGTGGGTGTTGAAGTAGGCGCGCTCGAGGACAAGCTGAGGGATGCGCCGGCCGATGGCGGCCAGCGTCGCCGCCTTGTGGCGCTCGGGGCGCGCGGTGAGCATGAACACGCGGTAGCCGGCAACGGCTTCCACGAGATCCAGGCGGTACTGCTCAAGCTCGACGCGCCGCTCGATCGGTCGGATGTTGCGGCTCACCTGCTGGTCGCCGATGAGCGTGTAGTTGAGGTCCAGCAAGACGATCTGCGGGCGGGTCACGTCACGCCTCCCCTTTCGGGCGTCCCGGCCTACAGCTGGGACATGTCCTCCGCGTCGGCGACCAGGGCCAGCATCGCCGCGGCGTCGCCCTCGTTGCCCTCGGCTGCGAGGCAGCGCCGCAGCAGGTAGCTGCACTGCGCGTCGAGGTCGCCGGCGATCGTCCGCCAACGCGGCCGGCAACCGCGCAGCACGAAACACGCCAGGTAGTACACGCGCCCCTCGAGGTTTTGTGCTCTCGTCTTCCAGCTCATCGTGACTCCTTCTGGTTGCCAGCGGCGAAGACGGCCGAGAGAGTGTTGACCGCCTCCCGCCGCTCTACGTCGCCGACGTGCCCGTAGATGTCGGCCGTCGTCTTGATGCTCTTGTGGCGCATGAGGCGGCTGATCGTCAGGAGTGGCACGCCGTTGCGGTGCAGGACGGCGCCGTAGATGTGGCGTAGGTCATGGAAGCGCAGGTAGCCGAGGTCGACCTTGGCGGCGTAGCGGCCGAATGCCTTGCGCAGCGTCCCCTGCTGCCACGCCCGGCCGGCCGGCCAGCCCGCGAAGGTCGACAGGCAGGGGAACACAAGGTCGCCGTCGTCGTCGGTCCAGTGGTTCGGCCGCAGCGCCATCTTTGCCGCGCGCACGGTCTTCTTCCACTCCTTCAGCCAAGCGGCCGTACCCGCGTCGATCGGCACCGCGCCGGTGGACTCGTCGGTCTTCGTGCTCTTGAAGACGTATTCGTAGAAGCGCCGCCCCTCAGGTCCGGCGGGCACGCGGGACGCGGACCGGCATACCCACACGGTGCCGTTCCTGAGGTCGACAGACGGCCATTCCAGGGCGATCAGCTCGCCCTCGCGGATCCCCGTCGCCAGCGCCATGCGGGTGAGCGGGTACGCGGAGGCGCCCGCGGTACTCATCGTGTCCAGCAGCGCGCGGAGCTCCTCGTCGCTCGGGACGCGCAGCTTGCGCCTGCCGGGCCGCTTGGGCAGCTTCGCGCCGGTGAGCGGGTTGCGCGTCATGATGCCGAGGGTGATGGCCTGCGAAAGCGCCTGACGCAGCAGCGCCACGACCTGAAAGATGGTGCCCGGCTCGAGGCCGGCGTCGGCGAGGGCGTTGCTGAAGTTCTGGAAGTCCTGCGGCTTCAGCCGGCGCAGCTTGGCGCGGCCGATGTGCGGGCTGATGTAGAGCCGGAAGTCGTTCTCGTAGCGCGCGAAGGTGGAACGCTCCAGCTCGCGCCGCTTGTAGGTTTCAAGCCACACCGCGAACCACTCGTCGACCGTCCTCGGTGCCTTCCCCGCCTGCGGCATGATCTCGCGCTTGTCGCGCTGGCCTTGAAGCTCGGTATGGGCGCCGCGGGCGTCGCTGAGACTGCCGTGGATGACCTTGACGGCGCGCCGGCGCGGCTCGCCGGGCGCGGCCTGTCCGAGATTGACGACGAGGCGCCAGTGAGTCGGGTCGCGCTCGTCAA
>Ga0209429_10001493_pt1 | contig 14382 bp, 14 predicted proteins | sample BarGraNGADG00212_3_FD_184493 | JGI IMG/M metagenome (GOLD analysis project Ga0209429, IMG submission 184493) | Arctic peat soil microbial communities from Barrow, Alaska - Barrow Graham LP Ref core NGADG0004-212 (SPAdes) (version 2) | ecosystem: Environmental > Terrestrial > Soil > Wetlands >... | reverse complement strand
CCAGTAATGTCCGGCAACTTTTTCAAAACACGTACAGAACTCCTTTGGGGCGGTGGCTTGTAATAGAAGTATCCGACAAAAAAATCCTGAATGATGTAGAGAAACTGATAGAGGTATGCATCCTAACACCCTATTCTTCTGAGCCGGAATCAAGCATGTCTATTTCAGAACGTCCGCAACCAAAGGAATGAAAATGGATGCAAGCCGTAAATCCTGCATGCACAGCCATGATAGAACCGGTTTCATTTGCTCCCACTTTGCCGATTTCTCTTCCTGACTATTCAGAAGACCCTTCAGTTCATATATCTTAATTAAAATCCCGCTCTTTTCTTCCTCTGTAAAATTATCATCATCAACGACCCTCTCAGTCGCCTGGTTAAACGGAGCATTCATATCAATACTCATCGTCTGCGCAGTCGCTGATAATAATTGGACGCTTGTTTTATTTGCAGCGTCGTATTCGAGTTTTACTCCGTAAATTCGCAATTTGGCAACGATAAGAGGTAAGTCCAGTCGACGCATATCTCCGCGAGGACTTTCGGGTCCGCAGAGGCTGTCATAATACCCGGGGATTATATGCCCGAAGACAGACGAAGTCTTTTCCCAGGCATCAACAACTTCTTCACTGCATCCCTCTTCATAAGCGCGTTCACACATCTGCATGAATTCGTTTATTTGATCCATAATATTATCTCTCATAAATTTCCCTCCCTGCATTTTAATTGTATCTATATCATATCCCCTTTTTAAGAAAAAGTAATTCAAATTGTCATTATCGGATCATTTCAAAATTGGTATTGATTGTTTGTGATCGAGCGATACAATACAATCATGTATTCTGCGCGCATAGTACGGCAGAAGACAGTTGGCAGCATAGTAAGCAGAGGTAGAATATGATTACAACAGTAACACTGAACCCGGCCATTGACCGAACAATTGTAGTTAACCAATTTGAGTATGGCTCCGTAAATCGAGCAGCATCCAGCCGTGAAGATATCGGCGGGAAAGGGATCAATGTTGCCCGTATTTTGCTGGCACTCGGCTCTCCATCCAAAGCGGTCGGTTTCATCGGCAAAACCAATTATCCGCAGGTGCAGACGCTGCTTCATAATGACGCAATTCCGACGGAATTTGTATTCATTGACGCTCCGACACGAACGAACACAAAATTACTTGAAAGCAGCACGTACACAACCACTGATATAAATGAAGCCGGATTTGCAGTAAGTGAACAGGAACTTGAAGCTATCAGGCAGCTTATCAGTTTCTGTGCAGACGAGAGTACGTTCATTGTTTTCAGCGGCAGTGTCCCCAAGGGACTGACAACCTCCATCTATCGTGAAATGATCGAAAAACTGCCGGAGAATTGCAAAGCTGCCCTTGATGCCGACGGCATTCTTCTGATGGAGGGTCTAAAAGCTGAGCCATTTCTGATCAAACCGAATATTCATGAACTGGAAAGTGCCCTGGGTCGAACGCTTGGCAGCAACAGGGAAGTTGTAGACGCTGCAAAAGATCTAATCTGTCAATACAATGTCACCTTCGTCCTTGTTTCAATGGGCGGCAACGGCAGCATTCTGGTTTCAAAAGACGAGGCGCTCTATGCCTCCCCCCTTTCAGTCAATGTTAAAGGAACTGTCGGGGCCGGTGATTCCATGCTGGCCGGCTTTATTCACGGACTCGCACAAAGCTTCGACATCCCGACAACGCTCGCCTGGGCAACGGCATGCGGTGCACTCGCCGTCAGTCAGGAAGGAACACAGGCATTTGAAAAAAGCGATGTTGAAAAATTGGCTGCGATGGTGCGCATTTCAATTATCAGGTAGCTTATTTCAGCATTTGTGCAAATTCATTTCAACCCAGGATACATATGAATCCATAAATTTCTGAAGGAAGTCCCGGGTACCCTCGTTAATAAGCGCGCCGTTTGCGTCAAAAAGTTCTGATGCATTTCCGATGTAGGCTTCAGGCTGCTGCATTGTCGGAATGTTAAGAAATACAAGCGACTGCCGCAAGTGATGATTGGCGCCAAATGCACCTAATGCACCGGGTGTAACACTTACTACTGCGCCGGGCTTACCGCTCCATACACTTTTTCCATACGGTCTTGAACCGACATCCAAAGCATTTTTAAGGACTGCAGGAACGGACCGGTTGTATTCCGGCGTCAGAAAAAGCACGGCATCAATGTTCTTCACCTGTTCTCGAAAAGCTTCCCACTCAGCAGGCGGGGTTCCGGCATCATCCAAATCCTGATTATACATCGGGAGCTGTCCTATCGGAACTTGTTCCATCCCAAAAGATGCAGGTGCCAGTTCCGCAAGCGCTGCTGCAACTTTTCCGGTAAATGATTCTTTGCGAAGGCTGCCGACAAATACGCCAATTTTAATACTTTCCATTATCTCTTCCTCCGTTTATTGAGAACTTAACAGTTCAATTATACAGCATACTATTAATATACTGGATTTCTATTCGACCAACTATAAAGGAGTTACTGTGCGTACCCGAAATTGATTGAAAAATTAGTGCCACTACCGGCCGGACTATAGTCAAACGAAACATCAAAGGAACCATCTGCATTGGTTTGGAAGTTTCTGAACAATTCTGTCTGTATTGCCGATGTACCCAGATAGGATCCTGCATAAACAGTACCATTTAAGTTAAAATTTGAAATGGTGAAGTTATTGGAAAGGTCGGTCTTCAAATTTTGAATGACAACGGTATTGGGATTAATATAGGATAATATAATATTATCAATCCTGATTGTCGTTTCCCCGGTTTGACTGATAGTAAGAGTACCAGTCGTACCGGTCGACAGGGTTGTTTTGGTGAAATTGATTGTTATTGTACCATTTCCGATTTTTTTGTAGTCTGTATTCATTATTTTACCGTTTAAATATCCCGAAACATTCATCTTTTGGCTGTTAAACAGTGACAGATTTGCGGAACACAAATGATTAGCCAGTACTCCGTCGATGATAGCCTGATCATTCGGGCTCGATCCCCAAACGGTTACACTTGCATTGACCGAACCGGCTGCAAAAGGAATATTGGCAGGACTGGTAGCACTTGCAGCACTGATAGGTTTACCATTATAAGAATATTGTAAATACAGTGATACTTTGCTGACAGTACCCTTCAGAAATTGCCTGGGCACAATCAGATTCGCTATGCCGTTGGTAAAGGAAGAAACCGCAAGCGGTAGTACATTGTTGGTATCATAAATAGCAACTTGCAGGTTGGTATTTGTAATGGCGGAAGATAACGCCACCTGAACATTCGTGTCATAGTCACTGCCGGATATCGCAGCTGTATTAAAGACCATGAACATCCATGTGGGTGTATTTTCGAGATACTGAGAATCATTAACAGTCGCCGTTTGGGATATATCAAATACCTTAGATTCAATAGCAACAGTTTTTATGGTCACAGTCGTATGATACAGTGAAAATGATACTGCAGCCATCGAAAACAAGATTGCATATGTGAGCACCAGTAAAGTAGTTCTTTTCATTCTTTGTTCAATTCCTTCCAGAATATTTGCAGATCTACTTCTTCTTTTTAACTGTTTTTGTTGTACGTACAAAGAAATTCACAATCGGTTTGTAAAAAAACAACAGAATTGCCGGTATGATAAGAAATATGAGTCTACCGAATATCGTATTGGCAAAAAGAACAAGCGCACCTAACCAACGATATCTGGCTGCATATATACCATATATGTCTTCTCTTTGAACATTCATTTTCAAAATATCTTTTTCTGATGTCGGAGGATAATTGGTGATGTCCTGCGTGTATACACCATCATTCACCGATACGATTTTCTCAATGTAAACACTCCCGTTTACCTTGCTGATAACAATATCCTGGACATGAACAGGTGTTTGGGCATCGATTTTTTTAATTAAGATCAAATCGTTTTTCTGAATATCCGGTTCCAGCGTGCTTGACTGAAATACATATGGCATATACCCCATGAAATCAGCCTCCTTTTCAGGTGAAAATGCTGAAACAATCAGTATTGCCGCGTTTATTAATATGAAACCGACAATTACCAGCATTATAACCCCATTCACCAGAACATTGAATATACGAAACAATTTAGTATCTCTTCTTTGTTTGGGTATCAATATTTTATGCGTCCGATAGTCCTGAAAGGCTATCTCCTCCATGTTTTCATGATCCACCGAATAATATCTAGCGGCATTTCGTGCCCTGAAATAGCAGACAAGCAAACAGACAACACAGAAAAGACCAAAAATGACTTGGTAGACAGAGCGATGGACATCAAACAGATTTCCTGCATTACGCATTAATGACCTGTTTGACACAACGGCATAGTATCCTGTTGCAATTTTCAGAAGATATATTACCAGAGCTGAACACAGAATAACAATTCTGGCATTTTCAAAAACCCTGAAATACAGCGATAATGCCATGGTAATAAGAGCAATTATCATAATATCAAAGATACCGCTGAGAAATAGCGGCAGGAAATAGGCTGGTATAAAAGGATATTTAAGAAATGTTGTCAGCAGCATTGCAGTCAAAAATCCGACACTGTATGTCAATGCTATTGAAATCATACGCACGGAAAGCTTGGCGAATATCATTTTGACCGGACTGAATTTCATTTTGATCAGCAAATACCAGCTGTTATCCTGAATTTCCGAGAAAGTCAGGTAATCATAAAAGTATAGGAAATAAATCAGAAAAAATATGTACGAGATAATGTTGTAGGCAGATGCCACGGAAAAATAGCTTGGCAGCATAATCTCAGGGATTCTTTCGGTCAATACACTTTCATAGACAGTCTGAAGCAGAAAATGAACAGAAAATGAAAGAAGTCCCAAAAACACACCATAAGTAAACAGCCTGTTTATGCTGATACTATATTCCGTGTATGCCTGACGGAGCTCTTTTCGAAAATAACTATTCTTATAAACCATTCTGCTTATTCAACTCCTCAAATGAATTTTCAACTCTCCCCTTATTCAGCTTGATGTTATCAGGTAATATCCCATTATCAAAAAGAATACCGAGAAATTCACTGTGCGCCAAATTCGATCCGGAGTAGTTATATACCAAAACGCTTTTTCCATTTGTTACATACGTATAATTTCCACAGGCTGCACGAAGCTTGTCAGCGACTTCTTCGGGGTGCATATCGGAAATTAAATACAGCACCTTATCCCATTCACTGCAAAGATCGTCGACCGTCCCATAGAATTTGATTGTTCCATCAAGAATATAGGCAACCTTATCGCAGCATACCCCTATTATTTTAGGCTCATTGGTGCCAATGATAATGCTTCCTTTTGCGTTAATCAGGCTGCATATTTTTTTGATCGTCTGGACCTGATTATTTGAAAATTCGTATTCCAGAACATTGAAAATAACAAGTGTGCTGTCAGAATGTGCCGCAACCAGGAGCTCTATAATAAGTTTGTCTGTATCTGACAGCATTGAAATACGTGAAAATGCAATGTTTTCCAATCCGAATTCAACAAGCATTTCCAGGTATTTCCTCTGTTTTTCAACAGGTGATTCCAGTGAATGTGTTGATGCAAACATCAGAAACTCAAGAACGATCATGTTGTCATAGAGCATATTGGGAGTATCAATATAAAATAGATGAGGCAGAATCAATCTCTTTTTCTGCATCATACCCTTTTCGTCAAGCACGCACTTGCCGCTGTAATATGGCTTGACATTCGCGATAATTTCCAGAAGAAGTTTGGCCTCGTTCATTTCTTTAGCGGCTATGCCTACAGACTCACCTGTTAAGACATTAAAAGTAATGTTTTTGAGTATTCTCTCATATTGACCAGATTTACAATAATGTTCAGATGAACATATGTCAGTTAACATAACTGTTTTTTTTATCTGGCTATTGATTTGAACCTCTCTCTTGTCCATTTGACCTCCAGGTGACAAAGAATTATGTTAATGGAATTTTCATTACAAAAACCGCTTGAATATTCTGCGGTAACACGAGATCATTATCCGGCGAATTAATAGGATTATCCCCCTTCGTCCGATAGCTGACAGATCCGTCTTCAGAAGTAACGACTTCAATAATCCTATGTGTAATGGTTTTCCCGTCAGAACTGATAAAAGTAATGATAGTATCTTTTTCAAGGCCGGATGCGTTTTCGGGACTATGGGACAATATAAGTGAACCGACACCAAGTGTCGGTTCCATACTGCCTGACTCTATCCGATACAACTGATATCCAAATACTTGAGGTGTCTTTCCATTCGCTCGTGTCACCAAAACACTGGCCAAAATAACGGACAGTACTATAACAGCAACAGCAAACAATACGTTTTCAATTACTTTTCTTGCTTTTGATTTATGGGCCCGTTGGGTCTTGCCTGCATGTAATTTTTTATTTCCGGAAGAAAGCTCCTGTCTCATTTGATCGATAGGATCATTCTTTTCAACATTATTCTTTTCTGCCATCATTTACTCCAGAATGAAAATTTAGAATCATAAAGATTGTATTATTATTAAGTGTCATTCATTAATAGAAGAGCTTCCCTGTGAAAACAGGGAAGCTCTTCTATTCGTCCGTTTGATCTTATTGCTGTGTACCTGTAACTGATACGGTTAACGCAGTACCGTACTTATGACTGGCATACTTTGTATCATCTGATTCATTTGATGCATTTTTCGGCCATGTTATTGTAACAATATAAGTATTTGTCTGCCCTGGGGCGGCAATAGTTGTTAATGTATCAGAATATTTTAGTGTACCTGTACCTGTAGCTACATTTATTTCTCCAGATGTAGATGGAAAAGCAGAGTTATCCCTAGTGACAACAACCGTTAATGGAACAATAGCACCAGTCATGTCGGAGCCAGCAGCAAGATTTATGCTGATGTCAAGATTCATGGAGACTTCGGCAATAGTTGCGGGGTTGGTTGCTGTATCAGAATTGGAAACAGTGAAAGTAAATGTACTTATATCCCCTGGAGCAATATATAAATCTTTTTTTTCATAATCAGTTGTGTCCTTGCCTTTCATTATAAAATTCTTGGCCGTTACTGAACCGGAGGCAACAATACCAATTGTTTTAGTATAAACTGCAAGAGTACCTGAAACCATAGATGTAGCAATGACTAAAACTAGGGCGGACACCAACAATATTTTTTTCATTTTTTCTCCTCCAAATATAGAAATACCCATCAACATATCCAAGAGCTAATGTGTCAATTTTATAATGTAAAACAATGATTGTCAACATATTGTTTTCATATTTTGATGCATATATTCACATTTTGTTTATATTTTCATGTAAACGTTCACAATATATTGAATATTTCACATTTGCATCAATATTATGTCGGCTTTTCTTATTTGTCTTTACGTGATTATTTGTATTCAATACTATAATCACTTCACAGAAAGCGGCGGTCCTGACGCCTGATAAACCTGATCCGCCAATTCCGCTATCTCAAGCGTATCATGTGTGACCATAAGTACAGGCTTTGTCAGGGCTGCCTCCCTCACCCGCTCATACATTCTTTCTTTCAGGTCCTGATCAAGCCCTTGAAATGGTTCATCAAGCAAAAGCAGGTCGCAATCAAACGCAAGTGCACGTGCCAGGGCGATTCTGCGCTTCATACCTCCGCTTAATTCAGACGGGTAAAAATTGGCTTGTTCTGATAATTGCATATTCAGGAGCCATTCTGCCGTCTGTGCCGGATTCCTGAAGATCAGGTTAAGGTTCTCTGCCGCAGTCAGCCAGGGGAGTAAACGGTCTTCCTGGAAAACAACACCAATGCGATGTCTGTCTATACCTTTAACCGATCCGGAATCAGGCATAATGAGACCCGCCATCAGATGAAGAAATGTCGTTTTGCCGCATCCGGATGGCCCTGAAAGTGCAACGATTCCATGTGCCGGAAGTTCCATATTGAAGTCAAAAAGAACAGGCTGCCCATTATAAGCAAAACTGATATGTTCCGCACAAATACTCATTATGTCAGGCCTCCTGACTTATTGTTCTTCTCTGATGTGGATTCGATACTGTTTTCACCTTGAACAGCCGGCTTCTTATCCAAATTTCCGGGTATCTCTATTCGCCCGTGACGATGGAAATATTTACCCGTATTTTGCAGAATAGCAACCAGTAGTTTTTCCAGTAAAAGACTCAGAGTGATAATAAGAATCGTATAGGCAAGCAGTTCCGGTGTCTCTAGATATATCTTGGCTTCATACAATCGTCCGCCAAGCGAATTTGCCGGTGTGCTCAATACTTCTGCAGCAATGCCTGCTTTCCAGGCTAATCCCAAGCCGGTAGTAGCGGATGCAATAAAAAACGGTGACACAGAGGGAACATCAATATACCGGAAAATCTGGCGGCGGGAGAGCTGGAATACTGCTGCCATTTCCAGGAGAAGAGGATCAATTTTGCGGATCCCTTCCATTACATTGGTCCAGACAATCGGAAGGACCATCAGAAATACAATAAAAATAACCACCCGGTTACTCGACATCCAGACAAGTGCCAAAATAATAAACGAAGCAATCGGTGTTGAACGTATCGCGCTGACGGCCGGATATATAAAGTGATTAATCCATGCATACCGGGCTGTCAGTACGGCTAAAACCGTTCCTGACAACACGGCGAGAATAAATCCTGCTTCTATCCGAAGAAGCGAATATAGAGTCGCAAGCCAGAAATCCGGCTGCCGGCACAGCTCGGCCAGTCGCCCGAAAACTTGCAGCGGCGAGGCCAGAAGTAAATCCTGATGAACAAACTGATAGACAATCTGCCATAGAATTAACCAGAACAACGCGACCGGAATCCAATACAAGCGCTTCAGTCCGGCTTTCCTTTTCGGGGCAATATGAAGCATACCGGAACCTGACTTTATGTGTTCTGTCGATTGTGCATCTGAGTTAGGCTTTTGATGCTGCAAATTATCCGGCATTTAGCGTCTCCTATTGTATTGACAGAGGTTTGCCGACATCAGGGAATCCAATAAAAATTGGAATCAGGTACTTTTCCGCCGATAGATTTGGGATTGGCATCCAGTAGAATCTGAAAAAACGGCGCAAGAATTGACTGCATCTGTGTTCCCTGAATCATAACGATATGACAATTAGGAATAGCTTTTGCAGCTAGTGACGCATCGGACATGATCTGGTATTGAGCGACGAGCTTACCGGCGGCTTTGGGATCAGCATTGACTTGTTCTGTTGAGGTCCTGTACTCGGCCAAAAACGACTTCACTGCATCAGGATGAGCTTCTGCAAAGGCTTTCGTAACAACGAGGCATCCCATTGCTAGCTCACTTCCGGAAGTATCCTTATGTATTTTCTGCCATTCAGACGTAAGGTCAAGAGCAATCCTGTAATCCGGATTTTTGCTGAGTACAGTAGTTACAAAGGGTTCCGGCAGCATGACCAGATCTGCTTTGCCAGTTGCAGCAAGCGTTGCCAATTCTGCGTGTTCTGCCTTATATATGATCTGAACGGGTTCTGTAAGATTGGATTGAGCGAGCAAATCATTGAGGACATATTCCGGAACCGAACCCTGGCCGGTCGCCAGTAATTCCCGGCCGGATAAATCGGCCAGAGAATGGATTGTATTACCCTTTTCAAGAATATAGAGAACGCCAAGGGTATTAATTGCCAGTACCTGTATACTTTGACTGGTCTTCTGATACAAAACAGCTGCCAGGTTAGTTGGCAGCGCAGCAATATCGACCTCTTTGCTGCTAAGCTGTGCGACAATATCATCAGGTGTGCCTGACAGGCTGAAACTATAATCGTTTTGTGTTGTTCCTTTATCCTGATCAGACATTAGATTTACAAGCCCCATACCTGTCGGTCCCTTGAGAGCGGCTATTCTGACTGGTGTGCGTTCTGAAGGTATAGTTGTTGTGTCCGCCGTTGCGGGTGAAGCGGTTGAGCAGCCTGTCAGGGACAGCAGCATCGCTCCAACTATCAGGACAGCTGGAATGCTGCGGCTTTTGCGTAATCTTTGCATATCATGACCTGCCTTCTTCTGTTTTGGCAAACCTTGTTGACCGGGCTGCCGGGACAGATCTCGTGTATAAACCTTATTACACGTGCAAGGCAATGTCAAATAATACAATTTCCCAAATTTTGAAAAAGCCCCTGCAGATTACTCTGCAGGGGCTTTCTGGTGGGAGGAGATGGATTCGAACCATCGAAGTTAACAACGACAGATTTACAGTCTGTTCCCTTTGGCCGCTCGGGAATCCTCCCATATATATAAATGATGATAAGGTGCAAGTTGGTGGGCCTTCAGGGACTCGAACCCGGGACCGACCGGTTATGAGCCGGTTGCTCTAACCAACTGAGCTAAAGGCCCATGCTCAACAAGTTATGTGGTCAGCCTGAAGTGTTTCATGCACCACACTTTTGAAGCGCAAATAGGATTATATACATATCTTAGGTACTCGTCAAGTATCAATTTTTACTTGCTCTCCAGATATCCTTGTCTGGCTAATAGTTCTGCCATCAGAACGGCACCGCCTGCAGCACCGCGAAGCGTATTGTGTGAAAGGCATGTAAACTTATAATCAAATATTGAATCCTCACGCAGACGCCCGATACTGACTCCCATCCCATGCTGAAAACCTGCATCCAGAAGTGGCTGCGGACGGTTATCCTGCTCAAGGTACTGAAGAAACGGTTTCGGCGCGCTCGGAAGATCAAGCTTTTGCGCTGCTCCCTCAAAGGAAAGCCACCGCTCGAGTATTTCATCGATTGAAGGCTTATGCTTAAAAGATACAGATACAGCCGCTGTATGACCTTCCTGAACCGCTACACGATAGCACTGCGCTGAGATAACAGGTGCAGATGCCGTAATAATGCTGTCCGGCCCGACCGACCCCCATATCTTAAGCGGTTCCTTCTCACTCTTCTCTTCTTCGCCGCCGATATAGGGAATCACATTCCCTGCCATTTCAGGCCAGTCTGCAAAAGTCTTGCCGGCACCGGATATAGCCTGATAGGTGCAGACGCTGATCTTTTCAATACCATAATCCAGAAGCGGGGAAAGTGCAGGCACATAACTCTGAATCGAGCAGTTCGGTTTGGCTGTAATGAATCCCCGTCTGGTACCAAGACGCTTCCTCTGTGCATCGATTATTTGGGAGTGGTCACTGTTGAGCTCCGGAATTATTACAGGAACATCCGGAGTCCATCTATGCGCGGAGTTATTGGAGACAACGGGAGTTTCGAGTCTGGCAATACGCTCTTCCAGAGCCTTGATTTCATCTTTTTTCATATCGACGGCACAAAATACAAAATCAACAACTTCGCAAAGCTTTTCGATTTCGTCCGTACCATAAACGATCATATTTTTCACGTATTGAGGCATCGGAACATCAATTTTCCAACGGCCCTCTACGGCTTCTTCATATCTTTTGCCGGCGGATCGGGGCGATGCAGCAACTGCAGCGCATGTAAACCAGGGGTGATCCTCAAGAAGTGCAATAAACCTCTGTCCGACATACCCTGTTCCGCCAATGACACCCACTTTCAATTTTAAATTCATGACCTGTTCTCTCCTCTCATACGGCATACAATCAGCATTACAAGATCTTATAATGATTGATTATTAAAGTGTAGTTATGCCGTTGTCCTCCGCTCGAGGACATTTGTGTTTGCTGGGAGCATAATATCACATCAGGAATACTCGTGCAACCTACTATTTATCTGATTACATTAGAAATATATCAGATGCGGTATGTTAAAATACATGTATTGAAACGTAGGGAGACAGATGCTTTATGAGTACTCACGCCGGCGCCGATGCGTCAAAAGGGACTGATTCTTTTCCAATACTCGATCAGTATACCAACTATATGCAGGCGGTTAAAGAGAGATCTGTGCTCACGATGAAGGAGTACAGGTATGATCTTGTACTCTTTTTCCGTTTTATTAAGCGCGACAGGGGTTTGGCAGAACCCGGCGTTCCCATAAATAAAATTCCGATTAATGATGTTGATGCATCGTTTCTGGTTTCAATCACCACGGATGATCTTTTCGTATTCCTGATATATCTTTCCCGGGAAAGGCACGCATCAACGCCGACACGTGCGAGAAAAGCTGCTACGCTCAAGTCCTTTTTCAAATATTTGTTTCAGAAGCGCAAGCTGATCCCCGAAGACCCCTCCTATGAGCTCGACGCTCCCAAACTGGGAAGACGCCTTCCCCACTATCTGACACTCGACGAAAGTGTGAATCTTCTTTCTACGGCGGCAGACTCAACACATGCAAACAGGGATCGGGATTACTGCATACTCACTTTTTTTCTGAACTGCGGCATGCGTCTTTCCGAACTCAGCGGAATCAACCTCGCTAATATACATGGAAATACCCTCACCGTTATCGGTAAGGGTAATAAAGAACGCACTATATATCTTAATTCGGCTTGTATGGCAGCTTTGGGGGAATGGCTTGCCGTTCGACCGCACGAAGGCTTAAAAGACCCTCAGGCATTATTTATCAGCCGTATAGGCAGGCGCCTGAGCAACCAGATGATTCAATATGCAACGAAGCGTCTCCTGCGTGATTCAGGCATCGACACCAATGTTTTTTCCGTACACAAACTGCGTCATACGGCCGCAACCCTCATGTACAAATACGGGCAGGTTGATATTCGCAGTCTTCAGACAATCCTCGGCCACGCCAGCGTGGCCACAACGCAGATATACACCCACGTTGATGACCAGTCGCTGCGCGAAGCCGTCGAAAGCAATCCTCTGTCAGGCATTACACCGGGTAAGTCCGTCCCAAAATCGCAGCCATAGCCCGGATTTCATCCGTAAGGATACGATAAGCATCCGGTGTAAGCTGCTGAGCCGCATCGGACATGGCGCACTTTGGATTCGGATGCACTTCAATAATTAGACCATCTGCTCCGGCCGCAATCGCAGCCCTTGAAAGAGCAGGTACATACATTGCTTTACCGGCCGCATGGCTCGGATCAACAATGACAGGGAGATGTGTTTTGCTTTTGAGGACAGGTACCGCGCTCAAATCCAGAGTACTTCTGGTGGCCGTCTCAAACGTCCGGATTCCACGTTCGCACAGAACAATCTTATAATTTCCTTCACTCATTACATACTCAGCTGATCCGAGCCATTCATCTATCGATTCAGCAATGCCGCGCTTAAGCATGACAGGAATGCCTGACTTACCTACAGCGGAAAGAAGCCTGAAATTCTGTGCATTTCTTGCGCCTATCTGAATCATGTCAACATAATCGGCAGCATATTCAATATCGTTTTCAGAAGTAATCTCACTGATGACCAGAAGACCGTGACGATCCGCTACGCGGCGAAGAATCTGCAGGCCTTCCTTTTCGAGCCCCTGAAAAGCATACGGTGAAGTTCTTGGCTTATATGCGCCGCCGCGAAGGAACTTGGCACCGCAGGCCCGCACAAAGGCTGCAACCTCTTCAACCTGTTCTTCACTCTCAACAGCACAAGGCCCTGCCATCATGACAAGTTCCTTTCCGCCGAGAACAACATCCTTGATTTCAAAAGATGTTCCTTCCGGGCGAAACGCTTTGCTGGCAAGCTTATAGGATTCCATAATCGGAACCAGCTTCTCTACTGCAGGCAGAACTTCGAGGGAATCGAGCGACAAGCGGCTCTTATCACCAATAACGCCGATGATAAGGCGCTCGGAACCTTCCGAGATGTGCGCCTTAAGACCATGTGATTCAAGCTGATCGAGTATTTCGCGTACTTGCTCCTCTGATGAGCCGGGTTTAACTACAATAATCATGTGTCCCTACTTTCTTCCCTATATTCGGGCAATCTACCATACTACCAAAACAAATTATTAAAAATAGAACATCTGCCATTCTACAGGAACAACATCAAATTCCTTGTTCCTTATTACATTTCTTCCAGGAAGACCTTATAGGCTAGATACGTGAAATACAGGTCAATCTTGCTGATAACCTCATACGGTGCATGCATGGACAGCACGGGTACGCCGCAGTCAATAACTTCCATTCCCATGTTCGCCATATAAACAGCGATCGTTCCGCCGCCGCCTGCATCGACTTTGCCGAGTTCTCCTGTCTGCCACGGGATATTGTTTTTTTCGAAAACGCGAAGAATGTCCGAAAAGAATTCACTGTTGGCGTCATTCGTTCCGGCCTTGCCGCGGGATCCGACATATTTCTCCATCATAATGCCGCGTGACATATAAGCAGAGTTCTTGGGATCGGAAACAGAGGCGAAAGTCGGGTCAAATCCGTTGGAGACATCTGCAGACAACATTTTGCTGGCTGCTATTGTTTTGCGGTAGAGCAGTTCATCATACATACCGCAGGATTTGACAAAGAGTTCCACCAGGAAATTCTCATACAGTCTGG
>Ga0209429_10001492_pt1 | contig 14386 bp, 10 predicted proteins | sample BarGraNGADG00212_3_FD_184493 | JGI IMG/M metagenome (GOLD analysis project Ga0209429, IMG submission 184493) | Arctic peat soil microbial communities from Barrow, Alaska - Barrow Graham LP Ref core NGADG0004-212 (SPAdes) (version 2) | ecosystem: Environmental > Terrestrial > Soil > Wetlands >... | reverse complement strand
GAGGACTAAATAACAGATTAAAAGGACGGACCTTTAGACCTTCCCGGACCTTTTGACTTTCGAAGGTTCGTTTTTTTATTTCTTATAAAATATACTTACGCTTGCAATTTAATTATTTTATAGCCAAAATTGTTTTATGGATAAAAACTTTGAAAGTGAAAATATTACTGATTCTCAGATCGAAATATTAGATAGGTCTTTTGTTGGTGCTAACTTAGAAGTCAAGAATGCTGTTTTTGGATTCTATACAAGTAATTGGAGGCAAGAAGATGGCGTTAAGGTTGAGGCGACAAAGTTTACGACGTTAACAGCTACGGCTATCTATAATGAAGCCGATGAAATAACTGGTGTTGAAACAAGTGATGAAATTGTTAGCGGTTATTCTTTATCAAGGAGAGTAAAATTTGGCGGACTTGTTTTGAGTCGTATTTCAAAGTTTTATTTAGATATTAAGCCGGATGGTCAAAGCAGCATTAGACTATCAGATATCTCTTCTAAAGTTTTAGATGATGACAGTGATGATCCAAATGAAAAAGACTTTTCTCTCAGTGAAATCAGAAGTGTGGAAGAATTAGTTGATTGTTTTAGCACCTATCATGATTCTGATCCAGTAGAAAAATAAATTCTGAGTTGATAAGCAAAAAAGTCCGTCCTTTCTAGTTTTTCTAAAAAATCAGTTATCACGGGTGGCGTGAGGCGGGGCAACCCCAGTTTTACAAGAAACGGTAATCCGTTTTTTAAAACTAGGGGTGGACCGAGCGTCAGGACCCGCAAAGCTAAGGACTAAATTAAGCTATTATGCTTAAAATAATAAAAATGCCTAGACCATAAGCGGCGTTGGTATATAATGGACATAACTATGGTATTTGAAAAACTACGAAAAATCCGAAAAAACAACATCGCAGAGAATTATATCGTTGCGCTTGATATTGGTACGGAATACGTCAAAGCATTAATTGCCAAACTGGATGATGACAAATTGAATATTGTCGGTGTCGGTCGGGCTCATCAAGAAATTAGTGATATGTATGCTGGTGCGATTGCCGATATATCTGGTGTAGTTCGAAATTGTGAAAAAGCATTATCAGAAGCCGAAGATCAAGCTGGTATACAAGCAAAAAAAGTTGTAATTGGTATTGCTGGTGAACTCGTAAAAGGTGTAACAAATACAATTCGTTATCGCCGCCCACAGCCAGACAAGCCTTTAAATACGGCTGAAATGGAATTTATTATTGAAAAAGTTCAAGAACGCGCCCAGGTTAAAGCTCAAAAACAAATTGCGCTTGAAACTGGCAATCCTGATGTCGAAATTAAACTTGTTAACAGTGCGCTTGTAAGCATCCATATTGATGGGTATAAAGTTAGTAACCCAATTGGTTTTCAAGGTCATGACGTAGCTGTTCAAATTTATACAGCTTTTGCCCCAATGGTACATATTGGCGCATTGGAACGAGTTGCTGAAGAACTATCGCTTGAACTTTTGGCCGTCGCTGCCGAACCATTTGCAGTTAGTCGCAGTGTCCTCGGAACTGATGCCAACAGTAACCTGACGGCAATTTTGGCCGATGTTGGTGGTGGTACAACCGATATAGCGGTTATAAATGACGGTGGTGTCGAAGGCACTCGAATGTTTGGTATTGGCGGACGTGCCTTTACGCGAACTATTGCCAGTGAAATGGATTTATCTTACGAAGATGCAGAAAAGCTAAAAGTTAATATTGAAAATACCCAAATTAAGCCAACTGTTGCCAAAGATGTTAATGCAGCTATTGATAAAACTATGGAAGTTTGGATTGCCGGTGTTGAATTAGCCCTAAGTGAATTTGATTCAGCCGATCATTTGCCAAATCGAATTTTACTTTGTGGCGGCGGTGCAAGCTTGAACAAATTAGTCGAGGCCCTTGAAGGTCAAGATTGGCACAAGGATTTGCCATTTACCAAGAAGCCAACCGTTCATCATATTCATCCATCAGAAGTTGTTGGAATTACCGACGCAACAGGGCTCGTCAGTGACCATACCTACATAACCGCCATGGGCTTACTGAGGGTTGGCTATGATACAATGATAGGTAGTAGCGATAACGATACGATCAAAGACAAACTAAATCGGATTCTTAGAATATAGATATGCATAAAGACGTAATTTACATTGACACTGAAGATGATATAACGGCTATTATTGGCAAAATTAAAGCTAGCAATGAAAAGATTGTGGCCTTAGTTCCGCCAAAGCGTATTGGCGTACTTCAAAGTGCAGTTAATTTGCGACTTTTGGCCAGAATAACCGAAACTAGTAATAAACATTTAGTACTCGTAACCAATAACAAAGCTTTAATTGCCTTGTCGGCGATGGCTATGATTCCTGTTGCCAAAAACTTACAAAGTAAACCTGAAATTGGTGAAATCGATCCAGTTGAAGTTGATGATGGGGAAGACATAATTGAAGGTGCAAATATGCCGATTGGTGAATTAGTGAAAACTACAGATAATTCAACTGATGCTGTCGTAACTGATGTTATTGACACGATTGACATTGATGGTTCTGTTGCCAAAAAAGAATTTAATAATCCAGATAAAAAGAATTTAAGTAAAAACGTTAAGGTCCCGAATTTCATTAGTTTTAGGCGTAAACTTTTTATTGGTATTGTGCTGGCTATTTGTTTGATTGCTTTCTTGGTGTGGGCTGTAATATATGCGCCTTCCGCTAAAATAATTATCACTGCGCAAACTTCACCAGCTCCAGTCAGTCTTGAGGTTAAGCTTGGCGGAACTGCGGCGACGGATGTTACTAAAAACATTATTCAAACTGTTTCAAAACAGATTAAAAAAGATGTTAGTGTAACGTTCATGGCAACTGGCAAAAAAGATATTGGTAATAAGGCTGTAGGTATTATTACGGTTAAAAACTGCGATGGTGACTCGTTTGTCATTCTTGCAAATACAGAATTTACTGCCAGTTCTGGTGAAAAGTTTGTAAATACGGCCGAGGCTGTAGTCCCAAAACTTACTGGATTTGCATCTGCATGCCAAAAAACACGCGTTGGTGCTGGTGCTGTTGATGTTCCTGTCGTTGCTGAAAAGCAAGGTGAAGATTACAATATTGCAGCAACAACCTTTTCGATTGCTGGAGTAAGTGGTTATGTTTATGCCGACGGAACTGCTATGACAGGTGGAACGACTAAAATTGCAACGGTTGTAACTGCGGATGATATTCAAAAAGCAACTCAGGCATTAAATGATTTATCTAGTGACAGTGTTAAGCAACAGCTTATCGGACAATTTACAAATGGCGAGATTGTTATAAAAGACAGCTTCAAAGTCGATCATGCGGCTGCCGTGTCTGTTCCAGCTGTTGATGCTGAAGCTACAACCCCTGTTAAGTTAACTTCAGCTACAACATATACACTAACTGCTATTGCCAAAGCGGAACTACAAACTTTCCTAAAAGATTCAATTACCAAACAGATTAAAGATGTTAAAAGTCAGCGTATTTATGATGATGGTATTAATGATGTTGAGGTCTCTCACTATTTATCGACCGATCAAGGCTCAACGGTCATCGTTACGACGATCGGCAAAATTGGGCCAAATATTGATCAAGCTTCGATTAAAAAACAATCTAAAGGCAAGCAATACGGTGACGTCCAATCACTTATTAGTGAAATTGAAGGTATTAACAGTGTTGATGTTAAATTTTCATACTTCTGGGTAAACACTGTACCAAATGATGACAATAAGATTACGGTTGAGTTTAGACTCGAAAATGCTTAAAAAAACAGATTCCATTGTTTGTTTAGACGTTGGTGAAAAACGAATCGGCCTGTCGATTGGTAATAGCTCTGTTAGAATTGCTGTACCTTTTGAAACGATTGAAGTTGATGGCTATGAAATAAAGGCTATTACCGATATTGTTATTAGGGAAAGCGCTGACATTTTAGTGATTGGTTATCCTCGTAACCAATCAGGTGATGCAACCGCTCAGACAAAATTTGTTGAAGAATTTGCAGATAAGCTTTCTGGTGTTGCTCCAAAAATTGTGTTTCAAGACGAGTCGCTTACAAGTGTTATTGCTGAGCAACGACTAATTAGTTACAAACGCCCATATTCAAAGGGCGATATTGATGCTCAGGCTGCAGCGATAATATTGCAAGATTATCTTGAGGCGAATTATGCTTGATGTGCTACCAGTTGAAGTAATAATAGAAAATAAAAGATTTTTTAATCGAAGAACTATTTTATTTGTAGTTGGCATTTTTGTCACTCTTATTCTAAGCACTATTATTAGTGGTTTGATTTGGTATCAAGCACAACTTTCACCTGTTGGAACTGATATTAGCCAGCTTGAAAAAGTTACCATAGTTAGTGGTAGCACTCCAGACCAAATTGCCAAACAGCTAAAAAGTCAATCAATAATACGAAACTCAACTGTTTTTCGCATATATTTACGATTATCTGGCAATAATAATAAATTACAGGCCGGGACATACCGGTTATCACCGGCCGAGACAGTTCCTCAGATAGTCGATCATCTTGTTAGTGGTTCGGTAGATCAATTTAGCATTACTTTTTATCCTGGTGCTACGCTTAAAGATACAACTGATAGTAAAAAGAAATATGATGTTACTACGATTTTAAAAAATGCTGGTTATTCAGATCAAGAAATTGAGACCGCTTTAAACAAGACCTATAACAGTCCATTATTTTTTGACAAACCCGTAAGTGCTGATCTAGAAGGCTATATCTATGGCGAAACATACAATTTTAACAGTGGTGCGACCGTAGAAGATATTTTACAAAAAACTTTTGATCAATTTTATTCAGTAGTCCAGAAAAATAATTTAATTGAAAAATTTAAAAGCCATGGTTTGAATCTTTATAAAGGAATTATCTTGGCATCAATTGTACAGCGAGAAATTAACAGCCCTTCGGGTCAAAATCAGCCAACCACAGATCAAACGCAGGCTGCTCAGGTTTTTTATTCGCGCTTGGCAATAGGAGATATGCTTGGGTCAGATGTTACATATCAGTATATTGCTCATAAAATTGGGGTAACGCCCGATCCCAGTATAGATTCACCTTACAACACTCGTTTATACCCCAATTTGCCGCCTGGGCCGATTGCTGTGCCTGGTATTACGTCTCTTTTAGCGGTTGCACAACCTGCTACGACTGATTATTTATACTTTTTAAGTGGTGACGATAACGTTACCTATTTTGCTCGTACAAACGCTGAACATGAAGCTAATAAAGCCAATCATTGTCAAATAAAGTGTGCACCAGGTAAATACTAACACAACATAAATTGACATAAAACGCAATGGTCTGTATACTTGATATCAGCACATTTGTAGTTTTGTCTACTGGTGTAGTTATATTTTTTATAGCTACGGGTGGGGAATACGGACTATAAATGAGCCTACCAACAAATGTCGCACGGGTACCGCAAACTGAACTAATATTAATTAAATATAATGGTCGACCATGTGCCCCGTTCTAATGCTAAGAAGAAAGACAAAGTAAGGTAGTGCCCTTGTAGTAATACGAGCGGCAGGAGAACGATTATTCGTAATCAGATCATAATGAGATTATCTCAAAGATCAGCAGCTGCATTTAAACAGCAGCAACCGACCCAAAAACGTCGTAAGACAATGTATCGAATTAAGCCCTCAATGATCGCTGTTTATTCCAGCGTTTTTATTCTTATTGTGGCTTTAATTTCTATTGGTTATCACCAACCCGAGGATACTTCGTCGGTCGCAAATGCTGCAAAAGTAACTTCTGTTGCTCAATCTGAACAAACTTCGGTTGATAATGCTGTAGCAACAAGCGTTGCTTCTGGCATTGCTCAAGCTACAAATCTTCCTGTTGCTAAATCAGTTGCCAACTTGGCTGTATCAGCCCAAATTCAAAGTGAACTTGCACAATCTGACGGTGTTAGCACTTACAAACCTCAAATTATTGAATCAATTACTGAAAGCCGATTAGTGGCTAGTTATACCGTAGTTCCGGGTGATACCGTTGAAACTGTGGCGAAAAAGTTTAATATATCAGCGCAGACTGTTAAATGGGCTAATAATTTAACAACCGATGCAATTTCGGCTGGTAGTGTACTAAAAATTTTACCTATTGATGGTGTTTTGTATGCTGTTAAATCAGATGATACGATTGATTCAATTGCAACAAAGTATGCAGTCGATAAAACTCGTTTAGTTTTATATAACGACCTTGATGTAAGCGGAATTAAGGAAAATACTAGTATAATATTGCCTGGTGCCAATCTTCCTACTGAAGAACGTCCAGGATATATCGCCCCTGTTGTGGTTACTTATTATTCAGGTTATGGCGCTGGTTTTGGTGGTAATACTTGGTTTATCCGCTATGGAACAAATGACAATGGTCTTTATGCCCATGGTAACTGTACTTTATATGCATACAACCGAAGAATGGAATTAGGTCTTCCTGTTGGTTCTCACTGGGGTAATGCCAGCTCGTGGGATGATTATGCAAGGCAAGATGGATTAGTTGTCAACCGAACGCCTAGTGTTGGTGCCATTATTCAGAATGACGGTTATCTTGGGCACGTAGCAATTGTTGAAAGTATCTTGGCTAATGGCGATTTAAGTATTAGTGAAATGAATGCCTACGTATCAGGCGGTGGTTATAATATTGTTTCAGGCCGTACTGTTATTGCCGGCAACGTTGGACAATATACTTACATCCATTAATATAATATTATGAAACATTAATCCCTTCTGTTAATTCAGGAGGGATTTTGATATAATAGGTGTAATATGTTTGTCGATACCGCCAAAGTATTTATTAGTGCAGGCAAAGGCGGCGATGGAGCTGTCAGTTTTAGACATGAAATTTATGTTGAAAAAGGTGGCCCAGATGGTGGCGTTGGTGGCGACGGTGGCGATGTTATTTTTGTTGCAACTGATGGCCTAAACACTTTAATTGATTTTCGTTACAAGCCAGAATTAAAAGCTAAACCAGGTGAGAATGGTTCTAAATGTGATCGATCTGGCGCTGCTGGTGATCCACTTTATGTAAAAGTCCCAATGGGAACAATTGTTCGTCGGGCTGGTAACGTTATTGCCGATCTTACTGAAAAAGGCCAAGAGGTAGTTATTGCCAAAGGCGGCGAAGGTGGTTCAGGCAATGCTCACTTTAAATCATCAGTACGTCAAGCTCCTCGAATTGCCGAAAAAGGCGAAATGGGAGAAATATTTGAAGCCGAATTAGAACTTAGGTTACTTGCGGATGTTGGATTAGTTGGCTTCCCAAATGCTGGTAAATCGACCTTTTTATCAGTTGTCAGCAATGCTCGACCTGAAATTGCCGATTATGCCTTTACAACGCTCACACCTAACCTGGGCGTAGCTGACATAGATAGCAGCAGTTTGTTGATTGCGGACATTCCAGGGCTTATAGAGGGCGCTAGCGAAGGCAAGGGGCTTGGTGATGCATTTTTACGTCATGTTGAGCGTACTGCTGTGCTATTGCACCTAATTGATGCCTATACGGATGATATTGCCGGCGCTTATACAACTATTCGATCAGAATTAACCAAATATAACGTCGATTTAACAGATCGTCCCGAAATTATTGCTTTGACTAAAATTGAAGGTCTTGATGACGATATTATCCAGATGCAAGTTGATGCCGTTAAGGCAGTTGCCGGTAATACGCCCGTTTTTGCTATTTCTTCAATTGCCCACAAAGGTATTACCGAAGTATTGCGTGCACTTCAACAAAAAGTTGCCAAGTCTCGTGAATTAGCTGCAATTATTGAAGATGAAGACGAAGATATCGAAACAATTTCACTTAGCCAAACAAAACTCGATGAATCTTGGAAAGTTGAACGAGTTGAAGAAGACGAAAAGATTTATTTTGTGGTTAGTGGTGAAAAGATTGAGCGATTTGCTCGTCGAACTATTTTCGGTAGCTATGAAGCCGAAAATCGCCTACGCGATATTTTGAAAAAGCTTGGTATTGCTCATGAACTTCGCCGCCGTGGCGCTCAAGGTGATAGTTTTATCCATATTGGCGAAAACCGATTCACTTTCTTAGAACAATAATTAATTAGTCTCTTTTGTTTTTTATTACCGTGCGGGTCCTGCCGCTTTGGTCTCCCCTACAATTTTTTATTGATTACAATAAAACAATTTTAGGGGGTCCCCACCAAACGTCACCCGTGATAACTGATAAAACCTGTTTTACTACTACTGTAAGAAAATTAAGGGTTAAATTTCCAGAGGAACGTCCTCTGGAGAATCTATACTCGGCTAGCAAGGTTACCTAGTCTTTTCTTTTCCGGTAATTTAAAGGGTTATCTTATTATTGAGTAAGAGTTAGGGTGGCTAGCGATAATGTGTGAGATTGATAACTTATGGCTAATATTTAATACAAATAAATATTTACCAAGGTTATTTACCAGGGTCCAACCCTTGTTAAGCTAATTCTAAGCTTCCATATGCTTCAACAGGAATGTCCTGTGGCGGTGTAAAATGCCGCAATATAGTTATCACGGGTGACGTGAGGCGGGTGAAAAGTGCCAGTCGGCACTTTGCAAGGAAACCTTCCGATGCAAACTATGTTTGCAATCGTGAAGTTTCGGGTCGCGGAACGTGATAACCCCGGTTTTACAAGAAATGGTAATCCATTTTTTAAAACTAGGGGTGGACCGAGCGTCAGGACCCGCACGATAAATGTGCATTATCATTTCTAATTGTTGGCATAAACGCAATGATAGTGGATGGTAAGAAAAAGGCATCCTATAAAATGAGATAAACTTAAAAAATAATGCTACTATATAAACATAATTACCATGGATAATCTTGATGAAAATAGTGATATTAATATGCCTCATGACGAGACTGTAGCTAGTCGTCCAGAAATGCCGGTTATTGTTTCGGTTCAAAATGTTTCAAAAATTTATCATCTTGGCAAACAAACGGTTACAGCGTTAAACGATGTTTCTATGACTGTTCGCCAGGGGGAATTTATTGCTTTAACTGGGCCTAGTGGCAGCGGTAAAAGTACATTGCTCCAAATAATTGGTTGTTTAGATAAACCGACAAATGGGCAAGTTAATATTGGGGGCCAAAATATAACAAGATTAAACGATGCTCGTTTAAGTAGCCTACGTCAATCTATGATTGGTTTTGTTTTTCAATCATTTTATCTGCAGCCGTTTTTGAAGCTTGGTGAAAATATTGCCGTGCCAGCTATGTTTAAAGGTGTAAAAACTCGAGAAATTAATGAAAAAGTCGACTTATTACTTAACCAAGTTGGTTTGGGTGACAGAAAATTGCATTATCCCAAAGAATTATCAGGCGGTGAAACGCAACGGGCTGCGATTGCGCGGGCCCTTATTAACAATCCCAAAATTTTGCTTGCTGATGAGCCAACTGGAAATTTAGATACGGTAAATAGTGCCGCAATTATCGATTTATTTCGTGAAATTCGACAAAAATTAGGCACAACTGTAATTATTGTGACTCATAATCCAGAAATTGCGCAGCAGGCTGATCGAATAATTAACCTAAAAGATGGTGTAGTTGTATGATTCGGTTGCGATACTCTTTAAAGTTGGCATTTACTAAACTTCATTCTAAACGGGGCATGTTGGCGGCTTCAATTATTGTTTCGAGTTTGCTTTTTGCAGTACTAATTGCAGGTATTATCATCTTTTCTGGTGCCGAAAAAAGTGCTAACGATTTTGTCAAAAAGGCCAATAACAATAAGTATTTAGTTCAAGTTAATCCAGTTATTCCAAACACGGTTTTTAGCTATGATAACCCAATCCCAGTTAGTGAAATACACCGAATTAAAGCACTAGAAAAGGAATATTATAGTAATTTGCAGGCAAAATACAAATTACTTGGGTTAACTTATGATAAAACTACAGAGGTATCAGCCTTTGTTCCAGTCTCATATATGTCAGCATCGCTTCCAGAAGAACAACGGGTTAACATTAATTACTCATCGCCAGTTATTATTTTAGATCAAACACTTAAGATTCAGAATTATATAAAAATCGCTAAAAATAAACTGACAGATTTACAAACTATTGGCAAAAAATATGATGCAAGCGGTTACTATGCTAATACTGCAACCGGTTTTAGCATTATTCCAAGTATGATGCTTGTTCAAAACGGTAAAGAGAACTTTGGTGATATGGAGATGAAAACAGGTGGTTCGAGTTCTTATGGATATGTAACGAATGCAATTCATAATGGTAATTATAGTTTTAGCGATGATTTATTGTTGCAAAGGTACTTATTACCAGAAACTGAGCGTGGTGAAGCAAAAGGCATCCCGGTTGTTGTGTCTGCGCAAGAAGCAGTAACGTTATTTGGTAAAGATAAGTCAATAGGCAATGAGCCAACTGACACAAAGGCTAAAACGACATGGCTAAAAGAAATTCAATCAAAAATGAATGGGTATACCTATCAATCCTGTTATCGCAATTCAACCGAACTAGCTAAAATTACAAAAGCTCAACGCGATTATGTCGATATTATTAACAATAAAGATAATAAAGACTATCAAAAGCCATCTCTAATCTATAGTTTACCCAGTGAGCCATGTGGAGCGGCTATTGTTCAATCAGATACTCGCACTTCAGATGAAAAGAAGGCTGATGCCAAGGTTATTGAAGACCAGAAAAAGTTAGGTGAATATGAAGAGCCTAAACATGTTTTATTGGTGTTTCAAATAGTTGGTATTTTTAATGCTCAACCATATTCTAACTACACCGATGATGTTCAAAGTTATCTTAAAAATCTATTAAATGTTAATAGTATTGACTGGACGGCTATTATTCCTAAACAGCTATATAATAAATTGCCAAATGATATGAAGTTTGAATCATTAGCGCTGTCGGCTAAGTCCAGCAATTTTTATGTAGATATAGCTAACTCTCAGAATGAGGCCGGGTTATCAACACGCATACTTGAATTTGCAACAATTGATAAAGCACGATTATTTATGCAGCAAGAAACTTGTCCTAATGAACAGACTGATTGTAAAAAACTATTTTCATCTAGCGCTTATGGTTCAAACTATCTTATACTCGATGAAATTGGTAAAATTTTTCAGAAGGTTATGTCTTATGCATTACCAATTGTGCTTGGTTTGGCAGCGGTAATTATTTGGTTTACTATGGCTCGAGTGATGGCTGATAATCGTAAAGAAACAGCCGTTTATAGGGCAATGGGGGCCAAAAGGCGAGATATAGTGGTTATTTATCTTATATATAGTGGCATTATTGCAATGTTTATTGCTGTTTTTGCTTCAACCGTTGGCATTATAGTGGCATATGTTGTAAACGCGTCTTATGGGCAAACTTTGACTGATATTGCCGTAGCATCGTTTGGGATTATTAATGAAAGTGCCAGGTTTAGCCTATTTGACATTACTTCGCCGTTACTTTGGCTTGTTGTTTTGTCTATATTTGCCGTCAGCCTGGTTGCTATTATCCAGCCACTGATTCGCAACGTTATGCGTTCACCAATCGATGACATGCGAAATGAATAATTAGGATATAATTAGATTAATGACAAAAACTTTCTTTTTCTACGATCTTGAGACTAGTGGGTTAAATGCCCGTGAGTCGCGTATTATGCAATTTGCAGGCATTCGCACTGATATGGACCTAAAACAGGTTGGCGAGCCAGTTAATATGCTCGTACGGCTAAATGACGACACCTTACCAAGTCCAGAAGCTATAATGGTGACGGGGATTACTCCTCAGCAAACAATTGACGACGGTTACAGCGAAGCTGAATTTTCTAAAATATTAGCAAATGAGGTCTTTACTCCAGAAACGACCGTCGTTGGGTTTAATAATATTCGGTTTGACGATGAATTTATCCGCCATTTGTTTTGGCGAAATTTTTACGACCCATATGAATGGAGTTGGAAAGAAGGACGTTCACGTTGGGATTTACTTGACGTTGTTCGTATGACCAGGGCCTTAAGGTCAGAGGGGATTGAGTGGCCAGTTGATGAAAAGGGCGTTGCCACAAATCGACTTGAACTAATTAGTAAAATCAATAAGATTGATCATTTTAAAGCTCATGATGCGCTAAGTGATGTTGAAGCTTTAATTGCTGTAACCCGACTTATCCGCGAAAAACAACCACAACTTTATGAATATTTGCTCAAAATGCGTGATAAAAATGAAGTTAAGCGATTAGTTAACCTAGATTACAAACAGCCTTTTGTTTATGTTAGCGGCCGACTTGATTCTACTTATAATAAAGCTACCGTTGCCTTTCCACTTACGGCTGGTAAAAATGGCAATGTGATAATCTACGATTTGCGCTATGATCCAACGGCATTTATCAATATGAGTTCAAAGGATTTAGCTAAAAAGTTTTATGCTACCTGGGAAGAACGTCAAGCTGATGATTTTGAAAAATTACCAGTCAAAGAGCTTCAGTATAATCGGGCACCAGCTATTGCTCCGATGGGAGTTTTGGCCCAAGGTAATGGATGGAAAAAAGTAGAACTTAATGAAGAGACTATTGGTAAACATAAAGAAATATTATTATCAGCACCTGGGTTTGCCGAAAATATACGTACTTTATTTGAGAATCGTGAAGAATTTAAGCGTTCGTCCGATCCAGAAGCTCAACTATACGATGGTTTTGTGCCAGATATTGATAAGATGCGCATTGAAACGGTACGAAATGCCGATGAACGTCAATTAGCCGATTTCCATCCTAATTTTACAGATGAACGGTTGAGTCCATTATTATTGCATTATAAAGCTCGAAATTATCCAAAAAGTCTAGCCGAAGACGAGACTATTGCTTGGGAAAAATGGCGTTCTGAAAGAATTACTGCAAATCTGCCAGAATTTGCTAAGTCATTACAAAAAATATCAGCATCAACTACAGATGAAAATAAACAATTTATTTTACAAGAATTACAGTTATGGGCAGAAAGTGTTATGCCCGCTGATTTAGATAATTAGGCTCGGGCGCGGCTTAGTTTACGTACTGGACCATGTTTTTGTTTGGCGTTTATCAAAGATAACTTATGAATTATTGGGATTGCTACAAAGGCTGTAAAAACAATACTGGCCAATGAAAATATCAAGATAAGCATTTGGTCACCAGAAAGGATAATGTCTGTTCCGGGAACAATTCCGGCAAGTAAAAACATCATTAATTTATGACCTAAATTAGCGGCGTCGCAGATGAGGGCGAGGCTGGCAATGGTACATAATATGCTGATAGTTTTTTTCATAATTTCTATCTGAACTATACATCATAAAAACATACTAATGCAACTATAAGCATTATGTGTCAAATTGGTAAAAGTATCATTACACTTTGCGGGTCCTGCCGCTTTGGTTTTCCCTAAAATTTTTTACCGATTACGATAAAACAATTTTAGGGGTCCCAACCAAACGTCACCCATGATGACTGATAAAATCTACTTTGTTGTAAACCGTGAGCGCAGCCGAACGGCCGTAAGCCATAAATCTCTCAATCTTACCCAATTACGTCAACTATCATTACTTTATATCCAACAGACTGTGCGAAGCAGCCGAACGCCACGTGCTGACGAATGTCACACGTAGAGTGTGCTGTTGGTATAAATGTAATGAGAGGTGACGGTAAAAAAGTAGTGTACTTCAAAATAAGATGAGATTAGGTGGCGGACCGAGCGGCAGGACTCGCACAATTAAACCATTTTAAATTGTTTTTGCTCATAACACTGGAAATAAGTGACAATAAAGTGTATAATAATTCGGTTATGTCAGAGGTAATTAGAGTAATTGGTGCGCGCGAACACAACTTAAAGAATATTAATGTTGAAATTCCACGCGATAAATTGGTTGTTATAACCGGTTTATCAGGCTCGGGTAAATCGAGCCTTGCTTTTGATACCATTTATGCCGAAGGACAGCGTCGCTATGTTGAAAGTTTGTCGAGTTATGCTCGTCAATTTTTGGGTATTATGGACAAGCCTGATGTTGACCAGATTACTGGCCTAAGCCCAGCTATTAGTATTGACCAAAAATCGACTAGTCGAAATCCTCGAAGCACCGTTGCCACTGTAACTGAAATTTATGACTATCTACGTTTATTATTTGCTCGCATCGGTGTTCCACACTGTCCTATCTGTGGCAAAGAAGTGACTCGTCGTACATCTGAAACGATTATTGATGAAATTATGAAGCTTCCCGAGGGTGCTAAATTAATGATTTTGGCTCCAATTATAAAGGCAAAAAAGGGCGAGTTTGCCCATCTTAATGAACAGTACAGTCGATTAGGTTTTGCTCGGGCACGAGTTGATGGCGTAGTTTATGCACTTGACGAATTTCCTGAACTTGATAAAAATTACAAACACGATATTGAAATTG
>Ga0209429_10001490_pt1 | contig 14391 bp, 12 predicted proteins | sample BarGraNGADG00212_3_FD_184493 | JGI IMG/M metagenome (GOLD analysis project Ga0209429, IMG submission 184493) | Arctic peat soil microbial communities from Barrow, Alaska - Barrow Graham LP Ref core NGADG0004-212 (SPAdes) (version 2) | ecosystem: Environmental > Terrestrial > Soil > Wetlands >... | reverse complement strand
CTCGGCCCACAAGTTCGAGGGGCCCAAGGGTGCCGGGGCGCTCTGGGTGCGCCGTGGAACGCAGCTCCTCGCCCAGCTCCACGGCGGGAGCCAGGAACGGCACCGCCGGGCCGGAACCGAGAACGTGGCCGGCGCGGTCGGGATGGCGGTCGCCTACGAGTGCGCCTGCGTCGACCGGCCGACGACCGCGATCCGTCTGCGCGCGCTCCGCGCACGGCTCGCCGCCGCGTGCCTGGCGGTCGAGGGCGTCGAGCTGACGGGTCACCCGACCGAGCGCCTGCCCGGCCTGCTCTCGCTCCGGGTCCGCGGCGCCGACGGGGAGGCGATCAGCGTGGCCCTCGACCTCGACGGGATCGCGGCTTCCACCGGGTCCGCCTGCGCCACCGGCTCGCCCGAGCCGTCCCACGTCCTGACCGCGATGGGCTTCACGGACGCGGAGGCGCTCGGCGCGCTGCGCCTCTCTTTGGGCCGCGCGACCACGGACGCGGAGGTGAGCGAGGCGTGCCTCGTCGTGCCACGGGTGATCGCGGCGATTCGCGATGGCTCGGTCGCCCAGGCTGCGGATCCGCTCGGCGTACGGCTGGGGGCCTGAAGGCCGATGGCGCGGGTCCTCGTCGCGATGTCGGGCGGGGTCGACAGCTCGGTCGCCGCGGCCCTCATGGTGGAGGCCGGCCACGACGTGGTCGGCGTCTGGATGCGGGTCCACGAGGGCGCCGACGCGTACTCCGAGCTGAAGAAGAGCTGCTGCTCCGCGGACGCGGCGGAGGACGCGCGGCGCGTCGCGGCCCAGCTCGACGTCCCGTTCTACGTCGTCAACCTGGAGCGCGAGTTCGAGGCGGGCGTCATCCGGCCGTTCCTCGCCGCGTACCTCGACGGCCGCACGCCCAGCCCGTGCGTGGACTGCAACAGCTACGTCAAGTTCGGGGCGCTGCTGGGCCGCGCGCGGCGGCTGTACGGGTGCGACACCGTGGCAACCGGCCACTACGCCCGCCGCGAGACCGTCGCCGGTCCCGGCGGAGGCGCCGTCCACCGGCTCCGGCGCGGCGCCGACCGGACGAAGGACCAGGCCTACTTCCTGTACGGCCTCCGCCAGGACCAGCTCGCGCACGCCTGGTTCCCGCTGGGTGCGCTCACCAAGATGGAGGTCCGCGAGCTCGCCCGAGCGCGCGGCCTGGCGACCGCGGAGAAGCCCGAGAGCATGGAGATCTGCTTCGTGCCGAGCGGCGATCCCCGCGACGCGTTGAAGGAGCGGGCCGCCTGGCAGCCGGTCCCGGGCCCGGCGCTCGACGCCGCGGATGGCCGGGTGGTCGGGTCCCACGCGGGCGCCGCCGGCTACACGGTGGGGCAGCGTCGCGGCCTGGGACTTGCCCTGGGCGAGCCGCGCTACGTGAGGCGCGTCAACCCGGCGGCGAACACCATTGTGCTGGGCCGTCGCGCGGACCTCGAGACGCGCCGCTTCGCGATCACCGACGTGACGTTCGTGGCGGGCCGGCCGCCCGCGGCCGATGGTCGGGCGTTCGCTGCCCGGGCGCAGGTGCGGCATCGCGCCGATGCAGTGGCGGCGGAGGTCCGGCCGGCGTCGGGCACGCCCCCAGCCGCGGGGTCGGGTCCCGACGCCCGCTGGGTCGTGGCGACCGAGGTTCCGGTGTGGGCCGCCGCGCCCGGCCAGGCCTGCGTCCTCTACGACGCGGACGACCCGGACCTGGTGGTTGGCGGCGGCCGTATCGTCCGAGACGACGGCTAGGGCAGGGGACATGCCGGAGATCGGGCCGTCGCTGGTCCTCGCGGTCCTGCTCGGGATCTTCTGGACGGCCGCCGCGGTGCTCGTGCGCGGCGTGGCCGGTGCTCGCCTCCCGTTCGTGCTCCTCCTCGCCATCACGGGTGCCTGGGCAGGCGACGCGATCGGCGGGCGCGTGGGTGGGCTGTTCGACCTTTTGCGGATCGGGGATTTCCGGCTCCTGCCTGCCACGCTCGGCGCGCTCGGCGGGATCGTCCTCGTGGTCCTCGTCTCCGTCCTCGGGCCGACGCGCGTGGAGCCGGGCCCGGGACCGGACCGGTGAACCGCCGCCCGTCGGCGTCGACCGGGACACGGGATGACGACCCGTTGACGGTTTTCGTGCGCGGCGCGACCGTCGGGGCGTTCGTCGGTGCGGTGATCGCCGGTTCGACGATCTGGCGGCGCGTCCGTCGGCATGCCGCGGACGCGCCCGCGGCAGCGGCGTCGGCACCCCGGCGCGCGGCGCCGAGGGTCGAGGACGGGGACCGAGGCCGGCCGTAGCGGCGACCGGTCAGCACGCTCGCGGCGCGGGCCGGGAACGCTGCGCGGCGTTCGCTACCATTACCCGGATGCCCAAGCCGCCCACCGCGCCCGACCACGATCCCCGGATCACCCCGCTCCCCGCCGCGGAGATCCGGCGACGCTTTCTCGACTTCTTCGCCGCGCGCGGCCATACCGTGATCCCCAGCGCGAGCCTCGTGCCGGCCGGCGACCAGACGCTCCTGTTCACGAACTCGGGGATGGTCCAGTTCAAGGACGTCCTTTCTGGCGTGGAGAAGCGCGACTACACCCGTGCCGTCGACTACCAGCGCGTCCTTCGCGTCGCCGGCAAGCACAACGACTTCGAGGAGGTCGGCCGGACAACCCGCCATAACACCTTCTTCGAGATGCTCGGGAACTGGAGCTTCGGCGACTACTTCAAACGCGAGGCGATCCACTGGGCGTGGGAGTTCCTGACCCGCGACCTCGGCATACCGGGCGAGCGCCTGGCGGCCACGACCTACACCCACGACGAGGTCGCCTGGGATGTCTGGCGCGACGAGATCGGCCTCCCGCCGGAGCGCATGGCGCGCTGGGGGAACGTCGACGCCGGCGACGACAACAACTTCTGGCGGATGGCCGACACCGGGCCGTGCGGTCCGTGCAGCGAGATCCACTTCGACCGCGGCGCGCATCTCTCGGAAGGGCCCCACTGCATCCCGGATCACTCCGAGAACTGTCCCCGCTGGCTCGAGATCTGGAACCTCGTCTTCATGGAGTTCGACCAGCGACCGGATGGCCGCGTCCGGCTGCCGTTCACGAGCGTCGATACCGGGATGAGCCTGGAACGCCTGGCGAGCGTTCTCCAGCAGGTCCCGTCGAACTTCGACACGGACCTCTTCGCGCCGATCCACGTCCGGATGCGCGAGCTCCTCGGCCACGATCCGGGCGCCTTCGAGGCGGAACGCTTCAGCTACCAGGTGATCGCCGACCACAGCCGGGCGATCACCTTCCTGATCGCCGACGGGGTCCTCCCGTCGAACGAGGGCCGAGGCTACGTCCTGCGCCGGATCCTCCGCCGCGCCGTCCGTCATGGGCGGCTCCTCGGCCGGAGGGAGCCGTTCCTCGGCGAGACCGCGAAGGTCGTCATCGACGTGATGGGCGAGGCGTACCCGCTGCTGCGCGAGGAGCGCGAGCGGGTCCTCGCCGCGATCGCGCGCGAGGAGGTCCAGTTCGCCCGGACGCTCGACGCGGGGACGGCCCAGCTGGAGGAGGCGCTCATCCCGTTGACCGACGCGGAGCGGGCCGTCGGGCGACGCCCGGAGGATATCCCGCCGGACGCGCCGGTGCTCGCCGGCGAGTTTGCCTTCCGGCTCCACGACACGTTCGGCTTCCCGATCGACCTCACGATCGAGCTGGCCGCCGAGTACGGCGCCCAGGTGGACCGGGCCGGTTTCGAGGTGGCACTCGCCGAGCAGCGCGAGCGGAGCCGGGGTGGCCGGAAGGCCGAGCTGGCACGCCACGCGCAGCTGACGGCGTTCTACGAGGGGATCCTGCGGGGTGCCGGCGGGACCACGTTCGTGGGGTACGAGACGACCTCGGCGGAGGGTCGGGTCCTCGCCATCCTTCGCGACGGGACCGCCTACGATGAGCTCACCGGCGCCGGCGAGGCCGAGGTGATCCTGGATCGCACGCCCTTCTACGCGGAGGGCGGCGGGCAGGTTGGCGATCGCGGCGAGCTGCGCGAGGCGGGCGGGGGCTCACCCCTGTTCAGCGTCGAGGAGACCCAGCGGCCATCCGGCGCCCTCGTCGTCCACCGCGGGAAGCTCCACGGGCGTCTCCGGGTCGGCGAGACCGTGAGCGCGGTCGTCGACGCGGAACGGCGTGCCCGGACGATGCGCAACCACACCGGCACCCACCTGCTCCATCGGGCCCTGCGCAACGTCGCCGGGTCGGCGGCGCGACAGGCGGGCTCGCTCGTCGCCCCCGACTACCTCCGCTTCGACTACCCCTTCGATCGCGCCCTCACCGACGACGAGCGGCGCCGGATCGAGGACGAGGTCCGTCGCATCGTCCGCGAGGACCGCCCGGTGACGGTGGCGCACCTCGCGATGGCCGAGGCGATCAACGCCGGCGCTGACGCCTTCTTCGACGAGAAGTACGGCGAGACGGTTCGGACCGTGCGCGTCGCCGACTACAGCCTCGAGCTGTGCGGCGGGACGCACTGCCGTGCCTCGGGCCAGGTGGGCAGCTTCGTGATCACCGCGGACCGGAGCATCGGCTCGGGGATGCGCCGGATCGAGGCGCTCACGGGCGACGCCGCCGACGACTATCTGCGCCTGCGCGCCGACCTGCTCGCGAGCGCCGCGGAGCGCCTCGGCGCGCAGGGCGTGGAGGCCGTCCCCGACCGGATCGCCGCGCTGGAAGCGGAGCTCCGCGAGGCCAGGCGTCGCCTGCGTGCCGCTACGGGCACCGGCGTCCAGAAGCCGGCGGAGCTCGCCGCGGCGGCGCACGAGGTCGCGCCAGGGATTCGCCTGGTCGCGCACGCGGGCCCGTGGGCCTCGATCGAGGAGCTCAAGGCGGCTGCCAAGGAGACGCGCGCGCTCCTGCCGTCCGGGGTGATTGCGCTGGGGCTCGACGCGGATGAGCCGCAGCTCTTCGTGGGCGTCTCGGGCGATCTCGTGGCGCGCGGCGTCGCGGCCGGCGACCTCGTGCGGGCCGCCATGGCGTACCTCGACGGGAAGGGCGGCGGGCGGCCGGAGATGGCCCAGGGCAAGGGCTCGCGGCGCGATGGCCTGCCGGCCGCACTGGCGGCCATCGGGGCGGCGCTCGCTCCGCGGGCCGGCGGCTAGGCCGCGCCGATGGCCTTCCTGCGACGATTCTGGCAGCGCGACGGGGGCGAGCAGCTGGCTGCCTGCACCGCGCTCGACGTTGGCACCGAGTTCGCGAAGGCGCTCGTCTTCGAGATCGACACCGAGGGTCGCGGGACCGTCCGGGGCGTCGGCCGGAAGCGCCAGGGCCTCGCCCACATGCAGTCGGGGACCGTGGCGGACATCGGCGCGGTCGTCGACAACTGCGGGGTGGCGCTCCAGGAGGCCGAGGAGATGGCCGGCTTCCGTCCCACGCAGGTGGTGATCGGGATCGCGGGCGAGCTGGTCAAGGGGTTCACAACGTCGCACAGCCAGGAGCGCAGGAAGCCGGACGTCCCGATCACCGATGCCGAGCTTCAGAAGCTGATCGACGGAGTCCAGCGCGCCGCGCTCATCGAGGCCGAGCGGGCGATCACCTGGGAGACCGGCCTGCCCAACGTCGACGTTCGGCTCGTCCACGCGGCGGTGACCTCCGCGAGCATCGACGGGTATGCCGTGACGAACCCGGTCGGCTTCCAGGGCCGCCACGTGAAGATCGGGATCTTCAACGCGTTCGCGCCACTCGTCCACCTCGGCGCCCTGGAGAGCGTGGCCGCCCAGCTGGACCTGGAGCTTCTGGAGATCGTGGCGGAGCCGTACGCCGTCGCCCGCGTGCTCGCCTCCGAGCAGGTCCAGCAGGCGGGCGCCCTCTTCATCGACATCGGGGGCGGCACGACGGACGTGGCCCTCGTTCGCGCCGGGGGGATCGAGGGGACCCGGATGTTCGCGCTGGCCGGCCGGGCGTTCACGAAGTCGCTCGCCGATCGGCTGGACCTGCCGTTCCCGCGTGCCGAATCGCTGAAGGTGGACTATGCGCGCGGCGTGGCGATCGCCGAGCGCGACGCGATTGCGGAGATCGTGGGTGAGGATGTCGCCGTCTGGGCCGCCGGCGTGGAGCTCGTGCTCGACGAGCTCGCGGCGGGTGACCTGCTTCCCGGACGGATCTACCTGTGCGGCGGTGGCTCGCGACTGCCGGAGACGGCGACCGCCCTGCGCGATCCGCGCTTCTGGAAGCGCCTGCCGTTCAGCCGGCCCCCGGAGGTCGTCGTCATGCAGCCGGCGATGGTGGAGTCCATCACGGACGCGACGAAGCTCCTGGTGGACCAGCAGGACGTCACGCCGCTGGGGCTCGCATACCAGGCAATCGAGTTCCAGGCGGAGCAGGATGCGCTCGACGCCGCCCTGCGGCGAGTCCTTCGCGCCATGAAGCTGTAGCGTCGCCCCGATGGCCATCTTCTACCTCGACATCGACGACGAGATCACCTCGGCGGCCGCCCGGATCCGCGGGACCGGGGATCTCGCGGTGGTCCTGGTCCTGCCCGCCGGGTCACGCATCGCGACCAGCCGGATCAACTTCCGGCTCCTGGCGCGGGAGGCGCAGCAGCGAAACCGACGCCTGTCGATCGTGGCGCCGGACGCGTCGGCACGGGCGCTGGCGGCGACGGCCGGCCTGCCGGCCTTCGCATCGACGGTGGAGTACGAGTCGTCGCTGCCGGGGCGGGCCGACGCGGGCGGGGAGGTCGCCGCCCCGCCGCCGGTTCCGGCGGCCGGGATCGCGGTCGAGCCGGCCGCGCCCCCGCCCGATGCCGGCCCGGCCGTCGCGCAGGCGCGCCGCCTCACCCCGGACGAGGTCGCTGCGCGCGACGCCGCGCTCGCGGGGATGACGGAGCCCCCCGCGCCCACCGGCGCGCTGGGCCCGTCGACGGGGCTCGGCCCGGAGCGCGATCAGGCCGCGACGCCCCGGCCGCGCCACCGGCGCCGCACCGCGCTCCTCGTCGGGCTGCTCGTCATCGTGTTCCTCGGCGTGGCCGGCGGCGCGGCGGCGTACCTGCTCCTGCCCAGCGCGTCGATCGTGCTGACCATCCGCTCGGCGCCGATGGCCCCGGTCGAGTTCGTCGCCACGGCCGACCCGGCCGCGACGGCCCCGGATCCCTCGGCCGCCGTGGTCCCGGCGACACGCGTCGAGCTCACTCTCACGGCAAGCGGCACCTTCAAGTCCACCGGCAAGCGGGTGGACGAGGCGGCCGCGGTTGGCAGCGTGCGCTGGACGAACTGCGATCCCACGCGTGCCTACACCATCCCGCGGGGGACGCTCGTCCGCACCGGGGCCGGGGTCGCCTTCGCCACGGACGAGGCCGTCTTCCTCCCCGTCGCCACGATCGTCGGAGGCGGCACGAAGCCCACGCTCACCTGCCAGGACCGGGCCGTGAGCGTGACCGCCGCGAAGACGGGCCCGGCGGGCAACGTCGCGGCCGGGGCCATCACGGTGGTCCCGGGGTCATACAACAGCGTCGTCATCTCGGTCCGAAATCCGGCGGTGACCGCCGGCGGCGTCCGGAACGAGTTCCCGAAGGTCACCCAGAAGGACGTGACGACGGCGCTCGCGGCCCTCGAGAAGCTGCTCGACGCCCAGCTCACGGCAGATGCCGCGGCGCCCGCCGGGCTGCCGGCCGGGAGCACCGCGTTCCCCGAGACCGCGACGCGCGGCACCGCCACGCCCGCCCTCGATCCCGCCACGCTGGTCGACAAGGAGGTGGCCCAGTTCGACCTCGGCGCGACGGCTACCGGGACCGTGGTGACCGTCGACCAGGCGCCGATCCTCGCGCTGGGCGAGGCACGCCTGGCGGCTGCCGTCCCGGGCGGCCGCGACCTGGTCGCCGGCTCGGCGGTCGTGACCGTCGGGCCCGGCACCGTCGACGGGCAGCGGGTCCGCTTCGGCGTCACGGCTCGGGCCGCGAGCTCACCCCGCGTCGATGAAACGGCACTCCGGGCGCAGCTCAAGGGCCGCTCGCCGGCGGACGCCCGCGAGATCCTGGCTCCCTACGGAGACGCGACCGTGACGCTCTGGCCGAGCTGGGCGACGACGATCCCAACCTTCGACGCCCGGCTGGACCTGCGTGTCGAGGGTCTGGCCGGCCTCTCGCCGACTCCGGCCCCCTCCGGGTCGACGGCGCCGTGAATCGGTTCCTGGGCGTCGATCTCGGCACGAAACGAATCGGCCTCGCGATCGCGGAGCCCAGCGCGCTCCGGGCGCGTCCCCTCGCCACGCTGAGCCGCGGCCGCTCGGTCACCGCCGACGCGGAGGCGCTCGGGCGGGTGGCGGGCGCGAACGGGATCGGGGAGCTGGTCGTGGGCCTGCCGCTCGAGATGGCCGGCGGCGAAGGGCCCGCGGCGCTCGCCGCGCGGGAATGGGCCATCGCGATCGCGGACGCCACCGGCCTGCCCGTCACGTTGCGTGACGAACGCCTCTCCAGCCACGTGGCGGAGGGCCGGGTCGGGCGGGCCAGGCGCGGCCCCTCGGGCGGCCCGCCCGGACCTGCCCGGCGAGCGGCGAACCGCGCCCGGATCGACCGCGAGGCGGCCCGCGTGATCCTCGAGGATGAGCTGGCCGCGCGGGAGCTCGGGTCTCCCGGTGAGCGGATCACCCCCGACCTACGGCCGGACGACGCCGTGCCGGGAGCGTCGGTCGAGTCGGGTACGCTTGCGATGCCTCCGGGGCGGTCCAGTGGCAGCGCCCACGACGGGGCGCTCCCGCATGCCGGGACGGGTCCCGGCCTCCACGAGGACACCGAATGACGATCCGCGGCGGCAGGAATCCGCGAGATGATCGCGGCGCCGCGCCCGAACGCCCGTTCATGGCACACCGCCTGGACGACGCTGCCCCGGCGCCCGTGCGCACCCGCTTGTGGGGCGGCCACCTTCCTCGGTCCGGCACGGTGTCCGCCTCCGAGCTGGCCCAGCGGCGAGGGGGTGGGAGTGGACGTGCGAAGCTCCGGTTCGTGCTCTTCCTGCTCCTGGCTGGAGGTCTGGTGCTCGCGCTGCTCGTGACGGTCGGACGCCCGCTCGTCCGCGGCGTCGTGACCGGCCTGGCGGGCGAGAACCCGAGCGCCCTCGGGATCGGGTTCGTCGCCGACATGGTCCGCGAGGACCTTGGCCCCGCCCTCACGGACCCGGCCGGGTCCGCCGCCAGCGACGTCGCGTTCGTCGTCGAGCCCGGTGACACCGCGGCCACGATCGCAGCTCGCCTCGTCGAGGCCGGCGTGCTTCGGGATCCCCGGGCCTTCGTGCTCGTCTCGGTGGAGCGGGACGTGAGCACGAGCTACCAGGCGGGGAGCTTCGTGGTCCGCCAGACGATGACGCCGGACCAGCTGGCCACCGCGCTCCTGACGCCGCCCGACCCGCACATCCTGCTGTCGATCCGGACCGGGCTCCGCCTGGAGCAGATCGTCGCGCTCATCGAGGCAAAGCCGGCCGACCGTGGAATCGACGGGCTCACGATGTCCGCCGCGGCGTTCCTGGACCTCGTGCGCACGCCTCCGGCGTCGCTCCTCAAGGACTACCCGTGGCTGCAGATCCCGAAGGGCGGGTCCCTCGAGGGCTACCTGGCCGGGGGCGACTACCGGCTCCTGCCGAATGCGTCACCCGAGGACCTGGTCCGGATGATGCTGGACCATTTCCTGGCCGAGGTGGGGCCGGACCGCATGAAGGTCGCGGCCTCCCGCGGGCTCACCTGGTCCCAGGTGCTGACGATGGCCTCCATCGTCGAGCGCGAGGCCCGCCTCGATTCGGAGCGGTCGATGATCGCGGGCGTCCTGCAGAACCGGCTGGACCCGCGCGCGGAGACGGCCGGGTTCCTGGGATCCGACCCGACCGTCTTCTACGTCAACGACACGCTCCAGCTGGGGAAGGTCGGCGTGGCCGGGTGGGTCGATTACACGTTCTGGGCGCCCCTCGAGGGCACGCTCCCGGCGAGCATCCCGTCGGACCTCACGGCCTACAACACGTATACGGCGAAGGGCCTCCCCCCAGGGCCCGTGTGCACGCCGACCGTCATCTCGATCGACGCCGCGCTCAACCCCGACACGAACGGCGGATACCTGTACTTCCTGGCAAAGAAGGACGGGACGACAGTCTTTGCGAAGACGTACGCCGAGCACCAGAAGAACATCCAGACGTACGGGAACTAGGTGATGCGCCGACCCATCCCTGCCGACTTCGCCCCGCCGCCGGGCGCGCGCCGCCGACGGGCCTGGGAAGAGGCCGACCGGTCCGCCCGCCCGACCCGCCTCGGTCGGCTCCGCGCCCACCTCGTCGAAGCCGGAGTCGATGCCTACTTCGGCATCCGCCGCGAGGAGATCCGGTACCTGACCGGCGTGAACCTCGGGGACGGCGAGGAGAAGGTGGCCGGCCACTCCGGGCGGTTCCTCGTCTCGGCCGACGCGGTCATCGTGCTCGCGGACAGCCGCTACACGCTCCAGGCGCGGCGCGAGGCACCGGATGCGCGCGTCGAGGCCGTCACGTACGACCTGCCCGCGCGCTGGGCCGAGCTGTGCGGGGCAATCGGCGCGCGCCGGGTGGCCGTGCCCGCAGCCGACATCAGCCATGCTCTCTGGGACGAGCTGGCCGCAGCCGCGCCCGGCGTGGAGCTCGTGCCCGCGGGCGCGTGGGTCGACGAGGATCGCGGCGTGAAGGAACCTGCCGAGGTCGAGCGGATCGCGGCAGCCTGCGCCGTCGGCGATCGCGCGCTTGCCGCCCTCCTGCCGGAGATCCGGCCCGGCGTCACCGAGGCGGCGCTGGCGTGGCGCCTGGAGACCCTCATGCGGGAGGGCGGCGCGGAGGCGCTCGCCTTCGACGTGGCCGCGCTCGCCGGCCCGCAGGCGGCCCTGCCGCACGGCTCGCCGGGGGAGCGGCGGGTCCGCGCCGGACAGGTCCTGCTCTTCGACTTCGGGGCGCAGGTCGCGGGCTACCGGAGCGACATGACGCGGACGCTCTTCGTCGGTGAGCCGCGGCCGCGCGACCTTGGGGTTCACGAGCTCGTGGCCCGCGCCCAGGCGGCCACGATCGCGTACCTGGAGGCATCGCTGGCGGCCGGGACCGTCCCGAACGGGCGGGCGGCCGACGGGGCGGCGCGCGACCTCATCGCCGCGGCCGGCCATGGACAGCACTTCGGACACGGCACGGGGCACGGAATCGGCCTCGCGACGCACGAGGCGCCGTCGCTCTCGCGCGTGGCGTCGGAGGCGCCGCTGCCCAGCCCCACGGTCTTCTCCGTCGAGCCCGGGGTCTACCTCGACGGCCGGACCGGCGTCCGGATCGAGGACCTCGTGCTCCTGGACGTCACGGCGCGGCGGGTCGAGCGTCTGACGCGGTTCCCGCGCGAGGTGCTGGTCCTCGGGTGACCGGGCGCCGAGGCCGGACGGGTGACCCGGCCGGCGGAGCCGCCGGCCGGCGGCTCCGCGCGTCCCGTCTGCTACGATCCTTCGGACCATCACGACCACCTGCGCCGGCGTCCGCCCGTCCCCGCCGGCCCTCGAGGGAGCCCTCATGATCTCCACCGGCGAGCTGCACAAGGGCGTCGTCATCGAGCTCGACGGCGACCTCTGGCAGATTCTCGACTACCACCACATCAAGATGGGCCGTGGCTCGGCCCAGGTCCGCATCAAGTTCAAGAACGTGAAGAAGGGCTCGATCGTCGAGAAGTCCTTCCAGTCCGGCGAGAAGTGGCCGCGGGCGCAGCTGGACCGGCGCCCCATCCAGTTCATGTACCGCGACGGCGACGATTTCCACTTCATGGAGATGGAGACGTACGAGCAGTTCCACCTGAACGCGTCCCAGCTCGACGACGCCGTCAACTACATGAAGGACGGCATGACCCTCGATCGGATCAGCTACGAGGGCGAGACGCTCGGCGTGGAGCTCCCGATCACCGTTGACCTCGTCGTGGTCGAGACGGACCCGGGCTTCGCGGGCGACACAGCGACGGGCGCGCGCAAGCCCGCCACGACCGAGTCCGGCCTCATCGTCGCGGTCCCGCTCTTCGTGACCGAGGGCGACACGATCCGCGTCGACACCCGCACCGGCGAGTACCAGACCCGCCTGTAGCGACCGCGGCGCGCAGCCCGACCCCGGAGCCACGCCCGTGCGCGATCGAGAGCCGCCCGGCTGGGCGCTTCCCAGCTGGGACGCGCTCGACGTCGGGACGCGGCCGGCCGCCCGGCCGGGGCCCGGCCGCCCGCCCGGCACGTTCGGGCTCCGCATCCTGGGTGTCACCGAGGTCACGCGCGTGGTCCGCGACACGCTCCGCGACGACCCGCGGCTCGGCGACCTGTGGGTGGAGGGCGAGGTCGGCCGCGTGACGGTCAGCTCCGCCGGCCACGCCTACTTCACGCTCCGCGACGAGAAGAGCCAGCTTGCCTGCGTCTTCTTCCGCGAGGATCGCCAGGCAAGCGCCTTCGAGCCGCAGGCGGGGATGCGGGTAGTGGTCCACGGCCGGATCGACGTCTTCGATGCGCAGGGCGTCTACCAGTGCTACGTCGCCGCGATCCAGCCGGCCGGCTTCGGCGACCTCGCCCTCCGCCTCGAGCAGACGAAGGCGCGCCTGGCGGCGGAAGGCCTCTTTGAGGCGAAGCGGAAGCGGCCGCTGCCCGCGCGGCCCGCCACGATCGGGGTCGTCACGAGCCTCTCCGGCGCGGTCATCCACGACATCCGGCGCGTGCTGGCACGGCGCTGGCCGCTCGTCGACGTCGTGGTGAGCACCTGCCGGGTTCAGGGCGACGGGGCCCCCGAGACGATCGTCGCGGCCCTTGGACGCCTCGCCCGGTACGACGCCTGGTGTCGGTCGGTCGGTCGGCCGGACGAGGCTCCCGGGCTCGTCATCGTCGCCCGCGGCGGCGGCTCCCTGGAGGACCTGTTCGCCTTCAACGAGGAGCGCGTCGTCCGCGCGATCGCCGCCCACCCGGTGCCGGTGGTGAGCGGCGTCGGGCACGAGACGGACGTCACCCTGGCCGACTTCGTAGCGGACCTCCGGGCGCCCACGCCGTCCGCGGCCGCCGAGCTGGCAGTGCCCGACCGGCTCGACGTCGTGGCGGCGCTGCGGGCGCGCCGCTGGCGCCTGGACGAGGCAGCAACAGGCCAGCTGGCCGGCTTCTCCCGGCGGGTCGGGGCGGAACGGCGCGCCCTGGAGCGCCTGCGGCCGGCCACGCGGCTGGCGGCGGCGCGGGAGCGGGGCGGCTACCTGCTGGACCGGGCGACCGCCGCCCTGCATGGGCGCATCGCCGTCGACCGGCGCGCGACCGAGCGCGCCGGGCGCGACCTCGCGCCACTCGTGCAGGGACGCCTCCGCCGGGAACGCGGGCGGCTGGCGGCGGCGTCGGCCGCGCTCGGCGCGCTCGGCCCGGAGGCGACCCTTGCCCGGGGCTACGCGATCGTTCGCCGATCCGAGGATGGGGCGATCATCCGTGATCCGGCCGAGACGCCGCCCGGGACGCGGCTCCGGCTGCGTGTCGCCCTCGGTGAGCTGGCCGCGCGGGCAGAGGCCGACCCGGATGGCTGACCTGGTGGTGTTCGTCGCCCTTGTCGGGCTCATCGGGGCGGCCGGGATCGCCCTTGGTATGCTCGCTGCGCGGCGCCTGCGTGCCTGGGACGATCGGCGCGCCACCGCCGACGCGGACGCCGACACGTCGGCACGCGGATCGGGGTCGTCGCGCGACGTCGACCCACTCGAGGACGGAGGCGAGACCATTGACTGAGGCGCTCGCGGCGCTCGACAGGCTGACGTTCGACGCCGCCCTCGCGGAGCTAGAGCGGACGGTCGCGGAGCTCGAGGCCGGCGGCCTCCCGCTGGAGCAGACGATCGCCCGCTACGAACGCGGCGTGGCCCTGGAGCAGCGCTGCGAGCAGCTCCTCGCAGACGCCGAGCTCCGCGTCCGGCGCCTCGTGGAGGGGGCACGTGGGGCGCTCGCCGTCGCCGAGCTGAGGCTGGACGGCGAGCCCGCGGAGACGTCGCCCGGCGCCCTCCCCGGGGCCTCGGAGTAGACTCGAGGGACCTCCGGGCGGCGCGACACGGGGCCCCCGCTCGCCGCGTCGCGCGCCACGCACGAAGGCCGCCGGCAGCGGCGCACCCAGCATGCCGAACCAAGGAGCCAGCACGTGGCAATCCTGCCGACTCTCCAGGGCCCGGGCGACCTTCGCGGTCTCAGCGAGCCCCGGCTCCAGGAGCTCGCGGAGGAGATCCGCCGCACCATCATCTCCACGGTCACCACGACCGGCGGCCACCTCGGCTCGTCGCTCGGCGTCGTGGAGATCACGCTGGCGCTGCACCGGATCCTCGAGTCGCCCCGCGACCGGATCGTCTGGGACACCGGCCACCAGGCCTATCCGCACAAGCTGCTGACCGGCCGCTACGCGCGGTTCGGGACACTCCGCCAGCTCGGGGGGGTCGGCGGC
>Ga0209429_10001489_pt1 | contig 14396 bp, 8 predicted proteins | sample BarGraNGADG00212_3_FD_184493 | JGI IMG/M metagenome (GOLD analysis project Ga0209429, IMG submission 184493) | Arctic peat soil microbial communities from Barrow, Alaska - Barrow Graham LP Ref core NGADG0004-212 (SPAdes) (version 2) | ecosystem: Environmental > Terrestrial > Soil > Wetlands >... | reverse complement strand
AGTAAGTCTTGATAAAGGTTTTGCAAGAATAAATACATTTAGTTGGGATGCTTATCATGAAGGAGGTGATTTGATTAAACAAGTTGAATCTTACAAGGAATTACATGGGCATTATCCGGAACTGGTTCAGGTAGACAAGATTTATGCCACAAGAGAAAACCGAATGTGGTTAACGGAAAGGAACATCAGAATAACAGCAGTACCACTGGGGCGAAGAAAAGGCAAAGAGACAGAGACTTATTATCAAAAACAAAAACGCAGGCACGAGGCAGCCGAAAGAAATCATATAGAAGGTAAGTTTGGACAAGGGAAAAACGGTTACAAGCTCAATGAGATCAGGGCGAGATTAAAGGATACATCAGAGAGCTGGGTGGCATGTATCTTCTTTATAATGAACCTCATACTCTATGAGAAGGGGTATATTTTTGGCTCAATTTTGGAAAAGGTTAATATTATGGGTGTAAGAATTATGGAATGTATTATACAAATCAGGATCAAAGTTTTTCCCGAAGAAAGCTACAAGTTCAAAAGAATGGAGGTAGAATATTAAAATTTACTTTATCAGCAAACCCTAAATATTTACACAAATGAAAAAATTAAATAAATTACAGATTAATTCTGAAAAAATAATGAAAAATGAAGAATTGTTTGCTCTGAGAGGTGGATACGGAACCGGATGTTGTACATGCCATTCTTGGTATGGAGGCGTCTTAGGTACTATGACAGGTTCATCCCCATCGGCATGTAATTCCGATTGTTTTAGCGCATTTGGAACTGGATATGGTACTTGGGATTGTGTGGTTTAAATGATTTTTATGTTTAAATTGCTAACTATAAACTAATACTTCCTTTCATATAAGTATAAGAGGCTGACCAATTCATCTTGGCAGCTTCTTTAAAAAAATATAAATCAATAGATTTTGGTTCTAAATATTTCCTCTAATCTCTTACCTATAAAATTAATTCATGAAACTTATAATCGACTATAAACATTTGTTTTTTTTGATTTATTTTCTAAGTACTATATCAGCGATTTTTGGGCAACCTGATCCAATAGATATTCCATTTAGGATTGACGTTAAAAAGAATATTAATAATATTAAAGCTATTAATTTAAGCGACATCGGAAAAGAACTGCTGTACATCCCACTTGAATCTACTCCTGCGTGCCTAATAAATGAAATTAATGATATTGAATTTAGTGATTCATATATTTTTATCAATGAAACAAAAAGACTCCTTCAATTTGACAAAAGTGGAAAATTTATCAGGCAGATAGGTTCCCAGGGAAGAGGACCAGAAGAATATATTGCAGTCACGGATTTTTGCATTGATAATCAATCGAAGGAGATTTACATTATAGCTTATGGTAAACGATTGGTATTTGGTTTTGATGGGCATTTTATAAAATCCTTTAGTTTATCTATCCGTCCTTTTCAGATCATTATTAAAGACCATAATAGTTTGATGTATCATTTACCTAATATCTCCGGACCCAAAGTGGATAATCGTAACAGCTGGATTATAACAGACAGGCAGGAAATCACATTGAAGATTATAAAGAATCAACTCCTAAGAGTCAGTCAGCCAGGTCTTATTATTGGTGATACCCCATTATACTTGTTTAATAATTCTGCTCATTTTATGGAGTTTGGAATTGATACACTTTATTATTTTTTTCACGATACTGATAAAAAACCATATGCTATTTTTATTCTCGAAAACCTAAAAATGGATATCGACCCTTTAATTACTTCTTCAAATAAAGAGGAGGTCGGTGAAAAGCTGTTTGGCAAGCTCTGGATCAATTCTATTTATGAGAATAATGATTTTTTGTTTATAAAGTTTTTTAGGGGAATCTCTGATTCTGTAATGTGCGCTATTTTTAACAAGAAGACTGCTGTTGTTACAATCCTTAAAGATAACGTATTTAGAAATGATCTTAATGGTGGAACAGGGTTCTGGCCTAAACAGATTATAAATGATAGTATACTTGTAGATTACATGGATGCATTTGATCTATTGAAAAGTATTAAACAAATGCAATCCGAAGCAAGGACAAAAAAAGACAAAAAATTTTCAATAACACTATCAAATCTGAGTAAGCAGATCACAGAAACTTCAAATCCTATATTGATGATACTTAAGTAGATAGCCAATCTGATAAAGACACTTTGATAAAGTCAAAAAATCTATCCTTAATTTTACTGAAATTGAGATACGAACTTGAAAACCAGGCAAATATCCTTTAACGAAAACGATACCCAGGTTCTAATGATATTAAGATTGAAAAGGCAAAGGACACTATTCAAACATGTTAACCCCAAAGAGAAGGACAGGAAGTTTTCCCTAAGCCCTGAGCTCTACGCTTTGTGCTACCACTTCCTGCCCGGACCTTTCTCAAATAAGAAAGGATGTAAGCCTATGCAAAGTTAATATTTTCCCACGACTACAATTGTGGCCTGTGAAATGATATAGCAGAGAAACTCAAACATATTTTTTTATAACTAATATTTTACTAAAATTAAAAAATTAAAAAATTACAGATTAATTCTGAAAAGTTGATAAAAAATGAGGAGTTAATAACTCTAAAAGGTGGTTATGATGGAACATGCACATGTAGGTGTGAACCCGGAGGTTATTTAGTATCTGAGTCGGGAGATTGCGGACCAGATTGTTATGAAGCATTTGGAACAACCGCCGGATATTGTACCAACTAGCGGGATTCAAAAATACCAAATAAGCAGAGATTTAGAGGTTGATCTGATGAAAAAGACAGCCTCTAAATTTAGCAGATTCGAAGTATTTGACAAATAAAAAGATAAACAAAGTTATTAACTTCTTTAATTGCTATTTATGAAGATACAGTTTATTACTCTTTTAGTAACTTCATCAATGTTACTTTCTTCGTGCAAAAATTCAGAGCATATTGCCCCCGGGTTGATATATCAAGTGAATCTGGAAAGAGATATAAACAATATCTCATCAATCCCTTTAAGCTACTTAAGCAGCAAACTTGAATACATACCTCTTGAAACTGATTCCGCCTGCCTGATACGTCGAATATCAGATATATCTGTTTCAGATTCATTTTTGTTCGTAAGTGATTACAACCGGCTACTACTCTTTAACTGGGATGGTAAGTTTATAAGACAGATCGGATCATCTGGCAGAGGACCGGGGGAATATTTAAGAGTTCGTGATTTTGATATTGATGTGGATAATGAAGAGGTTTATATTCTTGAAGGCCGAAAAGTACTTGTTTATAATTTTAACGGACTTTTTAGGAGAGATTTTGTATTAGGATTTCCCAGCTATGAATTTGTCATAAATGAAAACAACGATTTGGTATTTCTGCCGATTAATTTTGCTCAGGCAACTGACGAACAGGAATATAGTCTGTATATTATGAACAAAAACGGAAAGAATATTACAAAGATTCCAAAAATATTAAAGAGAATCAACGGTGGAATTGCAATACCAAACTCACCTCTATATATGTATACTGACATTTTACATTTTATGGAATTTGGGGTTGACACATTGTACAGTTATGAAAACCATGTAAAAAAACCTCATGCTATATTAGATGCAGGTAGTTTAAAATTTCCTCCTGATCCTATGTTAGATGAAGTAATGAAATTAAATGGAAAGGTTTGGGTAGATAATATTCTGGAAACCAATAAATCACTATTTATTAAGGCTTATAGTAGCTTAGCTTCTTTAACACCTACTTATCGTGTATTTGATAAATCAACATCTATAATCACAATTTTAAAGGATAATGGGTTTATAAATGATATTGATGGCGGAATCTCATTTTGGCCGGAAAGAATTGTAGATAGCGATATGATGATCGGTTTTGCAGATGCTTTTGATATTATCAGACAATATAAGAATAGGGATATGGATAATTTGAAGTTACGATCAAATCAATTGGAAGATGTTATAAAAAATCTAACTGAAACTTCAAATCCGGTTATAATAATTTTATATCCTAAGTAACTAATTTTATGTATTGTAGTCATTTAATAGTGACTAAATAAAAATTCAAATAATGAGGAGGTAATCAGTTAATCCAGATAAACATCTGTGGTTTTAAGAAGAATCCTAATATTATGAGAACTAACTTGCTTAATCAGAGGGATTATGAAATTCCGGTCACGGAAACAAGTCTGTTTTTTGGTGATAAAAATGTATCTATTAGGATTACAGCGTTTCTGAGCCTGCAATGTTCCCATTGTGCCAGAGCTTTTGACAAGATTAAAGAGATGCTAAAGTCGGAAACCGATTGCGGAATCAATGTAGTAATAATTACTTCAGATAATAAGATAATGAATACGTTATACCATTATAACAGAATGAATAAGGATAATGAAGCATTGTCGTTGCTGGATCAGTGGTATGGCCTAGATTCATATTCAGGGAGCAAATTATCAGAAAACTTGTGTATCCCCGAATTAAATGACATTTCAAAAGAGGTTAATAATGAAAACTTAAGTCTTTACAAGTCCTGTAATGTAATTGGGACACCAACATTTTTTATAAACGGATACCTGCTTCCAGGTCAGTATGATATAGATGATATTAAATATTTCACTGAAGTTTTTTCCAGAAAGGAAGAGATTGTTGTTTCTGGTAATTAACGCTAATAATTTAATAAGTAGATGGTTAAAGCAGATATTAAAACAATATTTTATTATTAACCTGAAAGAGAAGGGCAGGAAGTTTTCTCTGAGCCCTGAGCTCTGCGCTCTGTGCCACCACTTCCTGCCCGGACCTTTCCTTAAAAAAGGAGGTATGCCGGCAAAGATAAACAATTAAGTATTGAGGATATAAGTTTTCTTGCCATTGAAATGATAAATATGGTAACTGACATAAATTAAATTATCAACTTAAATTTTACAAAAAATGAAAACTTTAGGTAAATTGATTATAAATGCTGAAAAAGTCCTAAATAGTGAAGATTTGAGAAAACTGAAAGGAGGTTGGTCTGGTATTTGTTTTATCAATTGTGAAGGTGCTGTAATGCAGGGATATGGTTATGGAGCCTCAACTCAGGAAGCTGCAAACCATTTAGCTGATACATATTCTTGGTGTGATGGCGTGATGGTTTTGTGTGGGACACCATATTAGTATTCATTTCTCACAAAGAAACTTAAAAATGAACTCCAAACGGGAGTTAGTAATTTCTTTGCTTTTTATTAAATTAATAATTTCTCGTTTGGAACTCATTAAAAATATATAAAAATGAAATGCTGTTATAAAATGATTTTTGCATTTTTTTTCTTGATTTTATTATCAATTAAAGTTGATGACACCTATTCTTTGAAACTGATTGATATTGAAGCCAACATGAAGAAAATGGAGGTAATAAACCTCAGTCAATTTACTGATAATATCCACTATGTACCTCTTGAAAACAAGGAAAATCTTCCGCTCAGTTACATTACTTACATGGACTTCTCAAAAGACAATATTTTGGTAGCTGATAGAAATTTCTGCTTATTGTATGATATATATGGCAGATTTATCTCAAAGATTGGCAATAAAGGGAGAGGACCTGGAGAATATTCTTATTTAACTAATATTTGTATTGGGAAGAATGGTAAAATATATTTGTCTGATACTGAAAATTTATATGAGTATAATAATGACGGCTCATTTGTGAAAAAATACATAAAAAGTTTATTATTAAACGATACTTATTACCTTACAAGTTGGTTTCAAATTAGTGATTCATTGTTTTTAGGACATGTACCAAATTCTTCTGGACTTATAGATTATAAGGCTATACTTATTAACAAATTTGGCGATATTAAACATTACTATAAGAACTATAACTTATTTAATCGTAAAATAATAGTAGCAAGCACTACAGATAATTATGCTAATGTTTACAAGTTTAAAAATGAAATATTCTATAAGGAATTATATAATGATACCTTGTTTTGTCTAACGGACCAATATGAACTTATTCTAAAGTATGTATTCAATCTTGGTAAGTATAAAGAATCCGATTTTGAAAGACAAATTTTTAATCTTGATCATATTTCTAACTGCATCCAGGTGTACGATGCTTTTCAAACTGAAAGGTATTTGTTTCTTAATTGTGACTTTGCAGACTATTTTCCAGCTAAGAGATTAACCCCAAAACCAACACCAATTTCTTTTTCGAAACCAATATGGTATAATACAAGAAGAGTTTTGGGAATTTTTGATAAAAAAGCTGGTCATTTAGTTTTTTGCAAGCCAACAACCACTGATAATCCGTTATTCACTTCTGGCGTATATAACGATATTGATGCAGGGCCTAGATTTTTTCCTAAAAAACAGATAAATGATTCAACAATGGTTATGTTAATAAATGCAGAAGAGCTAAAAGATCATGTCGAAAGCTATGAGTTCAAAAATAGTGTACCTAAGTACTCGGAAAAGAAAAAGAAGCTTGAGGATCTTGCAAAAAATCTTAGTGAGTTTGATAATCCTATATTAATGTTTGTGAATTTTAAGGGAAAGTAATACAGGAATAATAATCCTGAGTATAAGTTATAGATAGTACATATATTTATATATTTTGATAAATAAATAATTTTCAACGAAATATTTAGTTAATTTCCTTAGTATATTAAAATTTGAAACTAAAATTTATTTATCTTTATTTCGAACCCTTTTTTAGTCATTGAAAAGATGAAAGCCAAATACTTAACCTTCCTGCTGCTGATCACGACAATGCTGTTTTCTTGTAAACCCAAAACTACCGAAAACCTCGAAGATATGGCCCGCCGGTCATCACGTCCCGAAGCGGTGCTTGTTAAAACTGTTAAGCTCGAACCTTCAACTTTCTACCACGAGCTGATAAGCAACGGAAAGGCTTTTTCATTGGAAAAAGCAGTTGTCCCTTTTAAAGTGAATGGAATTATAAAAGAATTATATATTAAAAATGGAAAGAAAGTAAAAGCCGGAGACCTGCTTGCCGTTATCGAAGATTTTGATTATAAGACTAAGCTTATCCAGGCTAAACAGGGTCTCGAGAAAGCGGAAATAAACTTCAAAGACGATCTTCTGAGTAATTTTTCAACCCCCGATTCAACCGGACTTTCACCTGCCAAAATTAAAATATCGCGCATAAGGAGTGGACTTAATGATGCTATTACTGCTCTTTCAATAGCCGAATATAATTATAATAATACCCGTATTTATTCTCCCCTGAACGGGGTTGTCGCCAATCTCGAAGCCAAACAATGGAACCCGGATCAGAACTATAAAAGCCTCTGCTCAATTATATTCGATGAGGTAATGGAGGTTGAATTCCCGGTAATCGAATCGGAATACAGTTTCATTAGCAAGGGTATGCCCGTCAGTATTGTCCCTTTCATAAACGACAGTTCTCTGATTTCCGGCAGGATTACAGAGATAAACCCGCAGGTTGATGAAAACGGTATGGTAAAAGTAAAGGCTGAATTTCGGAACAGCGGACGCCTTATCGACGGTATGAATGTGAAAGTTGTTATCCGGAAACCTGTCGCCAATCGCCTGGTAGTACCCAAAGAGGCTCTGGTAATCCGCCAGGGAAAAGATGTGATTTTCGTTCGTCAGGACTCGCTTGCGATTTGGAAATACGTCACAGTTGAGTTCGAAAACAGCACAAGCCTTTCAATTAAAGAGGGCCTTGCTTCAGGTGATCTGGTAATAATCAGCGGTAATATTAACCTGGCTCATGAAACTACCGTGAGGGAGCAATGAAAGAGGATTCTCAGCACAATTCACTATTCTCAGCATTTACTATCAACATCCTTTTTGTGTTGCTGATTATAATTGGCGCTGCTGTTATTCCTTTGCTTTCGCTTCAGCTCAATCCCACCCGGTATCTGCCCTCTCTCACCATCAGCTGGAACTGGCCGGAAACTCCTGTGCGTGTTGTTGAACAGGAAGTTACAACAGTACTCGAAGGCGTTCTTTCTACTGTCACAGGTGTTAAGAAGATCTCCTCTTCAACTAACAACGAAAGAGGTACGATAACAGTTGAGTTCGATAAAAACACCGACCTGAGGGCAAAACGATTCGAGGTTGCATCTCTTATGAGAGAATCACGTAAAAGACTTCCCGAAAGAGTCTCCTTCCCGGTTATCAGCATGAATATGCCATCGAACCAGTCGGGCTCATCAATACTCAGCTTCCAGGTTAACGGCAATGCAAGCACTTCATATATTTATACTATTGCCGAAGAGCAGATAAAACCTCTTATTTCGGTTGTGGAAGGTGTTTACAGCGTAAACATCTACGGTGCCACTCCGCAGGAATGGGAAATAATATACGATCAGGAAAAACTCTCTGCTATCGGGGTAAGTTCATCTCTTATAAGCAGTTCAATAAACAACTATCTGCTTGAGAGAGAGATCGGAGGTGCCACAGAAACTCTACAGGGAGGTCTTACAAAACGTACTTATCTCACATTGACCGGTAACAGTGAAGATAAATTCAAATGGGATGATATTCCGGTTGCTAAAGCATCGGGACGAATCATTCACCTTACCGATGTGGCAAAAATAAAGCTGAAAGATCAACAGCCTCAGAGCTTTTACCGGATAAACGGTCTGAATACTGTTAACATTACAGTAAGCGCCGGAAAGAACGTAAACAACATTAAAGTGGCGGGTGCTGTAAAAACAGAGATTGAAAAGCTAAAAAAAGAACTACCCCCCGGTTACAGCATCAGGACTTCAAATGATAATACAACTTTTATCAAAGCGGAGATATCAAAAAATATTTACAGGGCAATCCTTTCTGTTATCCTGCTTCTTCTGTTTGTCCTGCTGATAAGCCGTGAGTTCAAATATCTTCTGATCATAACAATAAGTCTTATTGCAAATATCTTCATAGCCTTCATCTTTTATTATCTCTTTAAGCTTGAGATGCACCTCTATTCTCTGGCAGGAATAACAGTCTCATTTGGACTCATCATCAACAACACAATTGTGATGACCGACCATATCAGGTATCACAAAAACAGAAAGGTCGGTATTTCGCTGCTTGCCGCAACACTTACCACAATCGGCGCACTGGTTGTCATATTCTTCCTCGATGAAGCCTCTAAAGTAACCCTGTCAGATTTTGCTGCTGTGGTAATAATAAACCTTTCAGTTTCGCTGGCTGTAGCTCTCTTCTTCATTCCTGCACTTCTTGAAAAGATAAAACTTACACCCAAATACAATGCACTTATAATCAGAAGAAAAAGAAAGGTTGTCCGCTTTTCAAAATTCTATCTTAAAAGCATCAATTTCATAATCCGGTTCAGGATTGCATTTATAATTATTGCAATTCTGATCTTCGGTTTACCTGTCTTCTATCTCCCCGATTCTCTTCCAAAAGACCGGCGGTATGATCTGAAAGACTCTGAGCTGACAAAATTCCAGAGAATGTATAATAAAACTCTTGGCAATACAAAATATGTTCAGGATATAAAACCCGTTGTAAACAAGGTTCTTGGAGGCACCTTCAGGCTCTTTAACGATAAAGTCAAAAACAGCCGTTTTTATTATTATGGAAGTTCCGATGAGGTACAAAGGACTAAACTCACTGTTAACATCGGTCTCAGCGAGGAGGGACTCACAATTGATGATCTTAATACTACCTGCACCGGTCTGGAGAATATGCTTGCTGCCTATAACGAGATAGAAATGTTTACCACCGGCATCTACAGCGCCGAAGATGCAACAATCAGCATAACCTTTAAACCTGAATTTGATTTTTCCATTTTCCCTTTTATTCTGAAGGTCAGAATAGAAGATTACATGAATGGGATAGGTAGCTATCATGCCTCCGTTTATGGTGTAGGAAAGGCATTCAGCAACCAGGTTTACAGCGATTACATCAGAACAACCTATTCAGTTAATATGAAAGGTTACAATTATGATGAGCTCTATGGTTATTCAAATGCGCTGAAAGAGAGGTTGATTGCAAGCGGAAAAGGGAGGATAAAAGAGGTTTTTCTCCTGGGTGGCACATCCGGCGGTTATATGTTGGGCGGAAGTAATAAGAAATCATACCGTAACCGTCTGGAAATGGATAAGTATTACCTCACCGAAAGCAGCTCGGATGTTGCCCTTGCGTATAGCGAAGCCAGAAGATTTTCAAGAGGTTCATCACCGTTTCAGAATACCTATATAAACGGTTCATTAACTCCTGTTTCTGTTAAATCGCTTCAATCAGATCAGTATGACTACTGGAGTTTTATCAATGCACCTCTCAAGACACATTCGGGGTTGTCTGTTAAAATGAAAGACTTCTCAGCGATCACCCGTGAGGTAACAGACAATACAATAAGCCGAGAGGACCAGCAGTATGTAATTTCTGTCGGCTATGATTTTATTGGAAACTATGAACTTGGCAGGATGATCCTCGACAGGAACATTGATGAAACCTCTGCTATGCTACCGCTTGGTTATACAGCCCAAAGCGGTTCATACAGTTACTCGTGGAATCAGAAATCGACTAAATACTGGCTTATTTTCCTCGTGATCCTGATTATTTATTTCATCTGTTCCATTCTTCTCGAATCATTCAAACAGCCATTGACAGTTATCAGTCTTATACCATTCTCTTTTATCGGGGTCTTTCTTACTTTTCAAATTTTTAAGATCATCCCCGATGAAGGTGTTTTTGCGGCACTGATATTATTGTGTGGTATTGTTGTGAATGCAACACTTTACATTCTGAATGATTTTAACAGCATAAGAAGGAGAAAACCTGCCTTGCCTGAAAGGGTGGCTTATCTAAAGGCATTCAACGGCAAGATAATCCCGATCTTTCTTACCAAAATCTCAACTATCATCGGTCTCATTCCCTTTCTCCTTTCCGGCAAAGACGAAAGATTCTGGTTCGCGCTTGCAGCAGGAACAATCGGTGGGCTGGTATTCAGTTTAATTGGATTATTTGTATATCAACCGATTATGCTTAGTAAAAGGACACATGACACACGGCTCTCGACGCAAGGAAAACCTTGAGTCGTGAGTCGTGCGTCATGCACCCTATAACTTAGAAAAGTAAAATGTAACTTATTAATGACCAATTATGGTAAAATTCCTCATAACAAGACCAGTAGCAGTAATAATGACTTTTTTGGCACTTATAATGCTTGGGATCGTGGCCGCCAACAGACTCCCCGTCTCCCTGATGCCCGATATCGACATCCCTGAGATAACCGTTGCAGTTTCCCGCGCAGATGTGAGCGCCCGGGAACTTGAGAACACTGTCGTAAGTGTTCTTCGAAGAAACCTTCTGCAGGTTCCGGGTCTTGATGATATCGAATCGGAATCCCGCAATGGCAGCGCACTGATCAGAATGAAATTCAAATATGGCAACGACATCAATCTGGCCTTCATGGAAGTAAATGAAAAGGTCGATGGCGCCATGAACAACCTTCCCGGAGATCTTGAACGCCCCCGAATAATTAAGGCCAGCGCCACCGACATACCTGTCTTTATGCTGAATATTTCCCTTCTCGACAAGCAGGCAGGCGATGAGAAATTCATTGAGTTGAGCGAGTTTTCAGAAACTGTTATTAAAAAGCGTATAGAACAGCTTCCTGAAGTCGGTATGGCTGATATTACCGGACAAATTAAACGGGAAATATTTGTCACTCCCGATAAGAATAAGATGATTAGTCTCGGGATAACTGAAGATGATATAACACAGGCAGTCCGTCTCAATAATATCAATATCGGGAGCATCATGGTTAAGGATGGTAAATATCTTTATAACCTTGAGTTCAGCTCATATCTCAAAGATCTTAAAGATGTTAAGGATATTTATATCAAATCCGGTAGCCGGCTCCTGCAACTTAAGGATTTTGCCGAAGTTGCTATCCGGCAGGAGAGGCCGCGCGGTTTGTATTATTCGAATGGCAACAGGGCGATATCTCTGGCAATCATCAAGGAATCAACTGCTAAGATGGCTTCTCTCGAATCAAAAATGAAAGAGATCATTGATATCTTCAGAAAAGATTACCCTCAGATGAATTTTGAGATCTCACAGGATCAGACCAAACTTCTCGATTATTCAATCTCTAACCTGAAACAGAACCTCCTGGCGGGAGGGCTGCTTGCTTTCTTCCTCATGTTCTTCTTCCTCAAGGATGCCAAATCACCATTTATAATCGGATTCAGCATACCTGCAACACTTGTTATCAGTCTCTTGTTTTTCTATGTTGTCGGTTTGTCAGTCAATATTATCTCCCTTGCAGGTCTTATCCTCGGAATAGGAATGATGATTGATAACTCGATAGTTGTGATCGAGAATATAACGCAATGGATCGACAGGGGACTGTCGCTTGTTGAAGCCTGTATCAAAGGAACCAATGAGATAATTACACCTCTTATCTCTTCAGTTCTCACTACCTGTGCCGTTTTTGTTCCTCTCATATTTCTCAGTGGGATTTCCGGAGCCCTCTTTTATGATCAGGCTATTGCAATTGTAATTGGTCAGGGAGTTTCACTATTGGTTGGTATAACCCTGCTACCTACTATTTACTACTTACTATACAAAAACAGCAGAGAAGGTGCTTTAACAAAATTTGTAAAGAAAATAAGTCTTAAAGGACTGGAAGACAGATATGAAGGAGGAATGAACTTCTTTTTCAGGTACAAAAGAACTGTTATGGCATCATTCCTTGGGATAATAATCATAATGTTATGGCTCTTTATTACAATGGAAAAGGGGAAATTCCCTGCAGTTCGTCAGGATGAGCTTGTGGTGTCACTTGACTGGAATGAGAATATAGATGTGAATGAGAATCTTAAAAGGATTAACGAAATGCTTAATTTCAGCAGTGATCTGGCGCTCCAGACAAACTCATTTATAGGGGAACAGCAGTTTCTCTTTAACCGAGATTATGATCAGTCGTACACCCAGGCAAGAGTCTATATAAAAGCAAAAGATTACGGACTTAAAGATGTCATTGAGAAAAACTCTTATGAATTTATAAGGAAGAACTACCCGGGAGCATTAATTAATGTTGCTTCTCAACAGAATATTTTCGAGAAAATCTTTTCAGCTACAGAATCACCTCTAATAGCAGAGGTAAGCCTGATGAAGGAGAAAGAGGTGCCTCCTGTTGACCAGATGATGGGTATTGTTACCACACTTCAGAAAAATTATCCCGGTGCCGGTATTTCACCGCCTCCGCTCGAAGATAAGATACTCCTCCGGCTCGATCCCGACAGGATGCTCCTGTATGATGTTGAACCAATGACTGTTTATAACACCCTTAAAACATCGTTGAATCAGAATAATATCGGAGAACTCAGAGCATCTTATGAATTACTCCCGATAGTACTTTCAGACAAAGAAAAGCAGATAAGCGATATTGTCTCATCAGGTTTTGTTCTTAATAAAACTGGTCAGTCAATACCCGTCAGTGAAATCGTTAAGGTGCAGCGGGTTCATGATTACAAAACAATCAAAGGAGGTCTTCACAGTGAGTATGTTCCTGTAAATATGGATGTCAGTACAAATAAACCTGAGGTTTTAACTACAGCTATTAGAGATATGGTTACTGTTGATCCGACAATTGATGTGAAATTCAGTGGTTCTCTGATTACCGGTCAAAAGCTGTTTAAGGAGCTGGCGATAGTCCTTGTTGTTGCATTACTGCTTCTGTACTTTATTCTGGCGGCTCAGTTTGAATCGCTTACCCAGCCGGTAATTGTACTTCTTGAAATACCGATCGATATAGCCGGGGCGCTATTGCTTGTAAAGCTGTGGGGAGGTACTATCAACCTGATGACTATGATAGGATTAATAGTGATGTCGGGGGTTATAATAAACGACTCGATACTTAAGGTCGACACCATTAATAACCTGCGTAAGGAAGGGATGGCTTTAAAAGAGGCCATTTATACAGCCGGCTCGCGACGGTTAAAACCCATTCTTATGGTAGCCATGGCATCTCTTGTTTCGACAATCCCTATGCTCTTCAGTTCAGGAATAGGATCAGAGCTTCAACGGCCAATGGCATTGGCATTGATCGGAGGCATGTCGCTGGGAACAGTAGTGAGTTTGTTTTTTATACCATTGGCATACTGGTTTATTTATAGGAAGAGTGATAATACAGTAAAATTGAAAAATATTGAACCGACTTCAATCGTCCCTTCGTATTCTAAGACATAACCAAGGAATATATAGTCATATAAACCAAACCTTCCCTGCGCTGTCAGGCACATTCCGCAAATATAAACATACGTTATGTAACGGAGTTCGATCTTTTGCGTAAAGCCTTCCAGCCCGTCCCTGCCACTCAGCCGAGGGGCCAATAAATCGGCAGGTTAGTTAGTATGCCAGGGCTCATTTAAACTTTGCCCTGCAGCTAACACGGATGGTAGGCTTAATTGCCTTCG
>Ga0209429_10001487_pt1 | contig 14418 bp, 13 predicted proteins | sample BarGraNGADG00212_3_FD_184493 | JGI IMG/M metagenome (GOLD analysis project Ga0209429, IMG submission 184493) | Arctic peat soil microbial communities from Barrow, Alaska - Barrow Graham LP Ref core NGADG0004-212 (SPAdes) (version 2) | ecosystem: Environmental > Terrestrial > Soil > Wetlands >... | reverse complement strand
TGCTGGCCACGCCTCTGCTCGGCGGGCTGGGCATGTACCTGGGCTGGATGATCCCGGTCATGCTCCTGGTCAAGGTGGACCGCCCGGTATGGGGCATCATCGGCGGCGCCACCATCGTGGTGGCCGTCGGCCTGTTCGACGACCTCTACGAACTCGCCCCGATCGTCAAGTTCATCGGTCAGCTGCTGGCCATCAGCGTGGCCATCTACTTCGACATCCGCATCAACCACATGGGCGTGCCGTTCACCGACATCATGGTCCACTTCCCGACCGTGGTCTCGGTCCTCGTCACGGCGTTCTGGATGGCGATGATCATCAACATGGTGAACTTCATCGACGGCCTCGACGGCCTTGCCGCGGGCGTCTGCGGCATCTCGGCGCTGACCTTCTGCGTGATCTCGCTGAGCACCAACTTCCCGGCGGCGGGGGTGATCGCCGCGGTGCTCGCCGGCGCGACGTTCGCCTTCCTGCGCTTCAACTTCCACCCGGCCAGCATTTTCATGGGCGACGCGGGGTCGATGCTGCTCGGCTTCGTGCTCGCCTGCCTGAGCGTGCAGAGCGTGATGAAGGGCACTGCGGCCATCGCCCTCGTGCTGCCGCTGCTGGTGCTCGGCATGCCGTTCGTCGACCTGTCCCTCATCGTCTGGCGCCGCTGGCGCCGCGGCGTGCCGTTCTATTCGCCGGGGCAGGACCACGTGCACCACGACCTCGTGCTTGTGCACGGGTTCTCGCAGCGCAAGAGCGTCCTGCTGCTCTACAGCTGGTGCCTGCTGCTCAGCGGTCTCGCGATCGCGGTGCAGCGCAACAGTCTGCCGGCCATGGTCGTGCTCGGCGTCGCCGCCACCGTCGCCACGGTGTACATGGCGCAGCTGCTCAGCCGCTACCGCTCGCGACGTCGCGGGCTGCCCGATCCGCTGGCCGCGGGCGTGGGCAACAACCCTGGGGGCGGCGACGGCGCCGACGACGCGGCGAAAAGGTAAAGTGGCCGGGGGCGTGCGGACGGCGTTCGCGCGGGAGGCCGCCGGCGGCCTCGTCAGAGTATGATGGCTGCGTTGCAGGCCCCCGAAACGGCAGGTAGAGTGTGACCTTGCAATCACTAGATGACAGGCGGGACGACGACAAGAAAGGCTCGTCCACCTCGGCCGAGTCGGTCGCTTTCCTGCTGCTGGGCGGCGTCGTCACCGGCCTCGGCGTCGGAGCCGGCATCGACTGGCTCGTGAAGACCTTTCCGCTGTTCACGGTGATTGGCGTGTTCGCCGGGTTCGCCCTGGCGCTGTACGCGATCTATCTGGAGACGAAATGACGACGACGGGAGGGATCGGCTCATGCGCAGGCAGGCCGTCGCACCGCTGCTCTTGAGCGCCACGACGGTGGCCAGCGCCGTGGTCGCCGGGCTGCTGGGGCGGCCGGTGTGGGCCGCCGCTCTCGGCGCCGGCCTCTGCCTCGGCTACTGGGCGCTCGAGGCGCTGGCCTGGCGACGCGCCGCCGCCGTGCCCTTCGGTGCGGCGCTGGGTGTCGCCCTCGGCGGCATGGTCCTGCGCTTCGCCCTCGTGCTCGGCGTCCTCATCCTCGTCGGCGTGTTCGCCAGGCCCGACTTCGCCACCGCGGCTCTTGCCTTCCTCGCCTCGTTCAGCGTGTACGTCGGCGTGCGTCTGTTCACCTATCCGCCCGCCCAGGGGACGGCTCACCAGGCGGGCGCCCAATGAACCGCAAGGCGAAATGGGGCATCTTCGGGCTCATCGCCCTGGGCGCCCTGGTCCTGCTCGCCGTGCTGCCGGGCGGCGCCAAGCAGGAGTTCTCGGTCGCCGAGGAGTTCACGCTGAAGCCCATCATCAACCTGCCCTCTCTGGCGGGCATCGACTTGTCCGTCAATAAGGCCGTGGTCTACCTGTGGGTCACCACGGCCGTCCTCGTGGCTCTGGCCATCGTCGTCAGTCGTACGATCAAGAAGCACCCGGGCCGCTTCCAGTACACCATCGAGGTCCTGTACGAGCTTGCCCGCGACGGGATCGTCGGCGGCGTCATGAAGAGCGGCAAGGCCACGTGGTTCCCCTACATCGGGGCCGTGTTCTTCTTCGTGCTTGCTTCCAACCTCATCGGGCTCCTGCCTCTCCCGCTCGGCGAGCACTGGCAGCCGGCTTACTACGCCGCCACCGCCAACCTCTACGTCACGCTCACGCTGGCGCTCTTCACGTTCGTGTTCACCCACTATGCCGGCATCCGCAAGAACGGCTTCCGCTACTTCGTGAACTGGGCGCCCCCCAGCGCGCCGCCGGTGCTCAAACAGCTCATCTGGGTGATCCATCTGGTCAGCGAGATCTTCCGCCTGGTCTCCCTCTCCGTGCGTCTCTTCGCCAACATGCTCGCCGGGCACGCGATCCTCGGCGTGTTCTTCGCCATGGCGCTCATCTTCCAGAACTACCTTGCCGCCCTCATGTTGCAGGGCGGCTCCGTGCTCATCTACCTGTTCGAGATCTTCGTGGCCTTCATCCAGGCCTTCATCTTCGCCATCCTCTCCGCCGTGTACATCGGCGGGGCGCTGGACCAGGAGCACTGACACGTGCGCCTGGGTCAAGACAGTCTCGGAAGCGTAGGACGCGTGAACCATCAAGGAGGACTCTGAATGGACGCTCAAGCAGCCAAGCTGCTCGGCGCCGGCATCGCCATGGGCGTGGGCGCCCTGGGCCCTGGTCTCGGCCTCGGCATGATGATCGGCAAGGCGCTGGAGAGCATCGCCCGCCAGCCCGAAGTCGCCGGCGACATCCGCACCAACATGTTCATCGGCATCGGCGTGACCGAGGCCGTGGCGCTCTACGCGTTCGTGGTCGCCCTGATCCTCATCTTCGTGGCCTGACGCCGCGATCCGCATGGGAGATCGGAGAACCACATGCTGAACACCGAGTGGGGCCTCATGGTCTGGACGCTCATCACGTTCGGCATCGCCCTGTTCATCCTCTGGAAGTTCGCCTTCGGGCCCATCCAAAGGATCATCGACGAGCGCCGCGCCGATATCCAGGGCAGCATGGACGCCGCCGAGGAGACGCGCGCCGAGGCGCAGCGTCTTCTCGAGGAGTACAAGGCTACCCTGGCCAAGGTCCGCGGCGAGGCCGAGGACATCCTCGAGCGCTCGCGCACCACCGGCGACCACGCCAAGGCCGAGATCATGGCCGCGGCCAAAGCCCAATCCGAGCGCGTGCTCACCCAGGCTCACGAGCAGATCGAGCGCGACACGCGCGCCGCGCTGCGCGAGCTCAAGGGCCAGATCGCCGAGCTCACCGCGCTCGCCACCGAGAAGGTCACGGCGCGCGGCCTCAGCGAGGCCGATCAGGCGCGTCTCATCGACGAGGCGCTGGCCGAGCTCAACGTCGAGGAACTCGGCATGGAGAACAAGGGTTGAGCGAAGAACAGGTCGCACGCGTCTACGCTCAGGCCCTGTTCGACGCCGCGCGCGACGCCGGCGCCGCCGAGCCTGTGGGCCGCGACCTGGGCGACTTCGTCGCCGCCCTTGCGGCCTCGGCGTCGCTGCGCGACGTGCTCGCCGACCCCCGGGTCGACACCTCCGCGAAGCAGCGGATCCTCGTCGAGATCACGCGCGAGGGCCAGCCACTGGTGGCCAACACGCTCCAGCTGCTGCTGGAACGCGGCCGCTTTGGCCTCGTCGCCGAGCTGCGCGAGGCCTACGAGGCGCTCGCCGCGACAGAGGCGGACCTCGTCAAGCTCGAGGTGACCTCCGCCGTGGAGCTCACCGCGGCCGCCCGTGAGAAGATCGCCGCGCGGGTCGCGGAGGTCGCCGGCCGCCGGGTCGAGCTCGCGCCGCGAGTCGACCCGGACATCATCGGCGGCCTCGTGCTGCGCGTCGGCGACGTGATCGTCGACGGCAGCGTGCAAGCCCGCATCCGCCAGCTTCGCCGCCGGCTGGCTACCGCAGAACTGAGAGGTGACGTGGAGTGAAGCTGCGCCCGGAAGAGATCGCCGCGGTCCTCAAGTCGCAGATCGAGGACTATCAGGCAGAAGTAGAGGTCGACGAGGTCGGGACCGTCCTCGAGGTCGGCGACGGCATCGCCCGGATCTACGGCCTGCGCAATTGTATGGCCATGGAGATGCTCGAGCTGCCTCACGACGTCACCGGGCTTGCCCTCAACCTCGAAGAAGAGAACGTCGGCGCCGTGCTGCTCGGCGAGGACACCCTCATCAAGGAGGGCGACCTGGTCAAGCGCACCGGCCGCGTGCTGCAGGTGCCCGTCGGCGAAGCCATGGTCGGCCGCGTGGTCGATCCGCTCGGCCGGCCGCTCGACGACAAGGGCCCCATCGAGACCGCCGACTACCGCCCGGTCGAGTTCAAGGCCCCGGGCGTGGTCGAGCGGCAGCCCGTCAAAGAGCCGCTCCAGACCGGCCTCAAGGCCATCGACTCGATGATCCCCATCGGCCGCGGCCAGCGCGAGCTCATCATCGGCGACCGCCAGACCGGCAAGACGTCGATCATCGTCGACACCATCATCAACCAGAAGGGCCAGGACGAGATCTGCATCTACGTGGCCATCGGCCAGAAGGCCTCCACGGTGATGCAGGTCGTGCGCAAGCTCGAGGAATACGGCGCCATGGAGTACACCATCGTCGTGGCGGCCACCGCCTCGGCCTCGGCGCCCCTCAAGTTCCTGGCGCCTTATGCGGGCGCGGCCATGGGTGAGTACTTTCTCTACAGCGGCCGCCACGCCGTCTGCTTCTACGACGATCTTTCCAAGCAGGCCGACGCCTACCGCCAGATGTCGTTGCTGCTGCGCCGGCCGCCGGGCCGCGAAGCGTTCCCCGGCGACGTGTTCTACCTGCACTCGCGCCTGCTCGAGCGCGCCGTCAAGCTCAACGACGAGCTCGGCGGCGGGTCGCTCACCGCTATCCCCGTCATCGAGACGCAGGCCGGCGACGTGTCCGCCTACATCCCCACCAATGTGATCTCCATCACCGACGGGCAGATCTTCCTGCAGAGCGACCTGTTCTACAGCGGTGTGCGGCCGGCGGTGAACATCGGCATCTCGGTGAGCCGGGTGGGCGGCAACGCTCAGATCAAGGCCATGAAGCAGGTCGCCGGCCGTCTGCGCATCGACCTCGCCCAGTACCGTGAGCTACAGGCCTTCGCCCAGTTCGGCTCCGACCTCGACGAGGCCACCAAGCGAACGCTCGCCCGCGGCGAGCGCATGATCGAGGTCCTCAACCAGGGGCGCTTCGACCCCATGCCGGTCGAGGACCAGGTGGCGGTGATCTTCGCCGGCAACCAGGGCTACATCGACGACCTCGAGACGCCTCGCGTCGCCGCTTTCTGCGAGGGCCTGCGCGAGTACCTGCGCAGCCAGAACGCCGAGGTGCTCGCGGCCATCCGCGACGAAAAGGTGCTATCGCCCGAGAACGAGGCGTTGCTGCGCGAAGCCATCACTGCGTACCACAACTCGTTCGCGCCCGAGTCGGCCGCCGCCGATCTGGCGCTTGAGGAGGCGGAGGCCTGACGTGGCCAGCCTGCGCGACATACGCCGGCGCATCGCGTCGGTCCACAACACGCGCAAGATCACCAAGGCCATGGAGATGGTGGCCGCCGCCAAGCTGCGCCGCAACCAGGCGCGCATCGAGGCGCTGCGGCCGTACGCCGCCGACATGATCGAGATGATGACCGACCTCGCCACCTTCTCCGAGGAGACCCGCCAGTACGCGCTCATGAAGGAGCGACCCGAGGTCCGCAGCGTCGCGCTGGTCGCCATGACAGGCGACCGCGGTCTCGCCGGCGCCTTCAACGCCAACGTGGTGCGCAAGGCCATGGAGATCGAGCGCGGGTTCCGCGGCGGGGGCGTCGAGACGCGGCTCATCGCCGTGGGCCGCAAGGGCATCGGCACTCTGACCTTCCGCGGGTGCCGCCTCGAGCGCAGCTGGCAGGGCCTGAGCGACCGGCCCGAGTACAGCGACGCCAAGGAGATCGCCAAGTACCTCATCGACCTGTATGTGGGCGGCGAGGTCGACCGCGTGCGGCTCGTCTACAACCACTTCACGTCGCCGATCGAGCAGACGCTCCTCGACGACGTCATCCTCCCGGTGCCGCGCGAGGCGGTCACCGACGAGGCCAGGAACCCCGGGCCCGTGACCTATCTGTTCGAGCCCGAAGCCAACGTCATCCTCGAGAGCCTGCTGCCGGCCTACGTGGAGATCGCCGTCTACCGCTCCCTGCTCGAGTCGAGCGCGAGCGAGCAGGGAGCGCGGATGACGGCCATGCGCAACGCCAGCGACAGCGCCGAGGAGATGCTCGAGTCGCTCACGCTGGCGCTCAACCGCGCCCGTCAGGCGGCCATCACGCAACAGATCCTCGAGGTCGTGACCGGCGCCGAGGCCCTCGGGTGACCGGGGCCACGCGGCCGCCGCACACCACACACGCAGAGCGGAGTTGAGGCAATGAACACAGGCACAGTCGTCCAGGTCATCGGGCCGGTCATCGACGTCCGCTTCCCGGACGAGATCCCGGCCATCTACAACGCCCTCACGGTCGGCATCGACAGCGGTGACGGCCAGCTGAGGCAGGTCGTCTGCGAAGTGCAGCAACACCTCGGCGACGACAAGGTCCGGGCCGTCGCCATGGACTCCACCGACGGCCTCGCGCGCGGCGTCGAAGTCATCGACACCGGCGTGGCCATGACGGTGCCGGTGGGCGAGCAGACGCTCGGCCGCCTCATCAACGTGACCGGCGACACCATCGACCACGGCGAACAGCTCGTCGATGTCGAGCGCTGGCCGATCCACCGGCCAGCTCCGGATTTCGAGTCGCTCGACCCGACGGACGAGGTCTTCGAGACCGGCATCAAGGTCGTCGACCTCATCGCGCCGTACGTGAGGGGCGGCAAGATCGGCCTCTTCGGCGGCGCCGGCGTGGGCAAGACCGTGATCGTGCAGGAGCTCATCCGCAACATCGCTGCGGAGCACGGCGGCCTCTCCGTGTTCTGCGGAGTCGGCGAGCGCACCCGCGAGGGCAACGACCTCTGGCTCGAGATGAAGGAGTCGGGGGTCATCGACAAGACGGCGCTCATCTTCGGCCAGATGAACGAGCCGCCGGGCGCGCGTCTGCGCGTCGGCCTGGCCGGCCTCACCGTGGCGGAGTACTTCCGCGAGATGGGCGGCCAGGACGTGCTGCTCTTCATCGACAACATCTTCCGTTTCGTGCAGGCGGGCTCCGAGGTCTCCGCTCTCCTCGGGCGCATGCCGAGCGCCGTGGGCTACCAGCCCACCCTGGCCAACGAGATGGGCGAGCTGCAGGAGCGCATCACCTCCACCAAGCGCGGCTCGGTCACCTCAGTGCAGGCAATCTACGTGCCGGCCGACGACCTCACCGACCCGGCGCCGGCGGCCACCTTCGCCCATCTCGACGCCACTACCGTGCTCTCGCGCGCCATCGTCGAGAAAGGCATCTACCCGGCCGTCGACCCGCTCGACTCGAACTCGCGCATCCTCACGCGCGACGCCGTGGGCGACGAGCACTACGAGGTCGCCACACGCGTCCAGGAGATCCTGCAGCGCTATCGGGAGCTGCAGGACATCATCGCCATCCTCGGCATGGACGAGCTCTCCGACGAGGACAAGGTGATCGTGCAGCGCGCGCGCAAGATCGAGCGCTTCCTCTCGCAGCCGTTCCACGTCGCCGAGCAGTTCACCGGCATCCCCGGCAAGTACGTCCCGCTGGCCGACACCGTGCGCGGCTTCAAGGACCTCGTCGACGGCAAGTGCGACGACCTGCCCGAACAGGCCTTCTTCATGGTCGGCGGCATCGAGGAGGCCGCCGAGCAGGCGCGACAGCTCGCGGGCCGCGACGAGGCCGGCTGAAAGGGCGCCCGTGGCTGACGAACGCGTACTGCACGTCGAGGTCGTCACTCCGGACGGCGAGGTGTACTCCCAGGACGTCGCCATGGTCGTGCTGCCCGGCATCGACGGGGAGCTCGGCATTCTCGCTCGCCACCAGCCCCTGGTCACGCTCCTGCGCGTGGGCGAGACGCGCATCCGTGCCCTCGACGGCACCTGGGAGTACATCGCCACCGGCATCGGCTACGCCCAGGTCCTGTTCGACAAGGTCCTGGTCGTGGCCGACCACGGCGAGCTTGCCGGGAGGATCGACGTGAGCCGCGCCGAGGAGGCGCTGCAGCGCGCCCGCGAGCGCATGCAGGAGCGTCACGACCCCGGCGCGCAGGCCGAAGTCGACTACTTCCGCGCCGAGCAGGCGCTGAGGCGCGCCGCGAACCGCCTGCGCGTGGCGGGGCGCTCCCGCTGAGCGCCGCGCTTCTCCGCCGGCACACGCTATACTTGTGACCGTCTGATGGACGGTCCGATCGCACACGACGCGCGCCTGAGGGTGCGCGGCGGCCGCCGTTTGGAGGGGACTGTCGTGCTCTCGGGCGCCAAGAACTCGGCGCTCAAGCTGCTCGCCGCCAGTCTGCTCACCGACGAGCCCTGCATCATCCGCCGCGTGCCGCGCATCACCGACGTCGCCACCATGGTGGCGATGTTGCGCGCGCTTGGCGCGGACGTGGAGCACGCCGGCGACGAACTGCGCGTGCACGCCGGCGCGGCGCTGAGCGGCTGCGCACCCTACGAGCTCGTGCGCACCATGCGCGCCAGCATCATCGTCATGGGCCCCCTGGTGGCGCGTCTCGGCGAGGCCACCATCGCCATGCCCGGCGGCTGCAACATCGGGCCGCGACGCATCGACTTTCACATCCGCGGCCTCGAGAAGCTGGGCGCGACCATCGCGATCGACCACGGCTTCATCAAGATCCGCAGTGCGCAGCTCAAAGGGGCGATCGTCCCGCTCGACTACCCCAGCGTCGGCGCCACCGAGAACCTCGTCATGGCCGCCACGGCGACAAACGGCGAGACGGTCATCGAGAACGCTGCGCGAGAGCCCGAGATCGTCGATCTCTGCGAGTTTCTGCAGGGCATGGGGGCCGTGATCGAGGGCGCCGGCGCCAGCACCATCCGCATCGAGGGCGGTCACGCGCTGCACGGCGTGGACCACGAGGTCGTGGCGGATCGCATCGAGGCGGGCACGTATCTCATTATGGGCGCCGCCACGGGTGGAGAAGTCACCACGAAGGGCCTCGACCCCCTGCACCTCGAGCTCTTCCTCGGCAAACTGAGGGGCATGGGCGTGGACGTACGGGTGGGCGACCGGTCGATCACCGTGCGCCGCGACGGCCCGCTCGCCCCCATCGATATCTCGACCCTGCCCCACCCGGGTTTCGCCACCGACCTGCAGGCACAGACCATGGTGCTCCTCTCGCTGGCGGAAGGGACGTCCATCGTCACTGAGAACGTGTTCGAGAACCGCTTCGTGGTGGTCGATGAGCTCAACCGTCTGGGCGCCGGCATCAGCACCAGCGGTCACCACGCTGTCGTCGAGGGGCCGCGCGCTCTGAGCGGCTCGGTCGTGGAGGCGCCCGACCTGCGGGGGGGCGCCGCCCTGGTCACGGCGGGCCTGGTCGCCGACGGCGTCACGGACGTCGGCGCCGTGCACCACATCGACCGCGGCTACGAGGACCTCGTCGGCAAGCTGGCGGCGCTCGGGGCGGACGTGACGCGCGTGGACGAGAGTGCGCGAACCGGCGAAGGGCTGCGATCGTCTCTCAGCTCGTGCGATGATGAGACGTTGCGCAGCGGCCAAGCGGGCGCCTGCGGCGGAGGAGCATGAGCGAGTATCGCGTCTACAAGACCGGCGAGTCCGAACCCGTCAGGGTGTCCGGCGCCGCGGCGCCGGAGCCGTTGGCCGCGCCCGGCCGCTCGCACCGCGCCGCCCGCCCGGAGCCGGCTGCGCGTGGCGCCGGGCTCCGCATCCTCGTCATCTGGGCGGCCATCGCCGTGGCCGCCGCGGTCGCGGCGGCGCTGTTCTGGTTCTACGGCCGCGACATGCTCGGCAACTCCCGCGCCGCGTTCGCCCTCGCGAGGCTGTCGGGCAAAGTCCCGGGCTGGGCCATGGTCGGCGCCCCCGTGATCGCGGTGGCCATCGTCGCGGCCGTCACTGCCTATCTCGCCTTCGGCCGTCGCCTTGCCGTCAAGCTCATCGGCGTGGCCGTCGTGGTGGCCGCGCTTGCGGCTCCCGGTCTCGCGCTCGGATGGGCGAACGGTACGGTCAGTGTCGTCGGGCATCGCAGCGCGGAGCAGGAGACCGTCGTCACGGACACCGAGAAGGAGCTGCGCCCCGCGCTGCCGGGCAAAGCCATGAACATCCTGCTCATCGGCTCCGACAAGAGCAAGATCCCCGGCGATCCGGGGCGCTCGGACACGCAGATCCTCGTGCGTCTGGACCCGGAGACCAAGAGCATCTCGATGTTCTCGGTGCCGCGCGACCTGCGGGTGCTGATCCCGGATCACGGCTACGACAAGATGAACACGGCCTACGAGTACGGCAGGGCGCCGCTCGCCGTCAAGACGTTCAGCGAGCTCACGGGTCTGCCGATCAACCACTTCGTCGAGGTCAACTTCGCCGGCTTCTGGCACGTCGTCAACATCCTGGGCGGCGTGTACATCCCCATCGACCATCGCTACTACGTCCCGGAGAGCGCCGACTACAAGTCCATCGATATCTCTCCCGGCTACCAGCTCATCCGCGGTCACGACGCGCTCGACTTCGTGCGCTACCGTCACGACCAGCTCGGCGACTTCACGCGTATGGAGCGTCAGCAGCTCTTCCTCAAGGAGCTGCAGCGCCAGTCGCACCGCTGGAGCGGGGACTGGGCCAAGGTCATCCGCCTCATCACGGCCATCACCAAGGAGACGACCTCCGACATCGACTCGCTCAAGCGCCTGCAACCGCTCGTCGAGCTCATCTTCCAGGTGAACACTTCCAAGGTGTACACGGTGCACTTGGAGGGGTCCACGCCCATGATCTACGGTGTGTCGTACGTGGTCCCGACCCAGGCCGAGATCGACCAGGCCGTCGCCGAGTTCACGCACCCCACGCAGGCGCCCGTCGCGGTCAAAGGGCTCAAGCTGACCAAGAAGATGTATCCGGTCACCGTCTACGACGGGAGCGGCATCCCCGGGCTGGCCACGACGGCGGCCAACCAGCTGGCCGCGCTCGGTTACCGTGCCGAGGCCGGCGCCGACGCCCCCGAGTTCCCGGGCACGATCACGGTCGTCTACGCGCCCAAGAGCCTGTCGGCCCCGGCGCAGCTCATCGGCGAGATGCTCTGGCCCTCCGACGTGCGCCTCGTCGACCGCGCCCCCGGGGTCGCCGACGGCATCAGCGTCTTCCTCACCTCGTCGTTCAGCGGGACGCTCGCGGCGCCACAGGACGCCCAGCAGCCGCAGCAGACGCTGCAAAAGAACCAGCGCTACGACGCCGCGGCCTGGAAGGCCTTCGCCGCCAAGACTCCGCTGCATCTCGAGATGCCCACGGCGTGGTCGCCGGGGGCCACCTACGACGAGTTTCGCGCCTACGGCATCAAGACCACGGAGGGCAAGCGCACCGCGGCGGCCGTGGCCGTCGTCTCCACGCCGATGGGCGGCTACTGGAGCATCCAGGCGATGCGCTGGATGGATCCACCGGCGATCCAGAACCCCAACAGCACCCAGGTCATCGCCGGCCGGGCGTACATGCTCTTCTATCAGGCCGATCACCTCCACATGGTGGCCTGGAAGCGCAACGGCACGCTCTACTGGGTGCTCAACACGCTCGACAACCAGCTGTCCAACGACCTCATGATGGGCCTCGCGACCTCGTTCAAGCCCGTGAAGTGAACCTTCTTCGCGCAGTGCTTGGGCGCCTCGACCCGTGGGCCGCCCTGCTGCTCGGCGTCCTGCTCGCCTTGGGCGTCGTCATCCTGCTCGCCACACCCGGGCCCTGGCACAAGGTCGTGGGCCCGGCTCCGCCGGTGCAGCTGGAGCCGCCGGCGCCGACGGACGTCGCCGTGTTCGCCCTCGGCGGCGCCGACGGCACGTGCACCGCCATCGTGTGGCTGCACGTCGACCAGGTTCGTCCGGCCCTTACGGCCGTGGTCCTGGCGCCCGAGACTCAGGGGTTCGTCCCGGGTGCTGGATTCACGCCGTTGCGGCGCATCGTGGATGAGGTCGGGCCGGGCGTCGCAGCAACGGCCCTGGGGCAGGCGCTCGACGTCCCCATGGACGCGTGGATCACGCTCGACAGACAAGCCCTGCGGCTGGCCCTGGCGCCGCGGTCGCTGGCCGGCGAGGCGCGCGGCCCCCTGCTGCAGTACAAGCGCGCCCAGGCGGCCTGGGAGGGTCGTGGCAAGGCCCGTCGCGTCTGGACCACCCAGTACCAGGCGCTGGGCTCCACGCTCGCGCGCCTGCCGTTCGAGCGCATCAACGTCGTGGCCTTCTCCAACTACGTGCTCGGCTGGGGGCACGTGCAGAGCGATCTCAACCTCCAGGGCGCCACGTCGCTGGCCACGAGGTTCGGGGAGTTGCTGCCCACGGAGGTCGACGTGCGCGGCGCGGCGGCTATCGTCGAGACCTGCCGCCGCGGCGAGGCCTGGCGCGTCGATCGCAGCGCTATGGAGCAACTGCGCCAGTCGCTGGCCTTCGGGGTCACTGCGCCACCGACCGGCACGAGCGTCACGCGGTGGCCGCGACCGGCCCTCGTGCTCGTGGTGCTGCCGGGGCCGCGCTACCGCTCCGACGCCTACGTGAAAGAGGTGCGCCGGCGCCTGCGGCGCTCGGCCGGCGCCCCCGTCGCCGTGCAGGCCGTCAAGGCTCCTCGCTGGGATGGCCTCGTGGCGCGGACGACCGCCGCGATCGAGTCGTGGCGTCCGCTGGCCGTGCTCATCGCTCCGCCGGCCGGCAGCGGGGGCGCGGAGACCGCCGACGCAGCGGCCGTCGCGCTGCGCCGGCTGGGGGAGAGGCTGCGCACGGCCGGCCAGCCGGCGGTGCTGAGCGCCCCGCTGCCCGTGGAGACGACAGCGACGGCCGCGCCCGCCAGCGCCGCGCCCGCCACGGACGCGCTCGCCGTGGCGATCCGGGCCGGCGGGCAGCCGGTCTCACCGCTGGTGGGTCCGAGCGACGCGCCGGCGGGTGCGCAAGGGGCGGCGCGGAGCCTCGACGCCAGGCTGACGGCGGCGGCCAGGGCCAACGTGGCGACGCTCGTCCGCGCCTGCTGGCCCGGGGCGCTGGCGCCGCGCCTCGCATCCACGCGCCTCGGCTTCTCGTTCGCGGCCCGGCGACGCACCACCGTCGGCGTCTCCGCTCCGTCGAGTCGCGCGGCGGCGTCGGCCATGGCGCTGCTGCGGACGTGGGGGTATCAGACGACGAGCGTGCAGGCGACCGACTGGACGCCGCAACGTCCTGGACGTGGGGTGTACTACCGGGCAGGGATGCGCCGCGCGGCGCTGTCGCTCGCCGGCGACCTGGGCCTGCGGGCGGCCGCCGTGGTCGCAGATGAGGGCGCGCCCACGGCGCTCACGCTGAGCCTCAAGAGATGAACAGAGCGCCTCCCCGGCGGGGAGGCGCTCTGTCGATCGCGCTCAGATGGTGTGGACGTTGAGCTAGGCGCGGCGGCGGCGCAACAGCGCACCGCTGCCGATCAGGCCGGCGCCGGCGCCGAGGATCAGGATGATCTCGCCACCGGTGAAGGCGAGCTGACCACCCTGTTCTCCGGGAGCCTGTAGGCTCGCCAGGTAATCCTCGAGGACCCCTTGCACCTGCGAGTAGTTCTTGAGGATCGGGTTGTTCGCGACGTACCGCAAGGCGGCGCGGATCTCCGCGGTCGTCCAGTTGCCGTCGATGTGGCCGTCCTTGGCGTCCTGGATGATCGCATCGATGGTCGACTGCGGGACCGCAGCCTGAGCGACCACGGCGAACACCAGGAGAAGCACCACGGCGAGCGTGATAGCGCCCAGTAACTTGGCCTTCATATCTTCACCCCCCTTACGACACTTACGACAGTTTCCTACTGGACTCTGACACTTGTTTCTATCACAAGCCTGCGACTATTGCCATAGGCAATACCACTTGACAGTGCCCGGGTAAGCAGTGAACCGTCAGCGGCTCTCTTGGTATGCAATGCCAGTATAATGCCGTCGATGGAGGCTGGACTAAACATCGCGCGCGTTGGACACCGGGCGCCGAGCCGCTCGCGCAACCTGGCGCCGTTCGCGATCACGCTCGTCTGCGCGGGTCTTTTCAGCTTCCTCTCGGGCGGCGACATCTTCACGCGCAGTGCGCCTCTGGCGGTCGTCTACCTCCTTCTGGCGGCGGTCTGGGTCTGGTTTCTGCGGCGGCGATCGCGGCCCTCCCTGATATACCTCGTTGCTCTGGCCGTCTTCGGGCTCTTCGTCGCGTGGACGGGCCTCTCGGTGTCCTGGTCGTTCGGCCCCGACCTGAGCTGGCTCGCCTTCGACCTCGCTGCCCTCTATCTCGCGGTGGCGACGGTGCTCGGCCTCACGCCGG
>Ga0209429_10001485_pt1 | contig 14436 bp, 17 predicted proteins | sample BarGraNGADG00212_3_FD_184493 | JGI IMG/M metagenome (GOLD analysis project Ga0209429, IMG submission 184493) | Arctic peat soil microbial communities from Barrow, Alaska - Barrow Graham LP Ref core NGADG0004-212 (SPAdes) (version 2) | ecosystem: Environmental > Terrestrial > Soil > Wetlands >... | reverse complement strand
CCGCCAATACCAATCCCTGTTGACTGACCTAACCCCAGCCGAGTAATCTGATCCACTGCCTCATAAGTGAGGGTACCTGAGCGGGAGATGATTCCAACAGTTCCTTTTTTATGAATAAAACCCGGCATGATGCCTATCTTGGTTTCCCCCGGGGTGATAATCCCGGGACAATTTGGTCCGATAAGCCGGCAGGAGAATGATTTAAGGAACTCTTTGACTGTAACCATATCAGAAACCGGAATACCTTCAGTGATCGCAACGATCAGTTTTATGCCAGCTTCAGCAGCCTCCATTATAGCATCTGCTGCAACCGAAGCTGGAACAAAAATAACAGAAACATCAGCCGCAGTGCTTTTTACAGCATCTTTTACGGTATTAAAGACAGGCAGATTAAGGTGCTTTTGACCTCCTTTCCCTGGTGTTACTCCTCCGGCAACCTTAGTCCCGTATTCAATCATCTGACCTGAATGAAAGGTTCCCTCACTGCCAGTGAATCCTTGTATGATAACTATCGAATTCTTGTTTACCAGGATGCTCATAAATAAAAGATATTTAAATGTATATGATCTAAAACTATTTTTAAAGAAACATACTTTATAATTTGGTCTAAATTTCAAAAATACCTATTTATTGTTGGCTTTTCACATTCTTTTAATGATAATAATCATTTTAAAAAGGTGCAAAGGATGATGACTCTTTTCAGTAGAAAGATAAAAGGCAAAAGGCAAAAGCAAAAAAGTTTCATACATTTGTTGCACATCCGGTATTAACAAATGATCAGATCTGAAGAAACTATATGTGCTCCGGCCACTGCTGTTGGCGGAGCAATTGCAATAATAAGAATCAGCGGTCCACAAAGTATAAATATCTGTGAAAAGATTTTTTTCCCTTTAGATAAGAGCATTAAACTAATTGATCAGAAAGGTTTTACAATCCTATTTGGAGAGATCCGTTCAGGAGAGGTGATTATTGATGAGGTATTGGTGAGCATTTTCAGGGCACCTCACTCCTACACCGGTGAGGATGGTGTTGAGATATCATGTCATGCTTCCCCATACATTCAGCAGACAATTATGGGATTACTTATAAGAAACGGAGCTGTAGCTGCACAGCCAGGTGAATTCACCCGACGGGCATTCCTGAATGGTAAGATGGATCTGTTGCAGGCAGAGGCTGTTGCAGATATTATTGCCTCTTCGACAGAGGCTGCCCATAAGGTTGCAATCAACCAGATGCGGGGTGGTTTCTCACAAGAGATAAGCAGACTGCGCTCACAACTGCTTCATTTTGCTTCCCTTATCGAGCTTGAATTAGACTTTGGCGAAGATGATGTGGAATTTGCCGACAGAGTTAAGCTAAAAGAGATAATTATCAATACTAAATCGCTGGCCGATAAACTGGCATCTTCCTTTATTCTGGGGAATGCTGTTAAGAACGGGATACCGGTCACCATTACCGGGAAACCCAATTCGGGTAAATCAACTCTGATGAACACCCTGTTGATGGAAGAGAAAGCAATTGTTTCAGAAATACCAGGAACAACACGCGACTCTATTGAGGACACCATTGTGATTGAAGGATTTGAGTATAGGTTTATTGATACTGCAGGTTTACGTGAGACGTCCGATGTCATTGAAAACCTGGGAATTAAAAAGACTCATGAAAAGATAAACCAGGCATCGGTAGTTCTTTTTATTGATGATATTTTTGATACGGCTGAATCAGTAAATATACGTGTCAGTAAAATAAGAGACCTGATAAGAAATACCGGTAAAAGATTATTCATTCTTATCAATAAAATTGACCAGGACACGGAGGGAAAAGCCAAAAAGATGTCAGGGAGAATTAAACTTGAAGAGGATGATAACCTGCTTTTTATTTCGGCAAAAGAGAGAACAGGAATTGATGAACTTAAAAATAAACTTGGCGAAATAGTAATGAAGGAGAAGTTAAGTTCAGACAGTGTAATAATCACAAATATAAGGCATTATGAAGCTATGTTAAGGGTGTCAGAGAGTCTTGATCGTGTGTTGACAGGATTGGAAAATCATATCCCCTCCGACCTGATTGCGATAGATATACGGCAGGCAATACACTATCTTGGGGAGATAACCGGCGAAATAACAACTGATGAAATCCTCGGTAATATTTTTAAGAATTTCTGTATCGGAAAGTAACTGCACTTTCTTATGTTTTACTAATCCATTCTAATAGTAAATAAAATCAGTCATTTAGGACTAAATATATTTGTCCCCTTTCTTTTGTTATGTCAGTCTTTTACTTATCTTTGTCCCTGTACTGTCCCCGGTTAGTAAGTTGAGGGACAGAAGGGACAATTAACTATTAACTAATTTTAAGACTATGAGAAAATTAACTGAAATGAAGCCAAAGGGTTTAAAGAGACATTACAATAAGAAAATTAAGCAGATCAAAAATGAGTTTGAGATAGAAAAGAATATAAAAAATAACCTGTATTTCTTCATACTTGAAAATAACCTAATTGATAGGCTGAAGGAATGGCAAAGGGGTATTAATATGAGCCAGCCCGGAGGACATAAGAAAGCAATACAGTATTTAATCTTAAGTCTACCTGAAAATTCAAACTAAGGAAAGACAAAATGAATACCAGAAAACAAATAGTCAGGATCAGGGAAAAGGATCTTACAAGTGGTAATAAAAGCCTTTTCCTGGATATTTCTTGGAATGGCAAAAGGTCAAAGGAATATTTGAAGCTCTATATTAATAGTCCTAAAACAGCCATTGACCGGGAATTGAATAAACAAACGCTGGCCCTTGCTGAAAACATAAGGGCAAAGAGGCAGACAGAATTACAAAACAATGGCTGGGGGTTTAGTAATGACTTTAAACAGGACACAAATTTAATACAGTACTTTGAAACCCTTATTGAAAAGAGAAAAGACAGCCCCGGCAACTGGGGGAACTGGGACAGTACATTAAAACACCTTCAAAAATATTGCAGCCCTCAAACTACATTCAGGGATATTGATACCAGTTTTGTAGAGGGTTTTAAATACTATTTGCAGCATACAGCAAAGACAAAAGGGGAAACCCCCCTATCTATAAACAGCCAAAGTTCATACTTCAATAAATTCAGGGCAGCATTAAACCAAGCCTTTGAAGATAGAATACTACCTGAAAACCCTGCAAGGACTGTAAAGGGGATTAAGACTGATGACACACACCGGGAATACTTAACCATTGAGGAACTTAAAAGCCTTGTTAAAACAGACTGTAAATACCCTGTAATGAAAAATGCTTTTCTGTTTTCATGCTTAACCGGGTTGAGGTGGTCAGACATTAATAAGCTGAAATGGTCAGAGGTGCAAAAGCAAGGGGAAGGCTGGCGGGTTACATTTAGACAGCAAAAAACAAGGGGACAGGAATACTTAGACATAAGCGATCAGGCCCGGAACTACTTAGGGAAGCAAGGCAACCCGGATGAAAGGGTATTTGTCGGGTTAAAGTATTCAGGCTGGCATAACATTGAGTTACAAAGGTGGATTATGAGGGCCGGGATAACTAAAGATATTACCTTTCATTGTGGACGGCACACCTTTGCAGTATTGCAGCTGGAACTAAATACAGACATTTACACCGTTTCAAAGCTATTAGGCCATAAGGAACTAAAGACAACCCAGGTTTATGCCAAAATAATGGATGAAAAGAAAAGGGAAGCAATGAATAAAATGCCTGATATAAATAGTTGAATCAATGACAGCAAAAGAGGTTGAGTTAATATTGATTGAAGGGTTATTACATACCCCTGAAACAAGAATAGATTTTTACCTTTCAAAGGCAAAGAAAAATAATTGCAGCCCTGTTAATTTCTGTTTGGCATTAGGTCAGGCTTATGATAGATTAGATAAGTATGTAAATTCATTTGAATTTAGGGCCTGGTCAAAGGATGAAGATACTGGTAAAAGGATATATTCTAAAAAGACTATAAACCTATTTGATGTTACCAAAGGACAAATTAGGGGATACTTAGATAGTCAGAACATTATAGAGCTGGCATACACCCTGAAGGAAATGACTTTGCAGTTAATACCAAAGGATGAGGCAGAGAAACCAGCTAAAGCAGGTTTTCAAAGCAGCCTCACAGATTTACAGGTACAAACCTTATTTGAGCTATTAAAGGGCAAATACATTGATACAAACACTAAGCCCGACCATTTTAAAGCAATATTCAGAACAATTCCCCTACCTCCTGACTTATCCCTGTCAAAAGAACTAAGCAGTTTACAGGCACTCTATTGGCTTATTTTGTAAGTGAATTATTCCAAAAGGACAACCAGTCAGACTATTGGCATATTGCTGAAACCTGTTTTGATAAGGCAAAGAATTTAAAGCAGTCTTTATATAGCACCTTTCAATATAACCCGGACAGGAAACCCAAAGGGTATAAAGACATTGATACAATCCTGAAAAGCATTTACACCCCTTTACAGTAAAGCCCCGTCTATTCTAATCTTTAACATTATTTCTGAAACTTTGCTTGTCTTTGATAATCAAAGATGACTTTGGCCAAAGTCCATTTATTAATTAAACAATTCAGATAAATGGAAAGTATTGTTTTGGAATTACTACAAAAGCAAGGGGAACAACTTGCAAGCATTGAAAGCCTTTTAACCTTAACCAAATCAGTATTGAATTTGGATGAGGCCTGCAATCTTACAGGCTTATCAAAAAGTCATATCTATAAATTGACTTGCTGGGGGAAAATACCTTATTACAAACAGTCTAAACACTTGTATTTTGACAGATTAGAATTAGAGGCATGGCTAAAAACAAACCGTTTTAAAGCCTCTGATGAGCTGGGAAAGGATGCCTCAACCTATGTAACCCTAAACAAGAAAGGGGGCTTAAAATGATCCTTACAGACTTATACAAAGGCCAAAGGCTTACAGAAGCTCAAAGCCGCTATGATGTTACTGCCTCAACCGGGGAATATGATCTATTTGAAAAACTGTTAATCAATAAACTAAAATTCAATGTAGGGGGATTGTCATTTAACTATGTACCCCGGCCAGAAGGATGGCCAGGTAAAAAGTCTGATTATGCAATTACTAAAGGTAGCCATAATATTACCTCTGTAAAACGTCCCGACATTGAAACCCCTTTTGCTTATGGGGATATTAACGGAACAAACGACGGCTGTATAATTGTTTTCAATCCTGATTTTAAGGATACCGGAATTAACACTATTGAAATATTTATTGCAAGGGGATGCCGGAATGACACAAACAGCCTTTGGGATCTGTTTAGTGACGGGGAATTAACCCATGAAGTTGAGGCATTGAGAAAAAAGGCAGTTACTAAAAATGTAACCGGAAAGGATTAAGGGCAGGGGGATAATTTCCCCCTTTCCCCTTATGTTAAGTAGTGTTATGTACCTGAAATTTGTAACCGATGTATGATAATATAGACATGTCACTTACAAAAGAACAAAGCCCCGGGATAGGATTTTTAAAGACAATTCCTCAATACTTAACAAATGTAACCAATGAAGGCAGCGGACAGTATGGGGAATATGTTACCGGGTATTTGGATATCCTGAAAGTAAGCATATCAGACAACCGGGTAAAAGTTTATGATAGCAGCCTTTGTAAATACTTGCTGGGGGATAACTTCAAAACATTAACAAGGGGGGATACAAAGCGGGCCATTGACAAAATAAGTGATAACCTACATTTACCCTTTCACCTTTCAAATGTTACCCGGATTGACCTTGCTAATAATTTAATAATGCAATTCCCTGAAGAAATATATTACCCCTATTTGGGGGAAGCTCAATATTATAAGCGGTTGCCTCAACCAAATGGCCTGTATTATAATAACCAGTTAAGGCAGTTAGTTTTTTATGGCAAAGAGTATGAACAAAAGGTAAAAAGACAACCGATCCCGGAACTGTATAAAAACAGAAATGTATTGAGGTATGAGATAAGGTTTAAAAAACAGTTGAGGCAGCAATTTAAAAAGCCTGTAATTACAGCCGGGTTACTTACTGATGAGGCTTTTTATAATGAACTTGTAAACAGGTGGAAAGGGGAATATTTATCTATTCAAAAGATCAATTCAAAATTAATCAATATGAAACCAACTGGCAGCAAAAAGGAATTAGCTGAAAATTTGGCCCGGTACAGCATTATAGAGCTGGGACAGCCCCAAGTATTAAGCAAGGTAAAAGAATGGCAGGTAAGTGGGGATATAAGCAAAAAACAGGCTTATGATCTTAGGCATTCATTAAGGAACTGACTAAAGCCCCTATCAATGAAAAGGGGAATGATCTGATTAATGAACTTAACAAGAAAGTAAAAGAGGCGGCCCGGTGCTGGTAACTCTTATGTTAAGTAGTGTTTTGTACCTTGATTTTGTAACCGGGGATTATCTAAAGTAGAATAAAATAGATTTGAAAATAACAAATCAATTCAAAACAGAATGAATTTTGTTACACTATAAAAAAGGAATTATGGCAAAGGGAATTAAAACAGGTGGCCGGGAATCAGGCACACCAAACAAATTGACAACTGACATGAGGACAGCTTTACAGGACATACTTGAAAATGAAATTAAGATACTGCCTCAACTGTTAGAAAAAATGAAACCTGAAAAGAGGGCAGAAATATTAAGCCGGTTACTTCAATATGTAACCCCAAAGATTCAGAATATTGAAATACAAACAGAATTTGACAGGCTTTCAGATGAACAACTGGACATTATCATTGAGAAACTAAAACAAAGCAACTATGGACAGGCATAAAAAAATTGAATTATTAAAGGGGATCGCAGAAGGGAATAGAAGTATTTATGATCTTCAGGGTTATGTATTTGTCATCCAGAAGGACGGGAAGAAATATCTGGCTAATGGTCATAAAATAGGACGGGAGGTTACAGATGAGGAACTGGACCTGATCAGGGTTCCAAAGATATTCATAGATGAACAGGATTTAAGTCTTTAAATGGTTCCCTCTTGAAATAATATTTTTAATTTCAGGGAATTAGTAACTTTGATTAACTAATCCGTTATATTTTGAAAAAGATAATTGTAATATTCATATCATTTTCTTTAGTTTCTTGTGTTGTGCCATATAATACATTCTACCAGGTAGCACAACCTGAGGTTGTAGATAATATTCCATTAGGGTCAAACAAGATTATTGTAAAAGATACTTTGACATTAATAAAGAATTACAATACACTTTATAAACTTTTCTTAACCAATAGTTATAACATTGACAAAGAGAATAAAGATGTAGGATATATTTCAGCATCTTCAATAAATGGAGATGCAACTGTTAGAATTAACGCTGTTTGTGAGGACAAAGGAATATCATTTACTGCGGAATGGATGCCTGGAAGTAGTTCAACAAATGCATCAAGCTTTATACTTGGAGTACAAATGACTGCCAGCTGGAATACAGCTCAATGGCATGGGAAAGATACCCGCTCATACCCAGCAAGCTGTTCAGTAGTTTATATGAAAATGTATCAGTTCGCTAATGTATTTGGGAAGGAACTAATTTATACAACAAAATAGTACTTCCGGGAATAGTAAAAGCCCCCTTTGATAAGGAATAATTAAATAATTGTCCCCCATTTGTCCCCCGGTTTGAAAAAATATAGTATAAGTATATGTTATTCAACTCTATAAAACAAAACATTACTTTTTGTATCGGAAAGTAATTATCCTTCTCTTATTTGCTAACTACTTGTTATTATTTATACTTACGTGTAAATATTTTCTCTTATTTGTTGCCCAATTTCCTTTATTTTACTTAATTTAGTTGCCAGTTTGTTGCCCGAACATTTTATTTTTGTTTCCCGGCAACAAATTGGCGAGATTATGTCGCTTAAAGACACATTAAGACATATTCAGGCAGATTAAGACATAAAAGGACATACATGAGCAGCAATCTTAATTTCAAAAAAAAACTGTGAGTTTTGCGGAAATGAATTTGACGCAAAGACTCTCTATACCCGTTATTGTTCTCACATCTGCAACAGCAGGCACTACAAACAACTGAAGCGGGACGAAAAAATCCAGTCAATCCAAAGCCCTGAACAACATCCCGTAAAGGAAGCACCCGTTTATGATCCATCACTCCAACGGAAAGAGTTTCTCAGTGTAGATGAAACGGCTACCCTGCTGGGTGCAAGCATAAGGACCATTCAAAGAATGATTTCAAAAGGCAATCTGAAAGCCGGTAAACTCGGGAGACGAACAATCGTCAAACGTATTGAGATAGATAAACTCTTTATATAATAGGTATGAATGTAACACTGCGTCAGCGAGAAAAAGGTGATAAGGTAAGTTTGTACCTTGATTACTATCATAAAGGAAAGCGCCAATATGAATACTTGCAGGTTACGTCTGATTGCCGGGGAACTGCATAATTATCCTGAAATTGGTTTTGAATGGAAAGAACCCGGCATGGCTTTCAGATTATCTTTTCTTAAAAAGATTGTTATCACCGACACGTCGGAGAAAACGTCAGAGAAAACGTCGGAGAAAATTTTAGAACTTATAACAAGCAATAAGTATATAACAATTATAGAACTTTCTGAAAATATTGGCGTTAGCAGCCGGTCTATTGAACGAAATATAAAAAAACTTCAGGAAGAAAACAAATTAAAACGCGTCGGAGCCGATAAAGGAGGCCATTGGGAAATATTAAAGTAAGGAAAAAACTGAATATGAATATTTTAAAAAGGTTTTTAATATGGAATACAATAATAACCTCTTAATAAATATCCTGACTTTTAATCATCCCAAAGTAGAACAGGAATTTGCATTTTACACTCAAAAGCAGGAAGGCTTTTGCCCCATACATAAAGGCGATTTATCAGGAGTTATTGAAGATTGTATTCCAGAAGAAGAACTAAATCAGATATTATGGTTATATACAGATTTTCTTCCACCAAAAGAAAATGCGATCATCCTGAATGTTGATCTGGAAGCCCGATAAAAGATACTCCATTTACAATCAGTTTACATTAAAAGTTCAACAAAAAAGAGTTACCGATAGTTGCGAATTAGTTGTTTCATTTGACGGAACTACCAAAGTACTCAATAAAAGTTTAGAGGAACTGATTAATTTTCCTCCGGAACAATTCAATTGGATTAACTGTAATGGTGAATTGCACAGGTACAAATATATGCCTCCTCACTTTAAACAAGATTTAAGTAATTTGTTTCCAGTACTAAGCAATAAATTGAAACCCGAATTTAATATACTTTTCGATAAGCCAATTTTTGCCAACCGCTATCCCAGGTATAAGAATATATTGGAAACATTTTACAATGACCACTTAAACACTGATGCGTTTCGTAGCATTATCCCTATCTCTCAGGATGGCTATTTACGAATAAATCATACCAATGTTCAAAGAATACCGCAAGATTCAAATAAACTCCTTTTCGGAAAAGAAGTGCTTGGTGGCGAACCCAAACGTGATTTACTAAAATTAGGTCCTTACAAACCCTCACCGCACAATAATGTATATTTCTTTTTCATTTACCATAAACCGGATAGAGAAAAGGCTGTAAAGAAATTATTTGAGTATTTCACTAAAGGTTATTGGTCTTTAAACTACAATAATGAAAATGTACGGCTATTTCCTGATATGACAACATACATCAAACAGCCATTTCATATCGAAACCATAGACAGTATTGCCTTTGACTCCATTGAAACAGCAGTTGATACGGTTGATAAAGCTATTCGTAGTAAACATCGCTTACCGGATACAGCTTATATGGCAATCTATGTATGCCCAATTTCCAAGCTTGATAAAAACCAGGCGAATCTTAATATTTACTATCGTATTAAGGAAATTCTTTTACAACATAGCATTACATCACAAGTTGTTTACAAAGAGAATATCTTCAATAAAAATTTCAACTTTTTTTTACCGAATATCGAGATTGCTATTTTAGCAAAGTTGAGCGGCATTCCATGGCGGCTCAATCGTTCACTTACATTTGAATTGATTGTTGGAATTGGCGCTTTTTATTCCATGACACGAAAACCGAGGTATCTTGGTAGTGCATTCTGTTTTAATAATGAAGGTATTTTTGAAAACTTCGACTGTTTTCTATCCAATGATACCGATACTCTTGCCGGTTCAATTCGTAAAGCTGTTCTAAAATTTTTAGTTGACCACGAACATGCCGACCGTTTAATAAAATTTGTGGTTTTTATAAAATCTGATTTTACCGGTCGTTAGTGGGGAAAAAATATTTGGAGAAACATAAAACCATGAGTTATTGGTGCGCTGGTTAACATTAATGCAGCAAAGATTGTTATTAAAGGAGGTTATGACCTTCTTTCAGCTGAGTAAAATTCAGGTGAGCTGTCTTACTGATTTGTAAATGGCACTATACAAGTCGAATTTGGAAGCAAAGAAGATTGTGGTATTAAAAATTAATTCTAACTGTTATAATAACAATATACTATGAAAGTTGCAGTCTTTAGTACCAGATCATACGACATGGAATTCCTTGACAAGGCCAATATTGAAAATAATCATGAATTGGTTTATTTCGAATCTTCTCTGAAGCAAAAAACTACACGTTTAGCCGAAAATTTCGACGCTGTATGCGTATTTGTTAACGATGCCTTAACAAAAGAAGTAATTGAAAGTCTTGCGAACTTAAAAGTAAAACTTATTGTATTGCGTTGTGCCGGATTTAATAATGTTGATATTGCGAGCGCCTGTAATACTAATATAAAAGTCCTTAGAGTTGCTGCATATTCACCAACCACCGTTGCTGAACATGCTATAGCATTAATTCTTACCCTAAACCGGAAAACACATAAAGCGTATATTCGGGTGCGTGAAGGTAATTTTTCGATAGAAAGACTCATTGGTTTTGAACTCTCTGGCAAAACCGTTGGCGTGGTTGGAACCGGCAGGATTGGTTCTGTATTTGCCATTATAATGAAAGGTTTTGGTTGTAAAGTTATTGCTTTCGATAGCTTCCCGAACAATGCACTAAAAGATACAGGTGTAAGTTATTACTCTCTTGATGAGGTGTTTAAAATGTCAGATATAATATCATTACATTGTCCGCTAACTCCTGAAACAAATCAACTCATCAATAAAGATTCACTAAGCCTGATGAAAAAGGGAGTTATGCTTATTAATACAAGCAGAGGCAAGCTCATTGATACAGATGCTGCCATTGAAGCCTTGAAGGAAGGTCGTTTGGGGTATCTTGGAATTGATGTTTATGAGCAGGAAGAAAAGCTTTTTTATAAAGACTTATCAGAAATTGTCATTCTTGATGATAAAATATCACGCTTAATGACATTCCCAAATGTTTTAATTACAGCACATCAGGCTTATTTTACTGATATTGCTTTAACCCAAATTGCTCAAACCACGATTCAAAACCTTTCTGACTTTGAAAATGGAGTTATAAATCCTCAGAATCAGGTTTGTATTAATATGGTTAAATAGAACAAATTCGAAAATCAATTGTTGAAATATTAAAACAAACTGAATTATGACACCAACAGAAGATTTAATTAACGAACATAAAGCGATTAAAATTATGTTAAGCATTATGGGTAAAATTGCTGAGGACATAAAAGCAAACAAAGAATTTTACATAAAAGATGTTGAGCAGATTGTTGATTTCCTTCAAACATTTGCAGACAAATGCCATCATGGTAAAGAAGAAACATCCCTGTTTCCTGCACTTGTTTTGGCAGGAATTCCAAAAGAAAATGGCCCTATTGGTGTTATGCTCCATGAACATACTCTTGGAAGGGGCTATATAAAAGAAATAAGCAATGGTTTGGAAAACTGTAAAATAGGCAAAACATGTTCCAGTGAATTGATAGCGGCCAATTTGACCAACTATGTAACCCTGTTACAGAATCATATCCAAAAAGAAGAAAATATTCTTTTTCCAATGGCAAATAAAACACTGAGTGAACAGAAACAAAAGGAAATTTCTGAACAATTTGAAAAAATTGAGGAAGAGGTTGTAGGTCATGGAGTTCATGAGCAATACCATGAACTTCTTAATCAATTAAAAAGCAAATATCTCGGTTTAACCTAACTAACAGCCTCATTGAAAACTGGAAAAACCAGTGACCGTGACCACAATTGGCCGAAGTAAATTGACTATTCCCAGCCGAAATTTAATGCTTGTTATCAAATTATGTATGTAAATTATAATCTTACCGGTAAAATATGGTCGAGACGTCAGGTTTTTGCAATATAGGTCAAACAAATTTTAAAATTCAGTGTTCTCCAGTATCGACCACTATTAACTATAATTTATGAAAGCAATCATCTTAAAAGGTTTTGGAGGAGTGGAAAACTTAGTTATAACCAATATACTTTTCCCTAATGTTTCAGATAATGAAGTACTGGTAAAAGTTAAAGCCATCGGCATTAATCCCGTAGATATAAAAACCCGTTCGGGAAAAGCCCTGGCCGGCAGATTAAAAGAGTTAAATCCAATTATTTTAGGTTGGGATATTTCGGGCATAATAACCCAAACAGGCAGGTCAGTAACCTCTTTGAAAAAAGGAGATGAAGTTTTTGGAATGGTAAATTTCCCAGGACATGGTAAAGCTTATGCTGAATATGTTGCTGCACCTGAAACACACCTGGCATTAAAACCAGTAAATATTTCTCATGAAGAAACTGCTGCTGCCTGCTTAGCAGCATTGACAGCATGGCAGATACTAAAAGAAAAGGTCAAAATAAAATCAGGTGATAAAGTTCTGATTCATGCTGCCGCTGGTGGTGTCGGTCATTATGCAGTTCAGATGTCAAAGCATCTTGGTGCTTATGTTGTTGGTACAGCTTCCGGTAAGAACAGAGATTTTATATTGAGTCTGGGAGCTTCCGAACATATTGATTACGAAAAGCAACGCTTTGAAGAAGTTTTAAATAATATAGATTTTGTTTTAGATGCAATTGGAGGAGACTATATAGATCGTTCATTAAAAGTATTAAAACCTGGCGGGACCATAATAAGCATTCCATCCGGGGCATCTGAAAATATTACGGAAAAAGCCAAAGCAAAAGGTATGAATGGATACCAGTTCACTGTACAATCAAATGGTAAAAATATGAAGGAGATATCAGACTTATTAAAAAAAGGTATAGTTAAATCTTACATCTCAAAAACATTTCCATTTGATGAAATACAATCGGCTCATCTGCAGATTGAGACAAGAAAAACAAAAGGGAAAGTAGTAGTTACATTGTAGAAAACCCAGTAATTACCTGCAACTTGACTCATGCGACAGATCATCTTATTCGTGGTTCATCAGATGGCTGGCTTATAGACAACCAAAAATAAAATGTAAAATCATTTTAAAGTTGATAAGAAAACTATCCAGAATAATGATAAATAATGATCACATTTTATTATATGATGGGGTATGTAATCTGTGCAGCAGATTAGTTAATTTCATTATTAAAAGAGACAAAAAAGCGAAATTCTTATTCGTATCATTGCAATCAGCAAGCGGACAATCATTGCTTAAAAAATTTGGGTTACCAACAGATGACTTTGATTCTGTCGTGTACATCAGAAGTGACAAATACTTTCTAAAATCTTCTGCAATGCTTCATATATTAAAAGAAATGGGAGGCATTTGGAAACTCTTCTTTATTTTCATCATTGTCCCCAATTTTATTCGTGATTTTATTTATAAAATCATTGCAAAGACACGATACAAAATTTTTGGCAGGCATGACTCCTGTATCTATTAAACATATTTAAGCAGCAGTTGTTATAATTTCATCAATCAAATTATAAAAAATATTTGAAGATGAAATCCGTACGTCAATTAATAACTATTTTCAGAACTGAATATATTTCTCAGGGTATCAATGTTAAAGACATTGCCGACAATCCCATTGACCAGTTTGAAAAATGGATTGAAGATGCGATAAAAAACAAAGTGAACCTGCCCAACGCTATGCATCTTTCGACAGTAGGGACTGATGGAAGGCCTTCCGGCAGAATCATGCTGCTAAGAGGATTTGATGAAAGGGGTTTTGTTTTTTTTACTAATCATGACAGTAGAAAAGGAAATGATCTGAAAAGCAGTAATTATGCATCGATGACTTTTTTCTGGAGCGAGTTATTTCGTCAGGTAAGAATTGAAGGCGACGTCCACCGGGTTCCTGAAGGGGAATCCGATAAATATTTCCAGAGTCGTCCGCGTGAAAGTCAGATCAGCGCCATGGCTTCGGAACAAAGCAAAATACTGGAGAGCAGGGGTAGTTTGGAAAAGAAAGTAAGCGAATTAGAACAAAGGTTTAAAGGACAGCCCATTCCACGACCTGCCAATTGGGGAGGATTTTATTTATCACCAATACAAATTGAGTTCTGGCAGGGAAGAACCCATCGCTTACATGATCGTTTCCTGTACAAGTTGG
>Ga0209429_10001484_pt1 | contig 14439 bp, 13 predicted proteins | sample BarGraNGADG00212_3_FD_184493 | JGI IMG/M metagenome (GOLD analysis project Ga0209429, IMG submission 184493) | Arctic peat soil microbial communities from Barrow, Alaska - Barrow Graham LP Ref core NGADG0004-212 (SPAdes) (version 2) | ecosystem: Environmental > Terrestrial > Soil > Wetlands >... | reverse complement strand
CAAAAAACAACACTCGGCTATTGGTAAAGTCCCACCGCTGAGATACTATGTAAATACAGTAATCAGTAAGCTCAATCTGCCACCATTATTAACTACCCAAAAGTCCAATATGTTATGGACGAGCGCAGACTTTTGATTTGCAAGTCATTATATGGTACACTCTACTCATAGCCAAGCAGTAGCTTGTCGCGGAAATTTTTCGGGAAAAATTATGTCATCTATAATTCAGCGTCGCGGTGTGCGACAGTTTATTAAATTTGGTTTAGTTGGACTATTCTCAACCATTATCGATTGGGGAATATTTTATTTATTAAATTTGATGTTTGGGATTTATTATCTTTTGGCTAAAGTTTTATCTTTTTCAGTGGCTGTTATTAACTCTTATATTTGGAATCGACGTTGGACATTTAGGTCTACTGATGCGGCAAAGACAAAAGAATTTACAAAATTTTTAATTGTGGCGCTAGTAGGTCTTAGTATTAATGTTTTAATTATGTTTATTGCTGTCGATTATTTGCATTGGCGTAAAATATTCGGTTTAATTTTTAGCACGGGGTTTGTGACTTTTTGGAACTTTTTGGCCAATAAGTTTTATACTTTTAAAGGATCACAAGCATAATGAAAATTGGAATAGATGCCAGAATGTATCGGTCGGGAGTGGCTGGGATTGGCCGGTATAGCCAAAATTTAATTGCTAATTTGTTTAAGATTGATTCGGATGATCAGTTCGTACTATTTATGACAGATGAGGATGCTGAAGAATATCAAAAATTAAAGATCAAAAATCCCAGCCCAGGGCTGGTCGGCCTTGGGCCGAAAAATATCAAAATAGTTATTGCAAACATACCGCATTACAGTATTGCCGAGCAAACTCAATTACCCAAAATCATCAAAAAAGAAAAAGTGGATTTGATGCATTTTTTGAATTTTAATTACCCTGTTAGATATAGAGGAAAATTTATCGTGACTATTCATGATTTAACCTTGATTAAGTTTCCTGATACGGCTAAAAAAACTAATGTTTTAAAAAGATCAGCTTTCAATTTTGTCATGAAAAAGGCCTGTCAGAATGCCACTAAAGTTATCGCCATATCAAAAAATACCAAACGCGATATTGAAGATATCTTCCACATAGATGCAAATAAAATAAAGGTGATTTATGAGTCAGCTGATGATAAGGTTTTTATTGATGTTAAAGATTCAGACATCGATAAGCTAAAAAAACAATATAATATTGACTCACCAAATTGTCCGCTTATTCTCTATGTCGGTCAATATCGGCCACACAAAAATTTGCCAGGGCTTGTGGAAGCATTTGATAAAATTAGAAATGAAATGCCTTGTAAACTGGTTTTGGTGGGTAAACCGGATTTGGCTCATAAACGGCTACAGGAAAGTATTGACAAAACAGGTAAAAAAGATGATATTGTAATGCCGGGGTTTGTGGGTGATAATGAACTGGCTTGTTGGTATAAGTTAGCCACTGTTTTTGCTTTCCCTTCACTCTATGAGGGCTTTGGTTTACCTGGACTTGAAGCGATGCAAGCCGGTACACCGGTGGTGGCAGCCAATAATTCAGTTTTGCCGGAAATCTATGAGGAAGCGGCGATTTATTTTGACCCATTTGAAACTCAAGATATTGCTGATAAAATAAAATCAGTGTTGCTAAATGATAAGTTACGATCTGATTTAATTCAAAAAGGTAGGCAGAGGGTTAAACAGTTTTCTTGGGAAAAAATGGCACGGGAGACGTTGGATTTGTATCGACAAATCCAAGATTAATAATTTTAAATTTACGGTCGCGATCTTATCGTAAAAAGATGTGCGCTCTACAGGAGCGATCGCTGCGCTACTTCCTGTGGCGCTTGCGACCCACTTTTTACTTCTAAGCTCGCTCCCTTATTTTAAAATTGAATCATTGAAAATTTATTGTAAATTGTAAATTGTAAATTATCTTCGGAGGTTTCATGTCTATTTCAAACTTGTCTTATCTGATTGCGTTCGGAGCATCTGGTGTTGGTATTTTGTATGGTTTGTTTTTGGTCTGGCAGGTTCTAAAAAGTTCGCCGGGAAACAAAAAAATGCAGGAAATTGCCGGAGCGATTCAAGAGGGAGCAGAGGCCTATTTAAATCGTCAGTACAAGACAGTTGGTATTATTGCAGTTATTTTGGTGATAGGACTTTATTTTTTATTAGGCCGAAATACGGCCATTGGTTTTTTGGTTGGTGCGGTGTTTTCGGCGGCAGCAGGTTATATTGGCATGAATGTGGCAGTGCGCGCTAATGTACGGACAGCGGAAGCGGCCAGAAGCGGACTTAAAGCTGCGCTATCCTTGGCTTTCCGTGGCGGAGCAGTCACCGGTCTTTTGGTTGTGAGTTTAGGATTACTTGGTGTGGCCGGATTATATTATTTTACTCAAGATGTGAGTGCTTTAATCGGTTTGGGTTTTGGTGGTTCGTTAATCTCAATTTTTGCTCGCCTTGGCGGTGGTATTTATACTAAAGCGGCAGATGTAGGTGCTGATTTAGTGGGTAAAGTGGAAGCTGGTATTCCTGAAGATGATCCGCGTAATCCAGCCGTGATCGCCGATAATGTTGGCGATAATGTCGGAGACTGTGCCGGTATGGCAGCGGATCTTTTTGAAACTTATGCCATTACCGCGCTAGCAGCAATGCTACTAGCTTCTTTATTATTTTCATCTAAAGAAGCGATTTTGTATCCTTTAGTTCTAGGTGGTATCTCTATTATCGCTTCAATTTTAGGAACCTTTTTTGTCCGTTTAACAGGCGAAAAAATCATGAATGCCATGTATAAGGGTTTAGCGGCGGCGGCTATTCTTTCATCGATCGGTTTTTATTTTGCTACTAAATATATTATGACTGGTTTGGTTGAAAATCCCATGACACTTTTTTATGCTTCACTTATTGGTATTGGTTTAACTGTGGCGATGGTGATTGTGACCGAATACTACACTTCGACTAAATATTCTCCGGTTAAATCCATTGCCGCTGCTTCAGAGACAGGACACGGTACCAATGTGATACAAGGTTTAGCAGTTTCCATGCGGGCGACAGCTTGGCCGATTGTCTTTATTTGCGCTGCGATTTTGGGTGCATATGAATTGGCTGGCCTCTTTGGTATTGCTATTGCCGCTTTTTCGATGCTTTCAATGACCGGTATTATTGTCGCGATTGATGCTTATGGTCCGATTACTGATAATGCTGGCGGTATTGCTGAGATGGCTAATCTACCGGAATCGGTGCGTAATGTGACTGACCCTTTGGATGCAGTCGGCAACACAACTAAGGCTGTAACTAAAGGTTATGCCATTGCCTCGGCTGGTCTGGCTGCCTTGGTGCTTTTTTCAGCATACGTTCAGGATTATCGTAATACTCACGTGGGAACCAGTATTGCATTTGATTTAACTGATCCAAAATTGTTAATTGGTTTGTTTCTAGGTGGCTTAATGCCTTATATCTTTGCTTCACTTTCCATGGAAGCCGTGGGTAAAACTGCTGGAGCGGTAGTTAAAGAAGTGCGTCGACAATTTAAAGAAATTAAAGGGATTATGGCTGGGACGGCTAAACCGGATTATTCCAGAACGGTTGATATTGTGACAGTTGCGGCCATTAAACAAATGATTGTGCCAGCTTTAATTCCGGTAGTTACCCCGATTTTAGTTGGTTTCATTTTGGGTCCAATAGCTTTGGGTGGACTACTCGTTGGTGCTATCATCACAGGGCTGTTTGTGGCTATTTCTATGACTTCCGGCGGCGGGGCTTGGGATAATGCTAAGAAATATATTGAAGAAGGAAATTTGGGTGGCAAAGGCTCGAAGGCACACCAAGCGGCAGTAACAGGTGATACAGTTGGTGATCCTTATAAGGATACTGCCGGTCCAGCGATTAATCCAATGATTAAGATTCTAAACATTGTGGCATTGTTGATAGTGAAGTTTCTAAAATAATTTAAAATTTCAAATTTAAAATTTCGAATCAATTCTAAAATTCGAATTTAAAAATTCAATTAAAATTGAAAATTGAAAATTGATTGTTATGTCCAAATTGAATTGTAAAATCTGTGCCAAACATGGGGACCTACTTGAGGTAGAAATTGAAGGAGAGAAAGTTACCTTACCCGCTAAGTTTTTTCCCTCCAGCACGAAAGAGAAAGATCAATTTCAACTCTATCTTCATTCTAATAAATATCCGACTTTAGATGATAAACAACTGGCTAAATCAATTCTAGAAGAAATTTTGAATGGCAAATAAAACGGAGGGTGGATTGATAAAACAAACCAAAAAGATCGCTCAGAACAAGTCGCTGCGTCGTATTGGTTTGGTCGTAGGCTCATCGATTTTAGTTTTAGGATTAGTAATTTTTGGTTTCAATTTGGCCTATAAAAATAAAATTTTACCTCAGACCTACGTTGGTGGTGTGAATTTAGGTGGTAAAAATAAGGCCGAAGCGGTGGTTTTACTTCAAAATGCTATTGGTCAGTCGGCAAAGTCAGGGGATGCAACGCTAGAACTAAAATATTTAGCTGACACTTGGTCCGTTTCAGCTCAAGATTTAGACTTAAATTATAAAATTGATGCTTCGGTGGATACAGCTTGGCGGATTGGTCGGGAAGGCAATTTTAGCCAAGTTTTAAAAGAGCAATTAAAGTCGATCTTGATAGGCAATCGTACACCAATAGTTTTCAACTATAATGAAAGTAAATTAAATACTAAAGTTTTAGGTGTGGCGGAAAAAATTAATTCTCCGGAAAAAGACGCGACAGTGGAGATTAAGGACTTAAATCCAGTGGTTGTTGAGGAGCAAACTGGTCAAAAGCTGAATTTCGATCGAGCGATCAATGATATTTTGGCTTCTTTGGGCAATATCAAATCTTCTAGCAGTAATAAATCTTCAGTGGCATTAGTGGTGGATCAAAAAATACCGAAAGTGAAAAAAGCGGCGGCGATGATGGCAGCCGATCAGGTTAAAGAAATTTTGGTTGGTCCGATTGTTCTGAAGTCCGATAAAAAAGAATTCACAATTCCTGCTTCGCAATATGTTGACTGGTTGAGTTTCGTGGGGGTGCCCTCAGGGCAAAGTTCTACAAGTGGGGTCCAAAAGATTGATCTTAAAAAAAGTGGTCAGGATACAAGCGATCAGAGTGGCTGGTCATTAGAAGTTAAGGTCAATCAAACCAACGTAAATTCTTATATTGAAAGTATTGCCGGTGAAATTAACCAGGAACCCAAGGATGCAAAATTCGGTGTGTCTGGTGGTAAAGTATCAGCTTTTCAGGTTTCTCAAACGGGTTATGAATTGGATAAAGAAAAGTCATTTGAACTTATATCTACAGCAGTTTTAACGATAAATAAAACAGTGGCTTTGCCAGTTAAGGTAATTCAGCCAGCAGTTGGGTCTGATTCGGCGGCAGGCATGGGAATTGTAGAATTGGTTGGCGAGGGTAAAACTTCTTGGCGGGGATCACCAGCTAACAGAATTCATAATTTAACTTTGGGAGCCAGTAATCTTTCTGGGATTATTGTTAAACCAGGTGATGAATTTTCCACTGTTAAGTCAATGGGTCCAATTACTTCGGAAGCAGGATTTTTGCCAGAATTGGTGATTAAAAATAGTACTCAAGTTACACCGGAAATTGGTGGTGGTTTATGTCAAGTTTCAACCACTTTATTTCGAGCGGTGTTGAATTCTGGTTTAAATGTGACCGATCGGTCGCCACATTCTTTTAGGGTTAGTTATTACGAACCGCCAGTGGGGATGGATGCGACCATTTATGATCCGGCGCCAGATTTTAAGTTTGTTAATAATATGAGTACGCCAATTTTGGTTTGGGCTTTTGCCGATTCTAATAGTTTGACTTTTCAAATTTATGGCACTAAAGACAATCGTAAGGTTGAAATATCTGATCCGGCTCTCTTTAATTATACCGATCCGCCAGCGCCGGTCTATACTGAATCTGCGACCATGGAAGCGGGTACTATTCGTCAGGTCGAAAAAGCAACTCGTGGTGTAACGGCGTCTTTTCACTATAAAGTGACCAATACTGCCGGCAAGGTTTTACAGGATGAATCCTATGTTTCTAAATATGTGCCACTACCCAATAGTTATTTATATGGTGCAGGCTACGCGCCACCGACACCGGATGCGCCACCAGAAGGATAGAAAAAGAATTAAGCATCTAGAATAATGTATCAAGGAAGAAGATACAAAAAACTTATAGATAGAATTTATTTATGAAAAAAATTATTTTTGTTCATGGCTATACCTCTTCACCGAAAAAGAGAAAATATCAAATCATCGCAGAAGAGTTGGAAAAAATCGGAGTAAATTTTTCGATGCCAGAGTTACCTGGCGGAGAACATCCTCACAGTGAAAATTGGTTGGAGATCATCGATAAAGAAATTAAGTCTTCTGGTGAAGATGTAATACTCGTTGGTCACAGTTTAGGGACAAGAGCGGTGCTTTTATATTTAGATAAATTCGATCAGAAAGTCGATACAGTCATATTAATTGCATCTTTTAATAATAATGTTAAGGAAAATAAAAATAGAAAAAATGATCATTATTCTGATTTTTGGGATTATGAATTAGATATTGATAAGATAAAAAAACTGGCCAATAAATTTGTAGTTGTTCACTCAAAAGATGATAGGTCAATTGGTTATCATCAGGGAGTCGAAATAAGTAAAGAACTTGGTGCTAAATTATTGACTTACGAAAATATGGGTCATTTTAGTGGTGAAGAAAACGCAGAAGCAAATGCTCGAGAATGGTTAAAAGTCATTAAAGATTATTTATAGTTATTTAAGAGCGCTTTTGATGAACTCTAAAAACAACGGATGGGGATGAAGGGGACGGGAGAGGAACTCGGGGTGGAATTGAGTGGCAATAAAGAAGGGGTGGTTTTTTAGTTCAATGATTTCAACCAGTAAATTATCAGGTGAAGTACCAGATATAATTAAACCTTTCTTTTCTAAAATTTGGCGATATTCATTATTAAACTCGTAACGATGGCGATGGCGTTCTGAAATAAGGTCAACGGACTTCGGACTACGGTCTACAGATTTTTTGCTGTGGTCAGTAGTCTGTAAGCTGTAGGCACGCCATGTTTTAGTATCTTCTATCAATTTGCAGGGATATGCACCCAAGCGCATAGTTCCGCCGTAATCGCTTTGCAACATCTTTTTTTCTTGTTCTGGCATAATATGAATAACTGGGTTGGGCGTTTTGGGATTATTCTCGGTCGTATTAGCGTCTTTTAAACCAGCCACATTTCTAGCAAACTCAATTGTTGCCAATTGCATGCCGTAGCAAAGCCCTAGAAATGGTATTTTATGTTCACGGGCATATTTGATGGCGCTAATTTTTCCTTCCACTCCGCGGCCGCCAAAGCCGCCTGGGACTAAAATACCATCGTACTCTTTAAAAGTTTTACTTATTTGTGCCGGTGACATTTTTTCCAATTCTTCGGCGTCGATCCAGTCAACGTTACTCTCGACGCCTTGCCAAATACTGGCGATCTTCAAACTTTCAGTCACTGAAAAATAAGTGTCTTTTAGACCCATATATTTAGCAATCAGAGCTATTTTAATGGTTTTTTTTCGGCCCGAGGTCGATCCACCTTGGGTGGACTTATCGATACCTATTTTTTTAACAAATTCATTCCATTTACGGTTGTTATCATGCTTAATTTTTAGTTTTAGCTTGTCTGCAACAATTTTTTCTAAATCAAATTTTTGTAAAATTTGCGGTACTTTATAGATAGAATCAACCGTTTCAAGGGGAATAATAGCATTTTCGGCGATACCAGTAAAAAGGGCGATTTTTTTAATCAAGGATTTTTCCACCGGGTGATCGGCACGGGCAATCAGAATATCCGGCTGGATACCTAAACCAGTTAAATCGTGAACGCTGTTTTGCAGCGGTTTGGATTTTAGCTCGCAGGAAGCGCCAAGGTAGGGTAAAAAGCCGACATGGACATAAAGAACATTATTTTCACCAGCATCATGTTTCATTTGCCGAATAGCTTCAACAAAATGCAAGCCCTCATAATCACCAATGGTGCCGCCGATTTCGGTGATGAGAATATCGCATTTACTTTCTTTAGCTGCTTTGGTAATGCGTAATTTTACTTCATCGGTGACATGGGGAATAACTTGTATGTCTTGGCCAAGGTATTTACCAGCACGCTCATTTTCCAAAATGGCCTTGTAAATTTGGCCAGTCATCACCGAAGAAGTACGGTTTAAAGAAGTATCGATAAATCTTTCATAATGGCCCAAGTCCAAATCTGTTTCAGCACCGTCGTCTAACACAAAAACCTCGCCGTGCTTATTAGGGTTAATAGTGCCGGCGTCAACATTTAAGTACTGATCAAATTTTTGCATCCAAACGCTGAAACCTTGAGACCTCAAGAGATTGCCAATACTGGCAGCGGTTACCCCCTTGCCGAGTCCGGAGAGAACGCCTCCGGTGACAAAGATATATTTGGTCATAATTTCTTCAAAGATTTCCGCGATCAAAACAGTGTTGTTTTGATCTATGATGATAAACTAAACTTATCAAACGGGCATTAAGATTGTCAAATTATCTCGAAACGATTAAAATTAAATTACTAAACTATGAAAGGATTTTGAAATGGATGAAACAATTTTTAAGTCATATGACATTCGAGGGATTTATCCTGAAACAATTAATGAGGAACTATCCAAAAAAATTGGTCAAGCTTTCGTCGATCATTTTAAATTGAAAAAAGTGGCAGTTGGCCGAGATGGACGTTTATCGTCACCGCAATTGGAAAAGGCCATATCATCGGGGATTATTGCCGCTGGAGCTGATGTCACTCATCTTGGTTTAGTTTCAACCGATATGATTTATTTTGCCGCTGGTGCCTACGATTATGACGGTTTATTGATTGTCACCGCTTCACACAATCCCAAAGACAATAACGGTTTCAAAATGGTTCTAAAAGGAGCGATTGCCGTTTCGGGTGAGAAAGGTTTGACTGCAATGAGGGACCTGATTAAAGAAGATAAATTGGAAATAGCCTCAAAGCCAGGGAAAGAAGATGAGAGAAATATCTACAATGATTATGTTTTGAAACTTCATTCGCTTGTCGATAAAAGCAAACTAAAATCGCTCAAAGTAGTGGTGGATGCTGGTAATGGTGTTGGTGGCTATATTTTTGCCATGGTGGCTGAGGGTTTACCTATTGAAATGATTCCACTTTATTGCGATGTAGATGGCAATTTTCCAAACCATCAGCCAAGCCCAATTGAGGACGAAAATTTGGTGGATATTAAAAAGAAAGTGATAGATGAGGGCGCGGATTTGGGGTTGGCTTTCGACGGCGATGGCGACAGAGTTTACTTGATTGATGAAAAAGGGCAGGCGATTAGTGCGAGCGTAATGACTGCAATGATTGCCAAAAGAATGCTAGACCGTCAACCAGGTGCGCGGATTTTGTATAACGTCAATGTTGGCTGGATTGTGCCGGAAACTATCAAACAAAATGGCGGGGTACCAGCCATTACCAAGGTTGGTCACTCTTTAATTAAAGCTCAAATGAGAGAGGAAGACGGCTTGTTTGCTGGCGAACACTCGGGTCATTACTATTTTAAGGACTTGTACTACGCTGACTCTGGTATGCTGGCGGCGTTAACGATAATCGAGCTAATATCAGAATTTGATCAACCCTTGTCAATAATTGCCAAACCATACGATAAGTATTTTTTGTCTGGCGAAATAAATACTGATGTGGCTGATCCCATAGCCAAAATCGCTGAGATTAAAGAAAAATATCAGACATTTCAAGGCGGTAAAATTTTAGAACTAGATGGTTTATCGGTAGAATATCCCGATTGGCGCTTTGTTTTGCGTCCATCAAACACTGAACCGCTCTTACGGTTGTGTGTGGAAGCTAAAACCAAAGAAGTGATGGAAGAGAAAAGGGATGAACTTCTAAAGTTAATTAGAGAATAGTTAACCCACATACACCTCGAAGGTGTATGTAAATGGTTAAGTTATTGGCAGGATGTTTTTGAGGGCAGGATTGTTGTGATCTCGTTATTGCGTTTATTTGCATCGGCGCAAAATAATTTGTCTGTCGAGGGGAGTTTGGCATAAATAACATAGGTCTTATCACTTAAACCCTGAACTATAATTTTTGAGTTATAGGTGGTGGCCTGATTTTGAGCTTGTGGATCTATAGTAAAACCAACATAAGTATTTTTAGTGTCAAAATAAACTTCTGTCTGGGTTGCTGTACTATTAACTAAACTTTTGATTTGGGCATCTTTAGCTTTATCTCGAGAACTACCCAAACTAGTAATAACCATCGCGGCTAAAATGCCAACAATGGCGAGTAGCGGCAAACAACCGACAAGGGCAACAATAATCCAAACTTGTTTGTTGGATTTTTTAGGTTGATTTTGTGATTGATCAGATTGTGGCTGTGGGGTGATCGGCGCTGCCGGTTGAGCTGGTTGAATTGTTGGTGGATTTTGATTCATTTTTTTCTCCTTTTCCTCTATTTTATCAATTCATTTAATATGATACAAGAGAGGTATGACTAAGTTTCAAAAAGAATATCTGCGGCGGGCGAAGGTGGTGGCTTTTTGGTTACAATTAGCGCCGTTTATTAAAATGGTGGGGTTGAATGGGTCGTTATCCAGAGGTGAGGCTAAAGAAACATCGGATATTGATTTTCTAATTATTACTGGAAAAAACCGCATTTGGACTTGTCGAATTTTGGTTACTTTTATTACTGAATTGTCGGGTTATCGCCGGCAAGGCGAAAAGATCGCCGGCATGATTTGTCTCAATCGTTACCAAACCGATAATTACTTAACTATTCTGCCCAAAAACGAATATCACGCCCGGGTTTTTTCACAGTTGATTCCATTGATCGATATTGATGATACTTATGATCTATACCTAAAAAAGAATGCTTGGATGGCAAAATTAAGTTGGTCGGTAAAAGAAAATAGAACAATGATATCGCATAGTCGGTTCTTATCGATACTGCGAAATTTTCAGGAGAGATGTCTTTCGGGTAGTTTTGGTGATTGGTTAGAAAAAGTTTTGAAATATTGCCAAAAACGAAGGATTTTAAGGGATAAAAGAACTATGACAGCGGCGGAAGGGAGAATTAGGGTGTCGGATAAAGAATTGTGTTTTCACCCCGAGTGAAGTGAAATGGTTGACAATTTTGGTGCTTTTGGTAATATAGAGGGTGCTGGGAGATTAGTCTATCCCCCTTGGCTTTTTCTCTCAGCACTTTAAATACAAAACTTCAAGGATGGAGTTTTTTTATTCTTAATAAATAATATTTTGGAGGAATCTATGCAACTAAAACCGTTAGCGGACAGAGTGGTAGTTAAACCCATCGAGCAAGAGACGAAGACGAAGTCGGGTCTTTATATTCCAGACACAGCCAAGGAGAAATCGCATCAAGGTGAAGTGATTGCGGTAGGACCAGGTAAGATGGATGACGGTGAAATTATCGCCATGAATGTTAAAGTAGGCGACACGGTACTCTATAAAGAATATGGTGGTGATGATTTTAAGCTAGACGATGAAGAAGTGGTGATTCTTAAAGAAGACGATATACTCGGAATAATTACTAAATAACAGGAGTAAAAAAAATGGCCAAACAAATCAAATTTTCTGATGATGCCAGAGATGGGATTAAAAGAGGGATTAATATTTTAGCTGATACAGTCAAAGTGACTTTAGGTCCCAAGGGCCGCAATGTAATTTTGGACAAAGGTTTTGGTTCACCAATCATCACTAACGATGGTGTTTCCATCGCCAAAGAAATTGATCTTGAAGATAAATTTGAAAATATGGGCGCGCAGTTAATTAAGCAAGTGGCTGAAAAAACCAATGATGATGCCGGAGACGGCACTACGACAGCAACTTTATTAGCCCAAATTATGGTTAATGAAGGCTTGCGCAATGTGGCTGCGGGTGCCGATCCCATGCAAATTCGTCGTGGAATTGAAAAAGGGGTGGAAGCAGTAGTAAAGTCGCTTCAAACTCAAGCTAAACCTCTTCAGGGTAAGGCGGAAATCGCCCAAGTGGCTTCCATTTCGGCGGGTGATACGGAAGTTGGGGCGATGATTGCCGAAGTCATGGATATGGTCGGTCGCGATGGTGTTATTACGGTTGAAGAATCGCAAACTATGGGTGTAGATAAAGAAGTGGTTGAAGGCATGCAGTTTGATTCGGGTTTTGTTTCGGCCTATATGATGACCGATACAACCCGAATGGAAGCGGTTTTGGAAAGTCCTTCAATTTTATTAACTGACAAAAAGATTAGCTCGATTGCCGAAATTATGCCAGTTTTGGAAGCGTTAGCGACTTCGGGTAAAAAAGAAATTATGATTATTGCCGAAGATGTTGATGGTGAAGCCCTAGCCACTTTAGTGGTTAATAAACTACGCGGTACAATTAATGTTTTAGCTGTCAAAGCACCAGGTTTTGGCGATTCGCGCAAGGCCTATTTGGAAGATATTGCCATACTAACCGGTGGCCAAGTTGTTTCAGAAGAGCGCGGTATGAAGTTGGCAGAAACCACTTTAGAAATGTTAGGCGAAGCGCGAAAAGTGATCGCTGATAAAGACAAAACCACTTTGATCGAAGGTAAAGGTAGCGCCAGTAAAATCAAAGATCGTGTCAAACAAATCAGAGCTCAAATCGAAAAAGTTACCTCCGATTATGATAAGGGTAAATTGGAAGAACGGTTGGCGAAATTGTCCGGCGGTGTAGGTGTAATTAAAGTTGGGGCTGCCACAGAAGTAGAATTAAAAGAAAAGAAAGATAAGCTTGATGATGCGGTTCATGCCACAAGAGCGGCAGTGGAAGAGGGTATTGTTTCCGGCGGCGGCGTGGCCTTGGTTGATTCAATTAAATCATTAGATGGCGTGACAGCCACTGGCGATGAAAAAATCGGCATCCAAATTTTGCGCCGGGCTTTGGAAGAACCGATGCGTCAAATTGCGATCAACGCCGGTAAAGAAGGCGCGGTTATTATTGAAAAAGTGCGTGAGTTAGAAAAAGGCATAGGTTATAACGCGGCTAAAGATACTTATGAAGATCTGATTTTAGCCGGTATCATTGACCCAGCCAAAGTGACCCGTGCGGCTTTGCAAAATGCCGCATCTGTGGCGGCTTCGATTTTAACGACTGAAGCGGCTATCACTGACCTACCAGAGAAAGATAATCTGCCAGCTGGTGGAGGAATGCCGCCAATGGGTGGTATGGGCGGTATACCGGGGATGATGTAATCTGCCATAGGCAGATTACAAGAATAAAGAATAAAGTTTGAATTTAAAAAACGGCCGAGAAAAACTAATGGCCGTTTTTTTTGATATCATTTCTAATGTATTATGTCCAATTATTCAACATACCATCCAGAACCTTGGCCGTTGACTTCAAACCAAATTTCATTTGGCACAGGGTAATTGTCGGGGATTCGGCAGCTAGGAGTATTTCCGCAGATTGCTCCACCGGTATCACCTTGAGTCCATGAATAAACATAAGGAGGAGTTCCGCCTGAACAGTAAAGGCTGACAGTCTCTCCTCGGTGTACTGTGATAGGGCTACTTTGAGTGCAAAAATCCCCTGGGTTACCTCCGCTAATTTCAGTGGCGACATCGCTAATGGCGGCGGTACCGGGAATGGCCGGATTAGAAGGAGGAATAGCAGGAATAAGAGCCGTACCAGCAACATTTACATCTGGCCCCTCTTTTGTCACCCCCTTGTAGTCAACACCAACAGTGGCATCGCTATTCAATTTTGCCGAAATAGCCCATTGATCCTTGACGCCATAACAACCTTGGTGATCATTTGTGTTTGCTGTCGGCATGGTCAAACCGTTTTGCTTGTTAATATCGCCAATTAAAGTTTTATGTGAACCAGAATTTCCATCGTCACACCAATCGGCCCAATCGTCATTGTTAGCAAGACCATATTCGCTAGCGTTAATCGCCAATTGGTGAATATCGGACCTGATGCGGGCGTCTTTGGCTCTCGTCCGCGCTGTATTTAGGGCGACCAAAATCATGGCGGCTAAAATACCGATGATGGCAATAACGACTAAAAGTTCAATCAGAGTAAAACCTTTACGAGTTCGCGACATAAAACCCTCCTCATTTAATATGTTATATCAATTATACTATATTGCTTTATATTTTCATAATATTTTCAAAGAAAATTCTGCGAGTCCTTTAGGGCTCTATGTTTACAAAATCTAATGTCTTCCATCACTAAAATTCGTTCTTTGATTTTTCTTCCTAAAGCATAATTACCAATTGAACCGTCGGAGCGAATGCCTCAGTGGCGGCTTCGATTTTAACAACTGAAGCGGCTATCACTGACCTACCAGAGAAAGATAATCTGCCAGCTGGTGGAGGAAT
>Ga0209429_10001483_pt1 | contig 14441 bp, 11 predicted proteins | sample BarGraNGADG00212_3_FD_184493 | JGI IMG/M metagenome (GOLD analysis project Ga0209429, IMG submission 184493) | Arctic peat soil microbial communities from Barrow, Alaska - Barrow Graham LP Ref core NGADG0004-212 (SPAdes) (version 2) | ecosystem: Environmental > Terrestrial > Soil > Wetlands >... | reverse complement strand
TTAAATGAGTTATAATATTAGCAATGAATTTTGAACAAACAGAAAGCCAAAATAACACCGAGCCATTTGTATCTTCTATGAGCAATAATTCTCCTGAATTGCAAGCAGAAAACAACGTGCTCGAGCCAACAGATGCTGAATTTGAAACAAAAAACACAGAGGTTGGCTTAGAAGAAATTCAACCTCAACCTGAACAAGAAGAAGTTATTCCCAAACATTTTAAGGATGGAGGGTTCGAAGAAAATTTAGGTTTGACAGAAGAGGATAAAATAAACAGTGAGCTTCAAGAAGCTATTAAAGAGATCATTGATAATCATCCAGGCAGACGAGAGTATTCCGTTGAAGACGCGGCGATAGAAAAACCACTCACTCATTATAGTTATGTAAAAAATTTGTTTCAAATCCTAAGGTTTGGCATACATAGTAAGAATTTTAAGAATAGGGTAGATGCTCTTGACCCAGAAGATAAAAAACTAGATGAATTATTACCATACATGAGGACTTCGGGAGTTGCAACGTGCGGGTATCAAGGGCGTGATAGTATTAGCTTAAATACCCTTGGGTCGGCTGGTGGATTACCGAGTTCTCGGCAGCTCGGACAAGATTACTTATTGTTTTTAGTAAATCCAGAGATAGAAACTTGGGGTAAAAATCCTGAAGAGCGTGGTGAACAGTCTATTCATTTTCATGGAACCACTATAAAAGAAAAATTGGGTATCGGAGACTATAGAATTGGGAACACGGCAGCGGGTGAAAATGAAGTGTTGGCTGTGAATATTATTAAGCCTGCAGATATTCGGGCAGTATTGATGCCAGATGAAAGTTCCGTATCGGTGCTAAATGATGTACGAGAGACTCTATTAAAGTATACAGAGTATTATTTACGAGTAAGAAAATATAGAGACAATCTGGGACATACTGATGGAATGAAGCAGCTGATATTGGAAGATTTATGGGTAATGGCGGATACGTTGGGAGATGAGAATCTGATCAAAGAAATTAAGGCCATTCGGGATGAGATTGACGAAACCGAAGATGGAGAGGCCTTGGAGAATGTATTAAAATTGCAAGATAAAGTATTGGGGTGCTTTTTAGACGGAAGAGAGATTTCTGAAAATAATTTTAGGATAGCGATAAGCAGAAAATTTGGGATTAGCTTGATCACTAATTAGTCTTAAAACGAATCCGATTAAAGAACCTGTTTCCAATTGTTAGCTATTTAACAAACTCAATCATATCATCTTCTCCATTTCTTAAGACCAGTAAACCATAACATCTCTCCAACAAGTTCTTTGGATTTTATCCGTCTCATTAACTCACAGCTATCATTTTGAGACAAGATATTAAGGCTACCTTCCCATAGAACGTCGTCAATGATAGCTATTTTACGGTGATGGCCAACAGTCATTAATACCTCAATGTCAAGCTCTTGCATCACGCCAACAGCCCAGACAGCTTGTTCTCGATAAATAGGGTCATGCTCGTCAAATGGCTTAGTATTAATAACGATATGAACGTCTTTTTCTCGTAATCGCTTAAATATTGGAAGAATAGCAGTCATCCGTTTCTTAGTTATAAACGGACTCTCGACTATTACAATTCGTTTTGCATTTATCAAATCTTTTGTAAAAGATCTATAAAATGTATCTTGGTTAAATAGGGAAGAGTTAAACATTTTTATCCTCCTTAGAAAAACATATTAGACCACAATTAGTTCTGCAATCGTCCAGGTACCCCTGCCAAATAAAATAGACTGATGTGAACGTCAGTCTATTTTATTTGCCGTGTTCCACGAACCGAACCATATCAACTTTGTTGATTGGTTCGAATACTGTCAAATCAAATATTTTACAGTATTTAGTTTATTTCATAATAATAAGTCTACGATTATTATGAAATATTGCGTTGGACGTGTACCCCTGCACAAATTAGCTTGTTCATTTTTGTGACCAAGGGGAAATAGGGAGCAAAGCGACCGCCTTCCATGTACTCCTGCCAAGCATATGCACGATAAAGTAAGTCTCCGAATTGGAGACTTTTTGTTATGATATATGATATGGATTTAAGTGAAAAGTTGGCGCAGATAATTGCTTGTGCGGAAGATTTAGATGATTACGGTAAGTTTAACAATGGCACGACCATGGAGTCGGTAATTTTCGGTACTTTGCGTAAAGATCTGCATATTGCCAACGACATGAACATTCTAATGCGGAGCAGCAGTAAAGGGCTCGCAATGATAGCATTATGTCGAATCCTTATAGAGGATTACATCCATCTTTCCTATTTACTCAATAGCCCCGAAACACCCAAAAAATTACTAGCTAATATAAATAACCACCCAAAAATAGAGGCTTATCTCAAGGCGTATACAGTTCAAGAATGGGGGATAGATTTAACCGAGGAGCAAGTCGAAACTTTAGCCAAAGCAAAGATAGGATTTGAAGAAACGAAAGGCGAATTTCTTAGATATAGTAAAGAGAGTGAACAATTTAATCCAAATGACTACTATCGCACATGGACCAAGAAACCGCTAGACACCGTAATTAAGGAATCGGGGATATCTGCAGAGGGGAATAAAAGCGAGCTAGGCTTGGTGAAGCAGATGTACGACGTTGGTTCGGACATAATTCATCACAACGCCTATTTTATATGGCAACTCTCGAGAGAGAATCTCGAGCTTATTGCGGGGGCTTTACCTGAAGCCAGCGCAGCCATCGCCATATCTACGCTAGCGAAGATAGTAAATTTAGCATTAAGTGTGAAATATAATGACGATAAAGAGTCCTATGCACTAAAGCTCGATAAACTAGCTAACATTCTCTAGTGTGTGAGCCTGTAAAAAGTTATAAATTTGTCAACTAGGGGTTGCCGATTAAGATGCGGCAAATAATATATTGACAGAATATATTAGATTTATTAAGTATTTGATGTTATAATATTTGAATTATCAAAGAGTAAATAATTTTTATGGCAGATAGTATTAAAGATAGAAGCTGGCATTCACAAATTTTTGTTGCTAATAATCCACTTATTGAAGAGTGGGATTTTGAGCGCAATAATATGCTTGATCTTGACCCAAAGAAAATTACTATCGGAACAATGATTAAGGCATATTGGAAGTGTCCTAAATGTGGTTATTCTTGGGTTGCCTCAATTCAGAATCGTGCAAGATATAAATCGGGGTGTAAGGTATGTAAAGGCATGAAGATTTTACCTGGATTCAATGACTTATTGACTAAAAGACCAGATTTAATGCAGGGATGGGATTTTGATAAGAATAATAGTTTGGGCCTTTTCCCATACAATGTCGGTTCTGGAACTATCCGTAAAGCGTGGTGGAAATGTTCAAATGGGCATCCGTCATATTACTCATCTATAAATAGTAGGAGTAGAGGATCTGGCTGTGCGATTTGCGCAAACAAGAGGGTGTTAAGCGGTGTTAATGATTTAGCTACAACTAGGCCAGAAATGCTTAGTCAATGGAATTATGAGAAAAATTCAAAAGATAATGTTAGTCCAGATTCGGTTACTGAAGTCAGCGGTAAGAAAGTATGGTGGAAATGCAACAAGGGGCACGAATGGCAGGCTACGATTGCGCATATTGCCTATGGGCGTGGCTGTCCGCAATGTAATAATGGACGTTCTACTTCATTTCCTGAGCAAGCGATTTTTTATTATTTAAAGCAAATTGACGAAAATTGCATTAATCGTTTTAGGCTGGATAACCAAGAGCTAGATATTTTTATACCGAGTTTAAATATCGGTATTGAGTATAACGGTTATAGGTGGCACGATAATGGAGAAAAACAAATAAGTGATCGCCTTAAGAATCAATTTTTCGAGGATCACGAGATAAAAGTGTTATATGTTATAGAGGTGACTAAGAAAAGCGCTGACTTCGGGTCTAGCTATACTAAAAATGAACATTGTTATTATGTAAACGATGACGATATAGTTGCTCTTAATAATGTAATTTCTTGCTTAGTAAAAGATATTTTTTCTAAAATTATTGATGTAGATATCGATAAAGATAGGCCTAAAATTTTCAAGAGCTATATACATAACGAAGAATCTTGGAGTTTTGCTTCGGATTGTGAAGGCATTTCGCATAAATGGGATTATGAAAAGAATCTTAGTCTACATCCTGAGCACGTATCTAGACGAAGTGGGAAAATAGTATATTGGATTTGTCCCGTAGGCCATTCTTTTAAAAGTTCCGTCCACCAAATTAACCATAGTGCGTGCCCTATTTGTGCTAGAGAAAAACAATACAATAATCGCTTTGAGATATCGCATCCAGAATTATTGGAGGAGTGGGATTTTTCGAACAATACTGATATCAAACCAGACGTGATTACTTGCGGAAGTACTAGAAAAGTATGGTGGAAATGTTCTGAAGGCCACCCTTCTTGGCGTGCTCCAATTACGAGTCGAGTAAAGGGATGTGGCTGCCCTATTTGTGGCAGAAAAAAGACTCAGCAAAAAAGATATAAACGCGTCGCCCAGTATAATTTTGACGGTTCTTTTGTCAGGGAGTGGGCTGGGGCATCTGTTGTTTGTGATGAATTAGGCATCAAACATGTTTCATGTGTTTGTAACGGTAACAGAAATAGTGCCGGCGGTTTTATCTGGAAGTATATTGACGAAGGAAAATAATCCTTACCCCTTGCTAGAATCTTAGGTAAAAGCCTAGTTGTTAAATATTTATATTCAAATACGAAAAAAGGTCATAAATACTTATCTTAAACTGACTAAAAAATCATAATTCGACATTTTTGATATATCTTAATATACGCGGATGAAGCGCCGCACGCCACCCCCTGGCATAAAACTATATAGGAAACAGCTGTGTGGTAATTAAATTGTTGATGGGGAAGTAGATAATTAATTCCATATTTTGCCTAACTCAATCATAAGACGTATAATTTATTTATGAACATTCCTAACATTCTCGAATATATTGCTGTTATGACTATAATCATTCTACTGGCTTCCTGCTATGTACTAATCGTCAACTTATATCATGACATTAAGAATAGAATGGAATTGCATAAAATAAACCACAAAAACTATGCCACAATCTCATTAGTTATAGTAGGTTTAATAATTCTACTAATTATTATATTGCCGCATTCTAGTTTTGGTAAACCAAGTTGTAGCGAGGGAAGGTTTGGGGAGCAAGATATAGAATCCTGCATTGAGCGTTACGAGAACAGTGACTAGTCAATAAAATCAAATTTATTAGTCATCAATAAAGTTCTAACTTCGTCTAGGATGCCCTGCCAAGTCGGACAAAATAAATACCGAATCTGTAAATCAGGTTCGGTTATTTTTATTCTCATTTTTACCACCTCTGTTCACGCAGTTCGGTTATTCTTATGTTTAGCTTTATAACTGTTCGGTTTCTTAATCAAGCGCTTGTCAATTTGATATATAAAATCAGGATACTGCTCATCAACAACCTCAAGAATGCTATTTATCATTTGTCGACAGTCCTCATTAACACTAGGTAAGGTAGGAAGCCCGAACTGTGGGATTCTATGCATTCTATGGAGTGGGTTTAAGCATAGCTGAAACGAAGCTTCTCGCACAGCTCCCCAGTTGGCATGAATAAAGCCAGAAGTATACGGGTAATACTTATCGTATAGTTTTTTCTCACCGATAGCACTACTAATCGTCCGCAAATCGGATGAATCCCAGTTCCCGAGGTTGATTGGTGTATACTCTTGCCATTTATCTTCGTTCGCAATCTTATCTATGACTTTTGTATCAACCATGGAACTGCTAAACCTGCCTTCTTTGTATTTACGGTCAATGAGACTAATCTGCCCAACGCCATATTCCCGATAGGTGTCCCATAACAGTTCGCCAACTCGTTCCTTAGCAACAAGATGTTTTAGGTTTACATACGCCTCAAAAATTATTCGTGCGCTTACCCGACCGCTGGACACCCCACCGACTTTTAGGATAACAGTCTCGATAAAAACATCGAGTGCATACATTGCCAAACCGAAAACTGTTTCATGTTTTGCATCGATACCAGTTGTTGTGGAGGTCGCAAGAAAATGTTTCACAAGAGACTCACGTATTTCAGGGAGAATTTCATTAAAATGATCTTTATCTTCACTCTCAGCCTTATAACGTTCCATGACATCTTCCTTTTTTCCACTGATCTCAGGTATACATACAGTCTCTTCCTGCAGGTGTCGCCAGAAATCTTTAGGCCACTCATTACTCGTTAATCCACCATTAACACTTACAAGTTCTGTAGACATTTCTGACGCCCGTATTGATGAACGTACGGATCGCTGATCATATTTATTTGGATATTCAAGGTATTCGTCTAGTAATGTGGCAGGCAGGCGTAATCTATCACTTAATATTGTGCCCATGAGTTTCACCCAACGTACGTCGGTCGCTTCTTGCGTCTGATGAAACATGACATCTACAATTGACGATGCTAACTGATTGTAATCATCATTGGGTGTTATCTCAACACCGGCTAGAGCCTCCCTCCATTCATCATAAGCAGGCAGCGCCGGCAGTAGGAGGAGAGGTTTAAGTGAGTCAGTACCGGCCTGCTCGACAATGTGCTTAATGAATGCCTTTTTGAGACTCTGATTAAAATTAGAAATGTCAGTGTGAGTAACACCGTTAATGACGGTTTCGCCTTTATTCTCCACCAACCAATCAAGAATATTTCTGAATGTCGCGTAGCCAATGTCGCCTGGGTGATGTTTCCTGATCAGTACAGCCCACAGCATGTCGGGCATACGGTCATTTGTCCATGACGTCAATACTGTACGAGGTAGGGTAGCGAGCGGTGGGGTCAGTATTTTTTTATTGCGTTTATAGCCCGCTAGCGGGGTCGACCAATCCTCGGGTTTCTTATTTTGATTTATATTACCCATATCCTTCACCTCCGTTAAGATAGCTCAGTTAATCTTGTGCTAATATGCCCAACTGCCTTCGGTTTTCATCTCTGGCATTGTTGACGGTCTATTTAATGACCCGCTCGACGCTACGGCTAAATACCCTGCCCATCGGTCAATAAACTCATCAATAGCACCATCCTTCAATAGCGTAAAGGGTCGCGCAAGTTGCCACTCGGCCATACCTCGCCATAATGCCTTCGCGCTTCCTTCGCTTGGATTTAGCTGGAATGGTTCACGTACGCCGCCATTACTGCCCAGCATAGACTTGGGAATTAGTGGAGATATCATGAATGCAACTTCATACCAACCATATTCGCCACGCTTTTGAGCATCGCAATACCAAAGAGAGTGTCCACGGCCTTCATACCCAAGACTATTAACTATCATCGATACGTCAAGTGAGGCGTAGGCGACCACATCAATACTAGGGCTTTCCCATTCTCCCCAATCGTCTTTGGCATGCTCCGCAATACGATTAAAATCTAATGTTGCGCTTCCTAGCTCCAGCCTCCATTCGACATCGTTGCGCCCTGCGCTTACGACTCTAGAAGTAGGTGCTGCAGTTGTGATGACATCTTTGAGCTTGCCGGTTATATTAGTAAGCTCTCGCTTAGCCGTGTCCGCTAGTTGTTCTCGTGACTGGAGTTCCTCTCGATTCGTAGTAGCCTCTAACTGTGCGGCCATTTCACTGTCTACCTGCTGTTGATTCGCTTGCTGTAACGCACCTAATCCACCACTGGCAACCATCGTGGAACTTCGCTCAAGTCTACTTAGGAATGTATCGGGGCTGGGTCGTGATCCGGGCGTTTTATACAAGCACTCTTTTATTAAGCTAGCGACGACTGGCGGTACGTCCGCTAAGCTTGGTGCATCGTGATGCATATGCTGGTCGCGATAGTCTTCTACATCAGGGCCCAAAAAGGGACACGCGCCAGCTATCGCTTCATATATCACAACCCCCAGTGCATACATGTCAGTGGCGGAAGTCGCTCGTATACTCTCCCAACGTTCTGGGGCTGAGTAAGGTGGCGACATGGCAAATTTCTGTGTATCAGATGCTGTCGTAGCTTCGGCATACCTTGATATTCCGAAGTCAGATAAGCGCCAGTTGCCATCCAATAATAATATATTTTGTGGCTTAATGTCGCGATGAACAATCTTGCCGTTTAGCTCCCTAAGCGAGGTGGCTACGTCTCGTCCAAGCTTCAGAGCATCATCTATGTCTATCTTCCCGTTGTGCTCATCCAGAAAATCCCTGAATGATTTCTCGGCAAGTGGCATTGCAATAATCCAGTCTGCTTCGCTTTCGCCTTGGTCAATGATATGTATCACATTCTCAACTCCCGACAGATCAGCAGCAAGTAAATCTCTGCCCGCCCCTTTATCTTTCGGGATGAATTTAATAGCTCCAATAATCCCATGGCCATTGGTTCCTCGATATACTTTACCGAAACCGCCAGATCCAATTTCTTCGGAAATAATCCAGGTATCATTATCCAGTTTTATTTTCTTGCTAAGCTGTTGGTATATATCATGAATCCTTGTAATCTGTGCGTCATTAATGCTCGAAAAGAGCTCATTTGCCCAGCTCAAAGAGCCGGCCTTTTTTGCATCGATATACCCAGCCAACTCTTCAATCGCAGTAGCTACTTCAAGATCCGTTCCGCTTTTCCAGAACGCACGCATTCTGTTTGCTTTAGACTCACCAAAGTCCGGATACTTTACTGAATCATATATATCAATATCCAGTGCTGCAAAAAAACTCGCAAACGAAGCATTAGAAAAATCAAGTACGTAACCACCTCTCATATTAAAAACCTCTTCAAGGAATGCTTTGTTGGGTAGTGATAGGTTACTCATAATCATAGTATATACTCCTTACGACATATTAATATGCGAGAACAAGTTATGTGTCACGCCACAGTAAATATTCGTTGTCTACTTGTTTGTCTAACTGATCAGGAATGCATATTACATCACAATAGGTTCGGTAATCGTCCATCTGCCCCTGCCAAATAAAATAGACTGATGTGAACGTCAGTCTATTTTATTTGCCGTGTTCCACGGACCGAACTATATCAACTTTGTTGATTGGTTCGAATTCTGTCAAATCTATTGATTTTACAGAATTTAGCTGATGTTAGAACTATAAGTTTACGATAGTTATAACATCGAAGCGTTGGACGTGTACCACTGCTAAAATAAATACAATCACCTTTAAGCGAAATGTCTTTTAATTCGTTCAGGGCTAAGAAAACAAATTACAAAAATTGCAAATATTATATTCGATACAAAACCCGAAATGATCTTTGAATGAAAACCCGCGATGATTATCATAATCAAACAGAATGCCAAAGTTAAATATCCAAAAAAGACTGCAATTTTACGCGCAATGTCATTTTTTCTTAATATAAATATAAATAGTAAAAAATCACAGACAATAAAAAAGCTATTCATACTAAGTGCTTTCATATTCGCTGTAGTTAATAATAATTCAGTTAAGTATATAGAACTCGCAATTATTCCTAATACTGCAAAAATATTTATTGCGATTAGCTCATTTCTTATTTTCTTTACTTCTGTAACTTCTTTATTGTTGACGGTATTGATTGATAATAAATCATTAGTATTATTTGACGGCCCAAGTACTGGCGCAATTGATTTATTGTCGATAGGTTTATTTACAAATCTTTGGTCTTGAAGCTGATTAGGAATTTCAGGATGAGGTACATTTTTATTTTCTTGACTTTGCCTGATTAGGTCTTCTGAAATTGGATTAATTTCCATTTTTTCTAAATCCAGACTATTTATTTTTACATTGTTATTTACTAAAATAATAAAACATAATCATTGTTATTACAATATAAAACGCCAATCAATAGTTGTTCTGCAATATAAATAATACTAACTTCACCTAGAATGGTCTGCCAAAATAAATAGACCTATGTGAACATAGGTCTATTTATTTTGCACGCGACCCACGAAACCAAATCATGATAGGCCAGCAAAACTAGCGTAATCATGTTTCGTGAAGCGCAGTGCAGCAAAATTAGTTTACTCATTTTGCAAACAAGCGGAAATAGGGGAACAAAGCGACCGCCTTCCGTGTACCCCTGCCAAGCATTTTAACTATAGTAACTTTTATTTCGTAGACAATAATTATAATTATTTGACACTAACTCATTCATGATGTGGTGAATATGCTAGAATAAATAAATGACCAATATTATAAATAACAAAGCTATTACACGAAGGTCTGACGATTTTGCCCAGTGGTACACAGATGTGGTCCGTGCGGCAAAGCTAGCCAACTATTCTTCTTTAAAAGGATTCATTATTTTCGAGCCAAACGGTTATGGTCTTTGGGAGCGTATCCAGCAGGAGCTTGACAAAAAGTTCAAAGAGACCGGACACGAGAATGTCTACATGCCACTTCTTATCCCTGAATCCATGCTCGCAAAAGAATCAGAACTTCTTGAAGGATTTATGCCAGAAGTCGCTTGGGTTACCGAAGGTGGCGCAAAGAAGCTTCAAGAGCGTGTCTGTATTCGACCTACCTCTGAAACCGTCTTTAGTGACTATTACTCAAAATCTATTTCGTCTTATCGTGACCTTCCTAAACTACTTAACCAATGGTGCAGTGTTGTTCGATGGGAAAAAGAGACTCGACCTTTTCTTCGAAGTCGTGAATTTCTTTGGCAAGAGGGACATACCGTCCATGCGACTAGTGATGAAGCCGAAGCAGAAACTGTACGAATGCTCGAAGTATACAAGGCCTTCGTCGAAGACTTTCTTGCCATACCTGTTGTCTCTGGACGCAAAACCGAATCTGAAAAGTTTGCCGGTGCTGACTACACTTTAACAATCGAAGCTTTAATGTATAACGGCGTATCTCTCCAAGCCGGAACGAGTCATTATTTCGGCCAAAAGTTTTCTAAAGCCTATGACATTACATTCTCAGATAAGAACTCTCAAACCGAGTACGCCTATCAGACTTCATGGGGAATGAGCACTCGTATTATTGGTGGCCTCATAATGGTTCACGGCGACGATAAAGGCCTTATCATACCACCAAAAATTGCTCCAAAACAAGTGGTAATCGTTCCGATTACTAACGACCAAAACATCTTGGACGCAGTAGAATCAGTGCGCAAAAATCTTTTACTATCCGGTGTCAAAGTCGTAGTTGATCTCTCGGAAAATTCACCTGGTTTCAAATTTGCTGAATCTGAGGTACAAGGTATTCCTATCCGACTAGAGATCGGAAAACGCGACCTAGAAAATGGTAAGGTTACGGTCGTTAGGCGTGATACTGGCGAAAAAATTGAGTTTAAAAATGACGATATTCTACCAACAAGCATTAAAAATATTCTTGACGAAATTCAAAAGAATCTATTTGTAAAAGCAAAACAACGGCTTGATGATTTAACCTTCGAAGCACAGACAATCGATGAAGTGGAACAAATCATCAAAGAACATCCAGGCTTCGTAAAAGCAATGTGGTGCGGTGATCCTGCGTGTGAAGAAAAAATGAAAGAACGTAGTGGTATTAAATCTCGTTGTATCATCACTGGCGAAAAGCCTGTTAGTGATAACTGTGTCGTATGCGGCAAAAAGGCATCTAATCTTGTAATATGGGGTATACAATACTAATATTTCTAGTGCTCGTCTGAGTCTAGAACTGCATAATTAGTCGCATGCCCGCATCACATGTTCTGACGCACGATAATATACATCTAATATTACAAAAATTATTGCATAGGCTGTGGATTATTGCGTGCTATTGCTTAAATATATGTTTTATGTTATCATATAACTATGGACGACGTTGTGACACCTGAAATAAATATGTATACGGATAAATCCGAAAACTTTAAAGATCTTGTCAAACCTTGGCAAAATACTTCAGATTTTTTGCATAGAGCATGTAATTCAGCTAGCCGCTATCTTAAATCATATCCTGAATTATCAGTATATATCAAAACTGCAATCGTAGATGATGATATGCAGTCTATTGACGATGCCAAAGAAATGGTCTCGCTAGCAAAACAAATATATAGGTCTGAGTCAGATAGAGAGCAAGCCCCAACAGCCGCAGTCTTTGATCACTTGAATTTAATTAAGGCGATAAATAGCATTAAGATTGATGCCGTAGGCGTCAACAGTTCCACCGATAGAGTAAATTTGCTGATGAGCATTTTAGCAAATGATTTTGTAAGCAATATTCCAGAGGATAAAGCTCCTGAATATCTATATGTTTTAGATTTCGCACGTGATAAATTTTTAAATTCAGAAGTAAAAATAAAACCACCTTCGGTGTGTGACTGGTATGCAACAAAGATCGAAGTAATTAAGCAGTTCCTTATAAATAAGCTGGCTGATTATGAATATATAGATAATTTACATTCCGAAAAAGATACGGAGTATTATGATGATGAAACCGTAAAACGTGATAATGAATTAATTTCAGAAATATTCACCGGTGCTCTCAAAAATAGGCATTATGGAATAAAATACGGATATATTAATCAAAAGAATAATCAAGGATCATATATTTTTTCTGACACAAATCTTATTAGTTCTGACAATGCGTTCTATGATGAGTATGTATCAGCAAATTCTCTAGCTTACGTCATTGATACGCCCGAGACGTCTATAAGAAAAAAGGTTGTTGCTGAATATGGAAAATCAAATAGAAAAGGCATAACTACAATTACTGGATTTAACATAGCAACTAGGGGATTGCTATCAATAAACAAGGACGGATCAATATCCATAAATGGCAACATTGAATCTGCCGAATATCTCGCAAGAAATCGTGGAAGTTATTTGTCATTTCGTAAAATGCAGGCAGAGCTATTATCAGATTTAATAGACCTCGTTACACCAGCCGATTACGTTACTGAAGTAGATAGTGCATCTGCAGAAGGACAAGATGGGAAAATGCCAAAAAAAGAAAGGTTTGATGAAGTTATTTCAAGAATGCTTATACCAAGGATTCAAACCTTAATAGATAGCGATAATTACGACAATATACTTGATATTGAAGATAAACCAAAGAGAGCAGTCAGGCTACATGGCGTAGTCTGGCATATACGAAGACTTCCAACAAATTGGCATGCATCACCAGAAGCAATGAAGATGGCACTTGAAGCAGATATAGAGCTCGGAGACAATGAGACTTTCGTACGCGAACATCAGCGTGGATCAAAAGAACTTGGTGAAATTGCTCTCAATAAATTAGTTCAAAGATAAAGTAATATAATTTTTAACGATATAAATACTATTAGTATTGACACTAATAAATGGATTTCATTATAACCTGACAAATAAGACTATAATAGTAGTGTAAGTTAAAATTAATATTGGGAGGACAGTTATGTTACTAACAATAGCAATAATCTTGGTGGTACTCTGGTTGTTAGGGTTTACCCTACAAATAGGTGGAGGCCTAATTCATTTACTAATCGTAATAGCACTTATCGTCTTTATTTACGATATGATAACACGCAGACGAAAATAATTAGGGGATATTATGCCAGCATTTACTAATCCATTTTCAGGGAATATTGATAAGAAAATAAATAAAGCCGAGTTGACCCAAGCTATCCGATTGGATATTGCCAATGAGATAGAAGCCATATCTGTATACGACGCTCATGTTCAAGCCACCGACGACAAAATCGCCAAAAAAGTCCTAGCTGATATCCGCGATGAAGAAAAAGTTCATGTTGGTGAGTTATTAGCTCTGCTTAAACACTTGGATCCAACTCTTGCTGCCAGTCTTGCAGCCGGTGAATCAGAAGTTACCAAAATGATAAAGTAATTAGGAATTCATTAGAAACTTATATATCAAAAACTCGGCACATCTGGACAAACAATGCCTGCCACCAAGGAGCGGTATAATGAAGACGAGGTTTATTTGATTCAACAGCTTTAACAATTTTATTTACGATTGATTTATTGGTTTTTCTCTCCAACAATCCAAAAGTTGTCTCTTCATCCTTTTTAATCTTATTTATTATTTTATAAAAGTAAGATGATCTATCCATCCAAGTGTATTTTGTCGCCATTACACCTTGATTGAAGCCAGTACGATAAGTACCCGGTTCTACCACAGAAATGTGGACGTTTCGAGTAATCATTTTTATTTCTTGTCTCATGATATTAGCCGCGGTTGATAAAGAAAATTTCGTCATACAATATGGACCCCAAAATGACATTGGCAAACGGCCAGCAATTGAGCTGATAAAGATAATCTTACCTGAGTCTTTCTTCATCATTTTTTTTAAGGCCAACTGCGTCAATTCCAAAGTTCCAAATAAATTAGTATCAAAATTTTTTCTAACTCTTGAAAGTGGCACTTCAGACAATGACCCAGATTCTCCAATAGCGGCATTATTAATCAAAACATCAATATCTAAATCCAACATTTTTTTCTGATCTTTTGTATCAGTAATATCTAGTTTAAATACATCCAGAGTAACCCCTTTTTCTTTCGCATAT
>Ga0209429_10001482_pt1 | contig 14446 bp, 10 predicted proteins | sample BarGraNGADG00212_3_FD_184493 | JGI IMG/M metagenome (GOLD analysis project Ga0209429, IMG submission 184493) | Arctic peat soil microbial communities from Barrow, Alaska - Barrow Graham LP Ref core NGADG0004-212 (SPAdes) (version 2) | ecosystem: Environmental > Terrestrial > Soil > Wetlands >... | reverse complement strand
GGCAGTTAGCGATTTACCTATATCAATCCTGCTGGTAAGGTTACCTTCTTTCTGAAGCTTTTCATAAGCTTCAAAGTCAGCACTCCCCGGTATCTGGATACTGGTTATCCCCAGTTCTCTGGCCTCCTTAAGGGCAATAAGATACCCCTGCCATGTTCTTGCGGCTTCTTCCTCCGCTGTCCGTTCAGATTTCACATCTCCTGGTTTAATCAGGTTTTCAGCATTCTCTTTTAGTATTCCTGTGGGTTCCCCTGTTACAGGATCTTTCTGTATCTCCCCGCCAAATGGATCGGGAGTATTCTTTGTTATACCGGATTTTTTCAAAACATAGCTGTTCACAAGGACAGAATGTCCGTCGGCCCTGCTTAAAATCACCGGATTATCAGGAGATACTTTATCGAGGAGTTCTTTAGTTGGCCATTTCCTGTCAATAAACATCTCATGTTCCCAGTGGCCGCCCCTGATCAGCTCACCGGGTTTCGATTTTAAAACCTGTGCTCTTGTTTTTTCTGTAATAACAGAAGGATCTGTAGTATACCGAAGCTCAACATAATCCGGATCGAGCGGACCAAAATGTGCATGGGCATCATTAAATCCCGGAATGACGAGCCTTCCGTGAGCATCTATAACTTTTGTGGATCCATCCACTATCATTCCGGATATCTCCCTTGTTGAACCTACAGCAATAATTTTTTCGCCTTTTACTGCAATGGCTTCAGCGGCCGGATTATACTTATCAATAGTCAGAACCTTCCCGTTAATTATTACCAGGTCAGCTTTTTCTTTTTTGCTGCATGAACCAGAAACTATCATGGTTATTATTGATAATAAAGTAATTAGAATTTTCATGTTTGCTTTAATTTTAGTAGTGAAATATATATAAATTTATTTGCATCTGCAGGGGATTTATAAAAAGAACCTTTTTGTATGCTCTATGGAATAATTTAACTTCTCTTTAAGAATTTTATTGATTTTAAAATATGGATGTAATTGCAAAACAGGTAATTTCGCAGAAAAGTTTTGAATATGAATATTGCATTAATTGGTTACGGCAGGATGGGCCATGAGATTGAGTCTGTTGCTGTCAAAAGAGGTCACTTAATTAAGCTTATCATTGATAAGGATAACGAGAAAGACCTGAATGCTGCAAATCTCAAGGGTATTGATGCTGCTATTGAGTTCTCATCACCTGATGCTGCATATAATAATGTTGTAAAATGTCTTGAGAATAAGGTCCCGGTGGTTTCCGGTACAACAGGCTGGCTTGAGTCATATGAAAAAGCTGCTGAAATCTGCAGGAAGAATAACACATCATTAATACACTCTTCTAACTTCAGCATTGGTGTTAATCTGCTTTTCAGGCTAAACTCAGAGCTTGCCAGCCACATGAAAAAATACGATGATTACCGGGTTTCTCTGGAAGAGATACATCATATTAAAAAGCTTGATGCCCCAAGCGGAACAGCTATTTCCCTGGCAGACGGTATAAGAAAGAATCATCCGGGTTATAAAGGATGGTGTTTCGAAAAAGAACGGAATGAAAATTTTATTCCGATAACCTCAATAAGGGAAGGCACTGTTCCGGGGACACATATTGTTACCTGGGAATCCGGCATAGATACAATAAGCCTGAAACATATTGCCAAGAACAGGTCCGGTTTTGCAGTCGGAGCAGTAGTTGCTGCCGAATATATCTGTTCCAGGAAAGGCATATTCACAATGAGTGATGTGCTAGGATTCTGATTTTTATTTTTACTTTTACCGCTTCATAAAATTAATTTTGCTATGGATCAGATATTTAAGAAAATAAACATAAGATTTGCTATTGCAGCGCTTATTTACATCATTGTCGTTATCTGGATTGGTAATTACTGGTTGTTAATCGGATTAGGAGTAATTTACGATTTATATATATCCGAAAAGGTGAACTGGACCTTCTGGAAGAGAAGGGACGGAAAGAACAGCGCGTTTATAGAGTGGCTTGATGCACTGATCTTTGCAGTGATAGCTGTTTCTCTTATCAATATTTTCCTGTTTCAGAATTACCGGATACCGACTCCATCAATGGAGAAGTCACTTCTGGTCGGCGATCATCTTGCTGTCAGCAAATTAGCTTATGGACCGAGAATGCCAATTACTCCGATAGCTTTCCCGTTTACACAGAATATTATGCCAATTACAAATGGGAAATCCTGGTCAAACCTGGTATTGTGGCGGTATAAACGCCTGGTAGGAACCAGTAAGATAAAAAATAATGATCCTATTGTTTTTAATTTCCCGGCAGGAGATACCGTTGTGCTTGAAGATCCGAATACCAGCTATTATGAAATTGTCAGAAGGAATGCAATAGATATGCAGGCAAGAGATAATTACAGCAATAATAATCCAAAGCCAATGTCAAGTTTTTTGCAGTTAGCCCGTAAAGATATACGGGACAGAAGCACAGTCATCTACCGGCCTGTTGACAGGAGAGATAACTATGTAAAAAGATGCATAGGGATCCCCGGAGACACTTTAACTATAAGATCGGGAGATCTTTATGTTAACGGAAAACTTGTTCCTGACAACAAAACTCAGCAAACGACTTATATTGTCGGAACAAATGGTACAACAATCAATCCCAAAGCTTTTGAGCGGCTGGGGATTAACAAGTCTGATCAGAGGATGGTATCAGGAGCAGCTTATCTGCTTCCTCTTACAAAAGCAAACGCAGAGACTATTAAGAAATTTTCAAATGTTTCAGAGGTGACTCCTTATAATGCAAGAACAGGAGAGTATGCTCCGTATATTTTTCCATACAACCCGGTTCTTGGTTGGAATGAAGATAATTTCGGACCAATCTGGATTCCGGTAAAAGGAGCAACTGTTAAGCTGGATACCTCCAATCTCTGTTTTTATGAAAGAATTATTGATGTATATGAGAATAATGACCTGCGGGTCGAAGGAAGCAGTATTTATATTAATAATGAGCTCTCGGACACTTATACTTTTAAAATGAACTACTACTGGATGATGGGAGATAACAGGCACAATTCTGCTGACTCGCGTTACTGGGGCTTTGTACCCGAGGATCATATAGTTGGGAAGCCGAAACTTATCTGGCTTTCACTTGACAAAGAAGCCAAGGGTCTCAGGAAGATCAGGTTGGGCAGAATGTTTATTAAGGTGAGATAATTGCAGATTGCGCAGGGGAATATTCAATAAAATTTAGAAAAGGAACAAGAAACAGGAAAATAAAAGAGCTGACTTTAAATAGTCAGCTCTTTTATTATCGGTTAATTGTTTCTTATTTAACTTTTTCAACAATAGCTTTAAAAGCTTCAGGATGGTTCATTGCCAGGTCGGCAAGGGTTTTTCTGTTAAGTGTAATACCCTTTTTATCGAGTTTCCCGATGAATTCCGAATAATTCATATCATACTGGCGTACACCGGCATTTATCCTTTGTATCCATAAAGCCCTGAAGAGGCCTTTCTTCTTTTTCCTGTCGCGGTAAGCATAACCCAAACCTTTATCAAGGGTATTTTTTGCTACCGTGAATACGTTTCTTCTTGAACCGAAGTTACCTTTTGTCTGCTTAAGAACCTTTTTTTTCCTGGCTCTTGCCGCAACTGAATTTACTGATCTTGGCATAACTCATTTTTTTTTGAATGTCAGCGTTCCGTTACCGGAAACTTTTTTGCTGAACAATCTGTAAATACTATAATTAATTTATCAATGCTTAAACATTTATTTGCTTGCCAGCATAAGCTTAACGTTTTTAAGGTCTGCTTTATTTACCAGACCGAAGTAGGAGAGATTTCTCTTACGTTTGGTTCCTTTTTTAGTCAGGATATGGCTTTTAAATGCATGTTTACGCTTGATTTTTCCTGTTCCGGTCAGAGTAAATCTCTTCTTTGCACCGGGATTAGTTTTCATTTTTGGCATTTCTCTGTAATAAAATATATTAAAAATTACTTCTTCTTCTTTGGTGAGAAGGATATTATCATTCTTTTCCCTTCGAGCCGTGGAAGCTGTTCAACCTTTCCATATTCTTCAAGGTCGTTGGCAAACCTCAATAAAAGAACTTCACCCTGCTCTTTGAATAAAATGGATCTTCCTTTGAAAAACACATAAGCTCTGACTTTAGCACCTTCTTCGAGGAACCGCATGGCATGTTTGAGCTTGAAATTATAGTCGTGTTCATCAGTATTCGGCCCAAATCGGATCTCCTTTACAACAATTTTTGCTGCTTTAGCCTTAATCTCTTTCTGTTTCTTTTTCTGTTGATAGAGAAACTTCTGATAATCAACGATTTTACAAACAGGGGGATCGGCATTTGGAGAAATTTCAACAAGGTCAAGTTCCAGTTTATCTGCCAGTTTCAGGGCATCCTGAAGACTCATGACTTCTGCTTCTATTTCATCACCAACAACTCTGACCACCTTCGATATGATCCTGTTGTTAATTTTGTGAGCCGGCTGGGTTATCCTGCCGGGGCTTCGCCTTATTGGTCCGGTTATAGCTCTTTCCTCCTATTTTTCGTTAATACTAAAATTTACTTTATGTTTCAATTAATGTTCTATTTCCTTTTTGATCTCAGCCTTGATAAAGTTCACAAATTCCTCAATCTTCATGCTGCCTTTATCTCCTTCTCCCTGTTTACGGACAGCAATTGTTCCGTTTTCGGTTTCTTTTTCTCCAATTATAAGAAGGTAAGGAATTCTCTTTAATTCATTATCCCTGATCTTCTTACCAATCTTTTCGCTCCTGTCGTCAATAAGTGTGCAAATATCGGAATTATTTAGAATTTCCAAAACTTTTGAGGCATAATCATTGAATTTTTCACTAATAGGTAAAAGAACCGCTTTTTCGGGTGCCAGCCAGAGAGGGAATTTTCCGGCACTGTTTTCAATAAGAACAGCAACAAAACGCTCCATAGATCCGAATATAGTCCTGTGTATCATTACGGGCCTGTGTTTCTGATTATCGCTGCCATTATATGTAAGATCAAATCTTTCAGGAAGATTATAGTCGACCTGTATTGTGCCGAGCTGCCATTTCCGTCCAATAGCATCCCTGACCATAAAGTCGAGTTTTGGACCATAAAATGCAGCTTCCCCAAGGACAACAGCTGTCTTAAGATTTTTCTCACCTGCAGCTTCAATAATATCGCGTTCAGCTTTTTCCCAATTCTCATCCGATCCGATATATTTTTGTTTGTTATCGGGATCACGTAACGAAATCTGTGCAGTGAAATCGTTGAAATTCATTATCTTAAATACATACAGGATCAGATCAATAATATTTTTGAATTCTTCCCTTAATTGATCATGTCTGCAAAAGATGTGAGCATCATCCTGTGTAAAACTTCTTACTCTGGTAAGACCATGAAGTTCCCCGCTCTGTTCATACCTGTATACCGTACCAAACTCTGCCATTCGGTAGGGCAACTCTTTATATGAATGAGGTGTGGCATTATAAATTTCACAATGGTGCGGACAGTTCATTGGTTTAAGCATGAATTGCTCGCCTTCCTGTGGGGTTGAAATTGGCTGAAATGAATCAGCCCCGTATTTTTCAAAGTGACCCGATGTCTTGTACAGATTTACATTTCCAATATGTGGTGTAGTAACTAATTTGTAACCTCTTTTTCTGAGTACACCGGTTAGAAAATTTATCAGGTTCTGTCTTAAATCAGATCCTTTAGGAAGCCATAATGGAAGACCCATTCCGACTTTTGGTGAAAATGTGAATAATTCAAGTTCTTTCCCAATGCGCCGGTGATCTCTTTTCTTTGCTTCTTCAAGAAAAATAAGGAAATCATCGAGCATTTTTTGCTTCGGATAGGTTATGCCGTAAATTCTTGTCAGCATCTTACGGTTTTCATTTCCTCTCCAGTAAGCCCCGGCCACGCTGGTTAACTTAATGGCTTTGATTGGTTCAGTCGATGGAAGGTGCGGTCCACGGCAAAGGTCAGTAAAATTGCCCTGGGTATATAATGAAATAGTACCATCTACAAGCTCACTTATAAGCTCAGTTTTGTATTCATCACCCTTTTTCGAAAAAAATTCAATAGCCTCTTTTTTACTGACATCTTTTCTGACATACGAAAGATTTTTGGCTGCCAGTTCCTTCATTTTGTTTTCGATGGTTTGAAGATCAGCTTCTGTGATCACTTTTCCGTCGCCAGGATCGACATCATAATAAAAACCATTTTCAATTGCCGGGCCAATACCAAATTTAATCCCGGGATATAATGACTCCAGGGCTTCAGCCATTAAATGTGCGGAAGAGTGCCAGAAAGCATGTTTAGCTTCATCATCGTCCCATTTATGAAGTTTCAGAGTTGCATCATTGCTGATAGGCCTTGTCAGATCGCGGAGCTCACCATTCACAGTAGCCGCGTATACTTCTTTTGCCAGCCGTGGACTGATCTGTTCTGCAATTTCAAGACTACTTGTTCCATTTTGGTATTCTCTTGCGGATCCGTCAGGAAAAGTTATTTTTATCATGCCGAGTGCTTCTTTTTATTGGAGTGCAAAGATAATTATTATTTTTGACAAAAAAGGAAGGTTGAATCTGATGGGCTACCTATTCATCCGTTTTCCCTTAAAACCGAATTCTTAAATAATAATGGCACGTATTTTGATTTTTGATTTTTAAATTATTATTATAAACATAAAACTTATGAAAATGAAAAGGATAACTTACCTGATTCTGGTTCTTCCCCTTGTTCTCTTCTCATGCCAATCGACACCACGCGCTTTTTTCCATATCGATAAACAAGAGGTCGAAGTTGGACAGGAGGTATTTTTTACGAATGATTCTGAAAATGGTGCAAGATTTGAATGGGATTTTGGCGATGGCTATATTTCTAATGATGCAAATCCCAGTCATATATTCACTGGTACTGGAACTTACGAGGTTGTTTTGACCGTATTTTCAAAAAAAGGCTTGTCTGACAATGCTACAATGACTATTGATGTACTGATTCCTACTCTTCTCGAGGTCGAAGTTCTTGAATATAATCAGGAATATCCGGTTGCAGATGCAAGTATAATACTTTATCCCACAATAACTGACTGGGATTCCCAGACTAATTCAGTATCTGAAGGATTTACCGATGTTGACGGGATAGCAGTTTTTTCAAATCTGGAACCTATTGTATATTATTTAGATATCTGGGAAGCAACCCATGATAACTATACTTTGAGATCCGATGATGAAGCTTTTATCCGTACCCCTGAGATACTGCCTCATAAGATCAACTTTTTTATTGCTTACGTCGATTATGTCGATCATGGAAAGGGAGAAGTAAAGCGGAACAGGAATTATGTTATCAGAAAAGTGGTAAGGAAATCATCTGAAAAAGCATATTCTGCTACAGACACTGGGACAGATAACTGGCAGGAGTTATACAATAAAAGCATTAAGCTTAAATAAAGTTTATCTTTTTATAAAGGTAATGTTAAAATGATTTAAATAAGAGTGATTAAATTTTGATAGAACATATTTTTTGTCAAAAAAAAGTTACGTTTGTAATAGTAATTTTTAATAACTCATTTATCCTTAAAATAGCTTAATGTCAAAAAATCGGTTATTCCTCACGAAGCCTCTTGACCAATTGCTTCATGAATCAAAAGAATCAGGTGGTTTAAAAAGATCCTTAACTGCACTTAATCTCACAACTCTTGGTATCGGGGCAATAATTGGCGCCGGTATATTTGTTCTTACCGGTCAGGCTGCAGCACAGTATGCCGGTCCGGCAATAGTTTTGTCATTTATCATCTCAGGACTGGCCTGCGGATTTGCAGGTTTATGTTATGCTGAATTTGCATCCATGATCCCGATTGCAGGAAGTGCATATACATATTCTTATGCTACTCTTGGGGAATTTCTGGCATGGATCATTGGGTGGGATCTGATTCTTGAGTACCTTTTTGCGGCTTCAACTGTTGCAGTAGGATGGTCAGGGTATGTTATAAGCTTTCTGAAGGACATAAATATTTTCATCCCACCTCAGTTTACAGGTGCCGTCGGATCAGTCCTTGTCAATGTTCCTGATATGGGATGGAAACCACTCACTGACTCTTTTGCTCAGACCCTTGTAACATCCGGAATTAATGTTGAGTCACTCACTCATGTGACATGCATATTAAATCTTCCGGCAATGTTTATTGTGGCCTTACTTTCAGCTTTGCTTGTTATAGGGATAAGAGAGTCGGCAAACTTCAATAACATAATGGTAATCACCAAAGTATCGGTTATAATCCTCTTCATAGCCATAGGCTTTATGTTCGTTAAATCAATGAACTGGCATCCTTTTATACCTGCCAATAAGGTTGAATCAACTCCAATATCTGAATATGGATCATTCTGGGCCTGGCTTAAAGCATACGGGCACGAGTTTGGAAAGTTTGGTTTCAGCGGTGTACTGCGCGGAGCAGGTGTCATCTTTTTTGCCTATATAGGTTTTGATGCTGTTTCAACAGCAGCCCAGGAAGCAAAAAATCCACAGAGAGATATGCCAATAGGTATTCTGGGTTCCCTGGGAATATCAACAGTACTTTATATCCTTGTTGCTATTGTGCTTACAGGTATCGTCAGTTACACCACTTTAAATGTTCCTGATCCGGTAGCAGTAGGTGTTGATGCAATGGGGAAGGGGATGTTCTGGCTCAGACCAATTGTCAAAATAGCTGCAATAGCCGGGTTAAGTTCAGTAATACTGGTAATGCTTATGGGGCAGCCGAGGATATTTTTCTCAATGTCAAAAGATGGACTTCTTCCTCCTGTTTTTTCAAAGGTTCATCCCAGGTTCCAGACACCATATGTAAGCACTATTGTTACCGGTTCGGTTGCCATGATCATTGCGGGAATACTTCCGATAAGTATACTTGGTGAATTGGTTTCAATAGGAACTCTGCTTGCATTTATTATTGTTTGTTTGAGTGTTCTCGTTTTAAGGAAATCAAAACCTGATATTCATCGTCCGTTTAAGACCCCATGGGTTCCGGCCGTGCCTATCTTAGGTGCATCAATCTGTTTTCTGCAGATGGCAGCTCTTCCACTCGATACCTGGTTAAGGCTTATAATATGGATGGCAATAGGCTTCCTTATCTATTTCTTATATGGTGTGAAACATAGTAAGGTAAGGCAGAATGCCCCAAAGGAAGAATAATCGGGCATAAAGGCGCAACGGTATAAGGACGTTATTGCTTGATTGCGTGTAGAAAAAAATTACGATCGCAAATAGAAGTAATTACTTTTTAAATCTCATCGGAAAAGATTGCCCCCGGCAGATCTCTGAGGTTATATCTCATAGCCATAGCTTCTCCGTATGCTCCAACTGATCTTATTGCAACTATATCGCCTCTGCGGGTTTCGGGTAGTTCAATATATTTTGCAAATGTATCGGCCGATTCACAGACGGGTCCAACTACATCATAACGGTATATACTTCCATCGGATGTGAGGTTTTCAATTTTATGCAGGGCCTGGTAGAGGGCGGGTCTTATAAGATCGGTCATGCCGGCATCAATTATTGCAAACTGTTTGTTGCTTCCGTTTTTAATGAAGAGTACTTTTGAAATAAGTGATCCGCACTGACCAATTATTGATCTTCCCGGCTCAGTGTGGATAGTTTGTCCCGGACGAAGGTCAATAAACTCATTGATCATCGAAAAATATTCAACAAACCTTGGAGTTTTCTCAGGATTCTCATAATCAATTCCGAGACCGCCACCAACATTTATAATCTCCAGGTTTATATTTCGGGAGGCAAACCAATCCTGTAACTCGTTAATACGGGAACAGAGACTTTTAAAAACCGACATTCTGGTTATTTGGGAACCGACATGAAAATGAATACCTGTCAGCCTGATACTTTTCATTGTGGATATCCTTCTGAGAACTTCATCAAGTTCCCATGTATTAATTCCAAATTTACTCTCCTCAATTCCGGTTGTAATGTACTTATGTGTATGAGCATCAATATATGGATTGATTCTGAGGGCGATTGTTGCTGTTTTGTTTAATTGTTCTGCAAGAGAGTTTATAACTTCAATTTCAGGTATCGACTCGCAGTTGAAACAGAAAATGTCAGCCTTAAGAGCTGCAATTATATCTTTATCAGTTTTTCCAACCCCGGCAAAAACAATTTCTGAAGGTTTAAAACCTGTGTCAATTGCTCTCTCTATCTCATTCCAGCTGACACAGTCAGCTCCAAATCCATATGAAGAAATGATCTTCAGTATCCTTGGGTTTGCATTGGCTTTAACAGCATAATGAACCTTATAACCTGATTGCTGTGATTCTTTTTTTACAATTTCGCAACTATTATTTAAAGTGTCGAGATCATAATAGTAAAATGGAGTAGGCAGATCTCTGAATTTTTCTATTGTTTTTTTATTGAACATTTTTCTAATTAAAAAGATGTTTGTTAAGTAATCTGAGGGCTTCAATTTTATTTTTGGTATCAATAAGAAGAGATAGACTGTGAGGGCTTCCGCCATAAGAAATCATCTTAAGCGGGATAGTGTTCAGTGCTTCAAATATCTCAGGAGCAGAACCGGTTCGTTCGGTCCTGAAATCACCAACTATGCATATAATAGACTGGTTTCCTTCGACATCAACAGTCCCAAGTTCTTTCAGATCTTTGGCTATCTGGTTAATAAATTCAGAGTCATCGATCGTAATTGATACTGATACCTCTGATGTTGTGATCATGTCTATAGGAGTTTTATAGGCTTCAAAAATTTCAAATACTTTTCTCAGAAATCCATAGGCCATCAACATCCTGTCTGATTTAATTCTGAAAACAGAAATTCCATCTTTGGCTGCTACAGCTTTATAATCCTGAAGTATGCTGGATGAGGTTATCAAAGTGCCTTCATCAGATGGCGCCAATGTGTTCTTAAGCCTTACAGGAATATTCTTAACTCTTGCAGGATTAACACTTGAAGGATGAAGGATCTTGGCTCCGAAATAAGCGAGTTCAGCAGCCTCATCGAAGGAAATCTCACGTATTACTTTTGTATTTTCAACAAACCGCGGATCGTTATTATGGAATCCATTAATATCAGTCCATATCTGTATCTCTGAAACGTTAAGAGCAGCTCCGATAAGTGAAGCTGTAAAATCGCTGCCTCCCCGTCTGAGATTATCGATTTCACCATATGCATTACGACAAATGAATCCCTGTGTAATCAGGATAGTTTCGGATTTATAATTTTCAAGTTCCCTGTTAATATTTTCTTCAATATAAAACATATCGGGCTCACCATCCTTATCGATTCGCATATAACTAAGCGCAGGAAGAAGAACAGCTTTTATGTTTCTTTCCAGCAGTAACATGTGAAATAAAGATGTAGAGATCAGTTCCCCCTGAGCCAGAATCGCTTTTTCCTGAAGTTTGGTAAATACTCTTAACGTAAAATTGTTTATATGGTCAAAATGAGAGTCAATAAGCTCATGACCTTTCAGTCTGAAATCATCAGTAGCAAAAAGTTCATGAACCACCTGGTGATAATTTGTTCTTAAGGTTTCATTTCTGGAAGAGGCTTCATTAATATTATTCGCATAAAGAAAGTCGGCAATTTCAACCAGGCTGTTTGTGGTGCCTGCCATTGCCGAAAGAACTACTATTTTCCTGTCATTGTCGGTTATCAAAGGTATCAGGGCCTTCATCCTGTCAGAATTTCCGACCGAGGTCCCTCCAAATTTCATAATTTTTACTATGTCCATTTTATTATAATCAGGGAACAAAAATATGCTTTTATATAATACAGAATATTTAATTGGTATATTTTTTGCAATTATTTAAAATATTTAACAGTTTAAACTAAAAGTGATCAAAATGATGAAAACTGTTTATTTATTCATTCTTTTTCTGGGAAATTTCCATATGATAGGGTTTCGATTTTCGGGTCAAATTGATAAACCTTTTTTGAAGTATTGGCAATTGATAAAATATTATTTACTTTTGCACCCGCTGTAGCCTGTTTTGCACAGCAGGTTCTTTAAAAATTGAAATGAAAGAAGGTTAAAGACAAAAGGAATTGTTGAGGTTTTTACTTTTATCTTTTTACTTTTATCTTTTATCTTGAGTCCGCCCAGATGGCGAAATTGGTAGACGCGCTAGTTTCAGGGACTAGTGTCAGCAATGATGTGCAGGTTCGAGTCCTGTTCTGGGCACTAAAGAAGACAAAAGGTTAAAGATTAAAGGATTATTAAGGTTTTTACTTTTATCTTTTTACATTTATCTTTTATCTTGAGTCTGCCCAGATGGTGAAATTGGTAGACACGCCAGCTTGAGGGGCTGGTGCCGGTTACGGTATGCAAGTTCGAGTCTTGTTCTGGGCACAAAAAAACCAGATTGTATTTTACAGTCTGGTTTTTTTATTTTTCCCTGCGCCATTAGTTTTGCGCCTTACGCCTTGCATCTTATTTCTTTATAGAATCATATATAGCCTGCAAAATATCAGATCGTATATTAAGTTCAGCCAGGAGATTATTATTACGGCTTGGGTAAACCCTGTTACACAGGAAGATATAACTTAACTCAGATTCGGGATCGATCCAGACAAATGTACCGGTATATCCCGAATGACCAAAACTTGCAGGTGAAGCGCTTTTAGCCGGATAAGATTCTTCCTGTGATAATTGTGAATTATTAAGAAGAGGTTTGTCAAAACCAAGTCCTCTGCGGTTATTGTTTTCCGGAAACTGAACACTGGTATATTTTTTCATTACTTCCCTGCCTATCAGCTGCTCCCCACCGAATTCTCCCATTCTGCGATAAAGCTCCATAAGTTTCATCAGATCGTTTGCCGTGGCAAATAGGCCCGCATGACCGGATATCCCGCCAAGCATGGCAGCTCCCTCATCATGAACTGTACCATGCAAAAGTTGTTTGCGGAACAGGGAATCGTATTCAGTAGGTACAATCCTGCTTAATGGATAACTCAGATAAGGATTAAATACCATGTCGTAAGCTCCTAACCTGTGATAAATATTGTCAGTAACGTACTCTGACCACTTCTTACCTGTCAGCCTGTTAATTATTTCAGGGACAATGATAAAAGTGAGATCAGAATAAACATATTTTTTTTCACCTAACGGACTCTTTTTAATTTCATTAAAGATCCTTTTTCTGTAGTTTTTATTTATAAATAGTCCTTCTGCAACCTCAATAGGATATTTCTCCGAGCTTCTGTAATAAAAGATATTATGTTTAAAATCCCCATTCTTTTTAACAGTCTCTTTCCAGTAAGGAATCCAGGCAGTCAGACCTGCCTGATGGGTAAGCATATCCTTCAAAAGGAGATCTGATTTATTTGATTTTCTGAAGAAAGGAAGGTAATTTCCAAGCTTCTCTTCAGGAGAAAATTTTCCTTCCGTATCGAGAAGCATTAATCCGGGAAGTGCGGCAGAGATCTTGGTAACAGAAGCAAGATCAAACAGATCCTCTTTCATAACCGCGATACGGTTGTCGTATGTCTGGTAACCGTATGTTTTCTGAAATACAACAATCCCCTTTCTGGCAACCATTACTTCACAGCCGGGATAGGCGTTTCGGACAATCCCGAGATTTGCTATAGAGTCAATTTTTCTGTTAAGTATTTCCGATATCATTCCGGCACTTTCAGGAAGGCCATATTGCATCCTTAAATTACCCGGTGTCATTATCCCAAAACCATTGAGCCACTTATTATTGATTGTGACAGGAAGAGATCCACAGGCTCCGATCCCTCCAAAAATAAGTTGTGCGGAGAGATCTTCAGTGTACTCATTTTCCTGATAGGTAAGGATAACCCCATCAGCATTCTGCAGAGACTCAAGACGATCAAGTGCATAAGGATTTCCGAACCAGGTTATGATGGAGGTGTTACTTTTTACAAGTCTGTCAATGAGATAATTCAACTCAGGCTTTATTCCGAAATTCATGTTTGGCCTCTGATCTGTTCCAAATATACCGGCAATTACCAGATTATAATTCTTGAGTGTTTTCATCAATTTATCACATGAATCAGAATCTGACGGGTCAATGTAATAATTATCAACACGGGTATATTTTGAGATTCTTTCCTGAAACCGGGTCAGATCAGTTTTGTTTATTGCAATTGTTGCAATTTTGAGGTTCTGAAGATTTTTTAAAGGAAGGACATTTTGCTTATTATTAATGACAGTAATTGCATGCGCATAGAGATCACGTATTAATGCTTTTGATGTTTCATTTGATAAATCATTTGTAATGTTCTCTTTTTTAATAGGTTGCAATTTATTTAGCCCTGACCAATATTTAAGAGCTAATATCTTTCTGCATTTTAAGGCTATCTCTTCCTTCGTTATTTTCTTTAATACAATATCATTTTTTATTTCCCTGAGGGCAGCATCTGCATCAACTACAAATTCAATAACATCATTACCTGCCTCCAATGCTTTGGTTTCTGCCTCTCCCGGTTT
>Ga0209429_10001478_pt1 | contig 14458 bp, 14 predicted proteins | sample BarGraNGADG00212_3_FD_184493 | JGI IMG/M metagenome (GOLD analysis project Ga0209429, IMG submission 184493) | Arctic peat soil microbial communities from Barrow, Alaska - Barrow Graham LP Ref core NGADG0004-212 (SPAdes) (version 2) | ecosystem: Environmental > Terrestrial > Soil > Wetlands >... | reverse complement strand
CTGCAGGGGTCCCCGTCCAGCGTGACGCAGTGGAGCAGGGTCACGCTACCCCGGGCCACGGTTCCGCGGCCACGACGCGGACCACCAGCTCACCGGGGGCCGGGTGTCGGCGCCGTCACGACGCCGCTCCTGGTCGGAGGAACCCGTGGCGCGCCAGGTACCGGAGGCGAAGTCGCGCCTCGCGCCCCTCTTCCCTCGGCGGGATATGTCCGACCAGGAGCGCCCGCAGCTGGCGCGTTGCCTCTTCCAGGTCGTCTAGGAGCCCGCCGGCCCGCTCGGGGACGCCGAGTGCACGGTCGAGTTTGCGCAGCGCGGCCTCGGCATCCTCGATATGGGTCCTGGCGGCGGCGCGCGTCGCCTTGTCGACGGTCATCATGCTCTCCCCTCGAGGTCCGCGGCGTCCCATGTCCAGGGCCCAGCATCGTAGCCCGGCACGCGCTCGATCTCGGCCTCTCGCCCGATCTCGCCGCCGCCCATCTCCGTCTCAGGGCCCCAATCCTCGACCGCGACCCACCCGTTCCGGCTCAGGATCGCGTCGGCGAACTCGCCCTCCGACCCTTGCAGCGTCGCTGCAATCGAGCCGTCTCGGGCAATGTCCACCGTCCCGCCGTAGTCGATCGCCACTATCTTCGTCACAGTCTCTGGTCCTCCCGAATGACGACGCCCCCGACGCCGATTGTGGTCGGCACCAGGGGCGGATGGAGTCTATTCGGTTCCGAGCGTCCGTAACCCCGCTCGCGTCCAGCCTACGCCCCGCCCGGGGCGGGTGGGCAAGTGCCAGTCGTGACGCCTCCGCGCCCCAGCGTGGCCATGCGACGCTCGTGGGGCATCCTGGGCGGGCTTGGTATGCCAGCGGATCGGCGCTCGGATCGCTCACGTCGGGCTAGCGGTGCGTGTCGGCGGTGGGCAGCTCGGCCAGCGGGACGCGGGCGGCCAGGGCGTAGGCGCGGGCCAGCTCCTCCCGCCCGTAGACGCGCCACCCGCGCCAGTCGCGGCGGACAGACAGGAGCCCCCGGCTCTCCCAGCGGCCATGGCACCGAAGTAGGGGACGGGCCCGTCCGCCCTACACCCCGATCGCCACTGCGACATCCGGCCACGTCCGGTCCGTCTCTCCCTCCAGGCGACGGAGGTAGACGCTCGTGACCGCGAGCGACGAGTGGTCGAGGAAAGCGCTGACCGCCTCGATCGACGCCCCAGCATCCCGACGGAGCTTCGCCGCCGTGTGCCGCAGCACGTGCAGCCCGGTCGGCGCCAGGCCGGCCACCTGGAGGTATCGCCGGAACCGCCCGTAGAACGTGCCACTCGTGATCCCGGCGGGTCCGGCCCCCGCCTGCCAGAGCGACGCTCCCGGGTCCATCGTCGCCAAGGCCAGCCCAGCGTCGGTCAGCGTGGCACACAGCGCGTCGTAGGCGGGTCGGGGGAGCTCGCGTCGGCCGCGTTTCCCACCCTTGCCTCGGTAGCTGTAGAAGACGGTCTCGCCCTCGAGGCTGAGATCACCGGCCCGGAGGCCGATCACCTCGGCTCGCCGGCGGCCGGTGAGGACAAGGACCAGCAGGATCGCCCGGTCGCGCCGGCCACGCAGGGTGTCGGGGACGACGGCCAGAAGACGGCGGACCTCGTCCGCGCTGTATCCCCGGGCGACCGAGGGGACAGTCCTCGGCCGTTCAAGCGCGTCGCAGGGGTTGGCGGCCAGGAGACCCATCCGGATCGTGAAGCGGTAGAAGGAACTGAGACAGGCGATCCGGGCCCCGACCGTCGTCGATGACGGCGTCCGGCCCGAGAGGCCGATCCCGTGGGCGTAGGCGAGAACGTCGGCAGAGCGGACCTGATCCGGGGTCGTCACTCGGAAGAAGGGCCAGAGCATCCGGGCATAGCTCTCGACCGTGCGGGTCGAGCCCGAGCGAGCGCGCTTCTCCACGAGGAACGCGTAGATCGCCTCCTCCCAGGCGGTAGGCTGACCGGATTGGAGCGCGGGGAGCGATTGAGGCGGCATCGTGGGTCTCCTGGTGACGGATGGACACCATCCATCACTCAGGTGGCCGCGGATAGCAACACGATGCCGGGATCGTGGGGCACACTGGTCGTATCGTTCGCCGGCAAGGAGGAGCGGCGTGTCGGTTCTGGCGGCGCTGGCAGTGGCCCTGATTGCCTGGTCCGTGCACGGGGTCGCCCAGAGACCGCTCGCGGTCGTGCTCGCCGGCTCAGCCGTAGCGCTGGCCGCCGGCGCCGTCCTTGGTCTCGCGCTCTACCCGTGGACGGACCTCCCGGTGCTCGGCTTCGCCATCGCGGGTGGCATCCTCGTTGGCCGCCGCCTGCCGCCCCGACCGATGCCAATGCTCGTGCTGCTCGCCGTGCTCGCGGCGCTCGATGTCATCCAGATCGTCGCGTCAGGGCCAGGACCGGGCCCGGGGGCGACGGGCGGCGCGGCTCCCGCCTGGTACTTCTACGGGATGCTCGTCATCGACACCGCCTGGTCCCACACCGGCGTCGGCATCTTCGACATCCTGGTGATCGCGGCCATGGTCGAGCACGCCCGACGGCGAGGGTTGCCGTTCGCGGTCGGAGTGGCGCCTGGCGTCCTGGCCTTCGTTGCCGCAGACGTGGCAGTGCTCGTCTTCGGATCGCTCAACCTGCCGTTGGTCCCGTTTCTTCTCGGCGGTTGGCTCGCGACGGGGCTTGGCGTCCGGATCGCGGGTGTGCCCGGTCAGTCGGAGCCGAAACCCACTGCACGATGACCACATAGCAGAGGTCCGTGTTTCAATCCTCAGCCGGCGACGTCGTCGGCTGCGAGCGACGCACAGGTGGTCGAGGCGTACGCGGCTTCCGAGGTTTCAATCCTCAGCCGGCGACGTCGTCGGCTGCGAGTGGCCTCCTGATCCCGGCCTCTGGGTCGATCGTCGTGTGGTTTCAATCCTCAGCCGGCGACGTCGTCGGCTGCGAGATGTCTACGTCGGTTCCATTGTCGGGACCCTCGACGTTTCAATCCTCAGCCGGCGACGTCGTCGGCTGCGAGCCTGCAGCTTCGCCCGGGCCGGGCCAATCCCGAGCGTGTCGAGGTTTCAATCCTCAGCCGGCGACGTCGTCGGCTGCGAGCCCTGATCGGAGTCGGAGTCGCGACCGAGCGGCTTGTTTCAATCCTCAGCCGGCGACGTCGTCGGCTGCGAGCTTGGCCCGCGCCGGTCCGATCCCGAGGGTATCGAGGTTTCAATCCTCAGCCGGCGACGTCGTCGGCTGCGAGCTCGAGGGCCACGTCATCGCCTTCGCGAGGCTCGGCGGGTTTCAATCCTCAGCCGGCGACGTCGTCGGCTGCGAGCCCGCGTGGCGTCGCGCTTGTCCTGCGACACCTGGTTTCAATCCTCAGCCGGCGACGTCGTCGGCTGCGAGTCAATGGAGCCGGCTTCGATGGCCGCGTCTGCCATGAGGTTTCAATCCTCAGCCGGCGACGTCGTCGGCTGCGAGGCGACGGTGACCGCCTTGATCTCGTACCCGAGGTTATTGTTTCAATCCTCAGCCGGCGACGTCGTCGGCTGCGAGGCGGCGATAACCGTCTCGGGCATCCCGACACCCGACGCGCTGTTTCAATCCTCAGCCGGCGACGTCGTCGGCTGCGAGCTCCCCGGTTGGGAGCGCTCAGGCGGCGCCCCGCAGGTTTCAATCCTCAGCCGGCGACGTCGTCGGCTGCGAGTCGTTCAGCTCGACGCCGAGCTGACTGGCGACCATGAGGTTTCAATCCTCAGCCGGCGACGTCGTCGGCTGCGAGCCGATACGCGTTGTACGCGCCCTTGTGCTCCTGCTCGTTTCAATCCTCAGCCGGCGACGTCGTCGGCTGCGAGTCGGGCAGTTCGTCCAAGCCCTCCGTGATCTCAAAGTTTCAATCCTCAGCCGGCGACGTCGTCGGCTGCGAGTTGACGACCGGATAGCCGGTCCCCAGCATCCGAACGTTTCAATCCTCAGCCGGCGACGTCGTCGGCTGCGAGTCGGCACCGGCGCGATGTTCGAGAGCCGCATCGTGTTTCAATCCTCAGCCGGCGACGTCGTCGGCTGCGAGGCTCCCCTTCGGTGGCCCGCTGACATCGGCCGCGATGTTTCAATCCTCAGCCGGCGACGTCGTCGGCTGCGAGCTCGCGCTTCGCGAGGGAATACCGCTCGCCGTCGATGTTTCAATCCTCAGCCGGCGACGTCGTCGGCTGCGAGGTCAAGGAACGCGCACCTGTTTGCGACCCTATGGGAGTTTCAATCCTCAGCCGGCGACGTCGTCGGCTGCGAGTCGACTTCGATGCGACGACCGAGTACGCCCAGTGGTTTCAATCCTCAGCCGGCGACGTCGTCGGCTGCGAGGCTGGGCAGACAAGCTCAGCAACCATCGCAGTTGCGAGTTTCAATCCTCAGCCGGCGACGTCGTCGGCTGCGAGCCACCGCCGGGGACGGTGTTCACGATCCGCGACTCGTTTCAATCCTCAGCCGGCGACGTCGTCGGCTGCGAGGATACGCGCCAAGCGGCTCCCGGTTGGCATCGAGGTTTCAATCCTCAGCCGGCGACGTCGTCGGCTGCGAGCTGTCCGGCATCTAGGATGTCGGATCGCGCACCATTGACGTTTCAATCCTCAGCCGGCGACGTCGTCGGCTGCGAGCAGACGCTTGTGCATCGCTTCCTGGGTCAGCTTCGGGTTTCAATCCTCAGCCGGCGACGTCGTCGGCTGCGAGGGCACCTATCTGATAGTAACCGCACCAGCCAAGACGTCCGCCTTCGCTGGGGTGGCCGTGAGGGCATTTTTGGCGTGGTGATTGGCCCAGTCTAGGGCTACTTGGAGGGTCTCGGGCGGTGTCAAGCGCGCGAACCTCACACTCGAAGGAGAGCTCGCCACAGGTTCGCGCGCCCTCACAGCACGAGCGGATCGTGGAGGTCGTGCGCGACCTGACGCCCCAGCGCGGTGACGTACTGAGAGCGGGGTTCGAGGAGGCGGTAGATACGGAGGCTGTCATCGCGCTCCGACATCTCGCGACGAAGGCGCGCCATGAGGCGGGCCGCCTGCGCCGGATCAAGCTGGCACTCGAAGACGGACTTCTGGACGCGCTGTCCGTGCGCTTCGCACACCTGCGCGACACGTCGAAGCCGCTGCCTTCCCTCTGCGGTGTCTGTCGCCACGTCATAGGCAACGAGGAACTCCACGGCATCTCCCCTCAGTGGTGAAGATAGGGCAGGTACACATCCAGATCGCCACGCAGGTGCCGGGCAAGGAGCCGAGCCTGCACGTGGGGAACGAGACCCAACGGCAAGGTCTGACGGAGCGCTCGATGTTTGATCTCCTCCTCCTTCCTCTTTTGATAGGCCGTGAGCACCAAGCGCCTGCCCTCCTCGCTGAGGTACGTCGCACCGCCTGGCTGAACGTCGAAATGTTCTGCTCGGAGCTGGCGGCGGTTGAGCAGGTTCACTGCAAGCCGATCGGCAACGACCGGTCGCAACTCCTCCATGAGATCAAGCGCGAGGGCAGGTCGGCCTGGCCGAAGGCAGTGCAGGTAGCCGACCTGCGGATCGAGGCCGACTCCTTCGAGGGCAGCGCTGCATTCGGAACGAAGTAGGGCATAGAGGAACGAAAGGAGGGCATTGGCGGGGTCTCGGGGAGGTCGCCTGGTTCGGCCCGCCGGCGCGAGGGATGGGTCTGCCCTGACCATGGCGCGGAGGGCGGAGAAATACGCCCGGCCCGCCTCACCTTCGCACCCGAGCACCTGGCCGAGATCGTCAGCCTGGCGTAGCCGTTCGAGGCTTGAGGCGAGGCGTTCGCTGACGGCCGACAGGGCCGCCCGATCCGCCGACGTAGGCGCGTCGCGTGCCGCACGAAGAACGACCTGTCTGCTGTTCTGGACCTTCCCGGCCACGAACTGGCGGGCCAGTCGGGTAGTCTGATCAGAGTCCGAGAGAGCCAGGTGCTGCGCTCGCCGGAGCAGCACGTTGCCGCGGGTCTGGCCTTCGACGCGCGCCCTGAACCGGCCGTGCGAATCGAGCCAAACAAGACTTCTGCCGTCCTCCGCGCAACGCTGGATCAGAAACGGCGTGAGAGTAACGCGGCCGAAGACGACGACTCCGCTGAGGCGCATGAGGGGTGCACGGAATCGCGTCTCGCCGTCCACCTCGACTCGTAACGTGTCGTGCTCGACATGAAGCACCGAACCCTGGGTCATCACATACAGCACGTTGAGAAGCTCACGCATCGTCGGTCACCTCGATTGGCCGAAAGACGGCGCCAGCAAGGCCGCCGATGTGCCTGCGGTCGGAGACGACATCGGGCATGCAAGCTTCGGCCAGGGAACAGCGCTTGCATCGGCGTCGGTCGGCTATCGGAGGTGGGACGATCTGCTGGGCCAGCAGAGTGCGCGTCTCGTCGATTACGTGTGCTGTCCGCTGGCGCAGCCGCTCGCCGAGCTCGACTTCGCGGCGACGCCTGTTCGCGTGCTGGTAGATGGCACCCGTGGGAACGGGCTGGCCGAACATCTCCTCCAGGCAGAATGCCTGCGCGCAGAGTTGCAGGTCGGCGTGAATACCGCGAGGAGGACCGACCTTGTACTCGATGGGGTAGGGGCCGCCAGGCCTCAGTTCAACCACGTCCGCCTTGCCGATCAGCCCGTACCGCTCAGACCAGAGAGACAAACTGCGAAGAACGCGGACGCCGTCAGCGGTCTCTGAGGCTCCCTCGTCGACGACCTCGTGGAGCAGGCGTCCGCGCATCGTGTACAAGTTCTCGTCAAACGTCTGCTCCACATGGATCAGGGCGCACTGCCGCGGGCAGTAGCTGAAGTGCTCGACAGCCGAGATGGGTACGTCTGGGCGGCTAGGGTCGGCATCGTCCGTATCCATGGCGTCAACACAGCCGAGCGACGGTCACGCCATCGGGAAGGTTCGCCTCGTCGACCGTTACCTCGTAGTGGCGGAAGGAACGCGGGACGGTCACCCCGGCACGACGCTCGATTGCGACCCGTTCCAGAAGCTGATGGGCCGGCGCATTGCCGAGCCTGCTCTCGTGCGAGAAGACGATGAGCCCGCGGCAGGCCATCATTCCGCGCGCGGACGAGCGATCTAGATCCCACATTTGGGCGAGAGCCCGCCAGAAGAGCCCAAGATCCTCCGCCGTGACACCCGTCTGTGCGGCGAAGTGCGGGTTGTAGAAGCCGTGCGCTCGGTACAGGCCATAGGGGACGATCGGCTTGCGACCCATTTCGGTCCGCTTGCCGCTCGTCTCCCCCTCCTGGCCAACGCTGACGTCTGCGTCCTCTTCTCGGGTAACCGCGACCCGAGTAATTGACAGGTCGAGCGGGACGATAGGGTCGATCGAGCGGGCGAACGTAAGCTGGATTGGGCCGCGAACCTGGCCGCAGTTGACGCCCGTAGTCATGACCGCGCCGAAAACCCGAACATCGAAGAAGTTGGCGCACATCCATTCCCGGGCGCGATCGATGTCTTCCCTCTTCTGCTTGGTGCCTGTGGACTTCATGTCGAGGGCTTCATACGCCCGGCGGTGCTGGGCGTTGAGCGCCCGGCCGTCGCTCTCCACGTAGATCTTGAAGCGGCTCGACTCCGCGGCTCCTCCGTCGCCCTGAACGGCAGCCACGAAGTTGCGGACCTTGCGCTTGATGGCGACGTCGGTGACGAGGCCCTGCATCGTCTCCGGATCAACGCGGGGCAGGTTGCCGGCATCGGGGTCGCCGTTGGGGTTGCCGTCGGCCACGTCAAAGAGGAGCTCGAAGTCGTGCCGTCGATTGACGTCGAGATGAGCCCCAGTCGGAGCGGCGGCCTGTACGGGTGTTGTCATCGGTCGATCTCCCTCGAAAGTTCGCTGTTCAGCTCTGCCTCGGACTCGGCGGGCGCGTCAGGTACTCGTTCTTCGCCACCCTTGCGGCGAGCTTCCGCGCGGCGATGCATCTCGGCCCGATCGTTGGCACGCTGGTGGTAGTAGCCGAGGGCGAAGAGGCCCTGGTCCTGCAACGTGAGCGTGGTTGGGAATCCTGCGGGCGAGATCGCGGCGAGCACCTCTTCCAGCCGCCGCTCGATCGCGTGATAGACGCCGGGCCGATCGCGTTCGAGTTTGGCCAGATGCGGCCGCGTCCCATGAAGGAGTGTTCCGAACACGCTCGCTGGCGCCGAAGATGCCGAGCCGTAGAAGCGATCGACAAGCGTTGCCGACAGGTTCGGGATCGCCTCCCGCTGGGCCTCTTCGAGCACCGCGAGAAGCCGCCCGCAGTGATATGCCGGGCGCGGCTCGCCAGACTCTAATGACTCCATGACGTGATCCCTCCAGTTGAGCTGCCGGGCCAAGCACAGCTTGATCAGCGCGGCCCGGGGATGGGTGAACTTGGCGTCCTGTGGGGTGCGGTCCTGGGCCGCTCGAACGCGCCGAAGCGTTGTGGCGAGCACGTCGGGCGGCAGGGGTGCGCCGGTGAGAGCGGCATTGAGAAGCGCTCGTGGCAGTGGCCGTGGGATGTCTCGGACTTCTCGCACCGTCGAGCTTGCCAGAGTGAAAAGCCCGTGTGGCCTCGATTCCTCGCCGTGCGGCGACACGATGGCCTGTTGAGCAAACCAACGGCCCAGCGAGGCTTTGGCTTCCACAAGGGTCGTGTCCAGCCAGTCGCGCACGACCACGCGCCCGCCGCTGGCAGAGAGCGCGGCCGCGAAGAAACGAGTCTCGTCGACCAGCTCAGGCTTGACCGGAGACCAGGCGGCCGCGATGAGCGCCTTGACCTCTTCGGGATCGGGGCTTTCCAATGGCCGACGGAAGGCGAACAATGTCGGGCCCTTCGTCCAGAAGATGAAGGCGACGTTGCCGACTCGAATCGACGTTCGTTCGGTCGCCAGCAGCTCGTTGAGCCCGTCTGTGAAGCCCTCCGCGCACTCGCGGCAGGTCGGCGCTATCCGAGATTCGTGCAGCCCGTAGGACTCGAACGCAACGGAGTTGGCCGAGATGAGCGAGGTTCCGGCCGTCTGACCACCCGGCACGCCCTTGACCTTCTTAGGCAGGCGATCGAGGATCGCTCGCTCGCGACCGCAGACGATGCACTGCATCACGTCCGCACCGCGAGCAGCGGGATCGTGTTCTGTCCCCCAGAAGGCAGCTACCGCGGGTTGGTCTATCGGGAGCGAACCGTCAACCGAGAACGTCAGGAAGGCCCCGGGGTCGAAGTCAGCCGGCAGACGTAGTTCAGCAAGCGGGTCGGTGCGCAGGAAGGCCAAGACCGCGGCCACGGCTGGGTCGTTGGTCTCCGTCGAGCAGCGCTCCAGAAGCTCAAGATAGGCGGCGTGCCGCACATCGGCGCGCTCGGCTGCGGCCCGCACAAGCGCAAAGGTGTACTCAGCGTTGTCGGCGAGAAGCAGCGGCCGCGTGGCACTCGCCCGCTGGTGGGTCGGCGCCAACCGTCTCGTGCCACGTCTCGTGTGGGGGCTGGCTGGGTCGGCTGTGTCGATCGGTGCGGGCGAGATCAGGTGACCGGCGCCGTCAATCTGGATGATGTATCGGATCGCGACCGGTCCGTAGCCTGGCAGGCGAGCAGCTCTGCCGTCTGCCGGACGCTCGCGGTACTCCGCCAATCGTTGAAGCAGCATCGGCTAGCCCTCCCAGGCCCGCTTGTCGGGCGGTGGCGGCACCCGCAACACCCCGTGTTCGAGCTGGGCGCGGAAGAAGCGTGGCTGGCCCCGACCTGAGGGGTCAGGATCGTAGTCGATGTCGAGGAGCATCGAGCCGAGGTCCTCGGACAGGTCGACCGGGCGCTCCCCGAGCACGCGCTCTCCGAAGCTGGCACTGAACTCGCGACAGCCAAGGAATGGCGTCGCGAAGCAGCGGCCGTCTGCAACGCGTCGGCGGAACTGGTCGCGGTACTTGGCCGGATTCTCGACGACTTTAGGCCGCAGCTCGACCTGAGCTCGGACCAGATATGCCACGTCGCGCAGAGCGAGCGTGTGACGCTGGGCGCGGTCTTCGCTCGGGTCGTACGTCCCGCCGTGCTCGGCCCAGTTGCGGGCAACCTCGGCGCTGGCTCGCGAGTTCACCTCGTTGCGCAGGATCGAGAAGTAGCGGATCGGCCGGAGGACACATATCTCCTCGATCCGCCAGCGGAACTCTGGCTTCCAGAAGATGGCTTCGAGCGCCCCTCGGGCAGCCGAGGGCGTCATAAGCGGGTAGCTCACCCGCTCGACTTTCATTTCTGGCCTCGTGAAGCAGGCGAAGTCCCCCCACAAGCGGACTTCGCACGGGCTCAGAGCTTCGTTCATCGCACCTCCTCAGGCTCAGACGACAAGATCGGCGGGCGTGGCGCCTTCATCTATCAGGCCTCGCATGGCGTCGTAGCCGCCGAACCACTCGGCTACGCCGGGCAGGAGTTCGTTCGCCAGCCCATGGCGCAATGCCGTATCGAACCTCCGCCGATCCAACTGGACGATGAAGGGCTGGAGCCTTCGCAGAGCGATCCGCGCCGGGAGCGAGCCTGAACGCAGACCAGCGAGCAGGCGATCTATCTCTGCAACCTGGTCCGCTGGTCCATAGCGGACGACGACTGAGGATTGAGGCTCATCGATCATCCGGAACCTTGCTTCCACCTCCGGATAGTCAAAGACACTGCGGCGCTCCTGGATGCGCTCCCGATCGGTGTCGATGAGTCCGAACAGCTGCTCGAAGTACCGTCGCACTGTCTCAGGATCATTCGGGTCCGCGTGCGGACCGTTGACCACCGCATCCGACAGATCGGCAGCGGTTCGGTACGACCCGGACGGCAGATGGCCGGCTTCCGGCCGGAAGACGACAACGGACCCCGCAGCAAGGCGGCCCTCGCGGTTGCACCGGCCGGCGGCTTGGATGATCGAGTCAAGTGGGCCTCGGGCGCGCAGGACGAGCGGGAAGTCGAGATCGACTCCTGCCTCGACGACCTGAGTAGAGACGAGTCGACACGGCTCGCCCGCGCCGAGCCTGCGACGGACCTCGCCGATCACAACTCGCCTGTGCGCGCCGCACAGGAGCGTCGAGAGGTGCATGGCGTCGGGATCGCCCAACGCATCCAGGAGAGCGAGAGCATCGGCTTTGCTGTTGACGACTGCCAGGGCCTGCGGCGCATCCGCCATGCACTGTGCGACCTGTGCCCAAGACCACGGCTCGTTCGGCCACTCGAAGCGGACGCGGCGGAGGACGGCGAAGTGCCGCTCTGGGTTCGGCACGATCTCCCGAGCTTGCAGCCGCCGAAAGACGGGGATGGCCTCGAATGCTGGCTGCGTCGCGGTCGAAAGGACAACAGTCGCGCCATAGTGGCGAACGAGCTCCGTAACCGCATCGAGGATCGGCGTCAGTAGGTGCGGAGGCAGTGCCTGCGCCTCGTCAAGAACGATCACGCTCCGGGCGAGCCGATGGAGCTTCCGGCAGCGGCCTGGGTGTGCCGCGAACAGGCTGTCAAAGAGCTGGATCGTGGTCGTGACGACGATCGGGGCGTCCCAGTTCTCGGCCGCCAGGCGCTGACGGACGTGCGCGCCGTTCTGGTCGCCTTCCTTGTCCGATTGCTCGACCACGCCGCTGTGGTGTTCAAGCACTGCGATGTCGTCGCTGTCCACGGGACCGAAGGCCCAGCGGTAGACGTCCGCGGTCTGTTCGGTGATGGTCAGGAACGGAACGGCCACAATGACCCGATCCAGACCGTGGTTGATCGCGTGACGAAGCGCGAAGGCCATCGCCGAGAGCGTCTTGCCGCCGCCGGTTGGGACCGTCAGCCGGAATAGCCCAGGAGGTTGGGCTGCAGCCGCGAGACAAGCTGCATAGACGCGAGCGCGCACGTCAGCGACCGGTCCGTCGCCGGCCGGCAACGTGGCGTGGTTGGCTTCGAACCGCCGCCACAAGTCGGGCAGAGCGAGATCGGCTCCTCGCATTCCACTTGCCGCAGGGTCGAAATGCGCCTCCGTATCGAGGAAGTCCGCGTCCACGAGCGCCGAAAACATGAGCCGGACGAATGTCTCGGCCGCCAGTGGATCGTCGAGCCATTCGGGCAGATCAACTGGCTCCCTTGGCTCCAGGTTGACGATCTCCGCAGATGCCCTCGCGAGGGACTGGACGGCCCCGGGATCGGTCGCCCGCTCGGCGAGCCACGCCCTCAGCCCGGCCGCGCCTTCACGGGCACGGAGCCCGCCGTGGTGGCCCTGCGCCGCCATCGCCAGGAGCCCCACGTGCTTGTAGGCAAGCTCCGCGCCGGCTGCCTTGTGGTCGCCGCCTGCGCCGCGCCGGCCCTTCCCCGTGGCGCAGGCTTGCAGGTAAGCCTGGAACATGCCCGAGTACTTGCCGATGTCGTGCCAGAGGCCAAGGTAGTGAGCCGCTTCTGGAGCGCCGAGACCGGCCCCGAAGCATTCCGCTCGTTCTGCGGAACCTTCCAGGTGCTCCACCAACCCATGCCATCGCCCGGCAGCATTGGGTGTGTGCGCGTGTGCCACCGCCAAGGTCCTCCCGTGTCGAGGTCCCCAATCGCCTACGACCCTACGACTCGGCCGTGACAGGTAGTCTGTCATCGGTCCCATGCCGGTGCCATCGGCTATTCGGCCAATGGTGAAGGCCACTCAAGGGGCCGTACCAAGATGCTCCTTGAGGCCGGCGCCGCCGGGTTCACGACGATGACGCCCTTTGTACTGCTGGCGTGGGGTCCCGTCGTGGGACTCGAAGGAGGCGCCATCGCTGGGCTCGCGGGTAGCGCGGCCCTCGAGCGTGCCCAGATTGGAGAGCGCGTCGGCGAGGGGTTCCGTAGAGAACAGCGACTCAAGGATCTGTACAAAGCCGGATCAGTGCCTGCTCCGCTAAAGATGGCAGCCTCCCGAAGCGCCTTGATAGCGTACCCGCCCAGGCCGGGGATCGTGACTATCCTGCGATCGTGGTGGAGAACGGGCTTGTTGATGCGTTAGTCGGCGCTACCGTATGGTCCCGAAGGGCCTTTCTTGTGGCACCGGCCCGGCCGTCGACAGGGGCTTGGCAAGGCTGCCAGTTTGCCTATGATGGCGTCTCGTCAGAGAAAGGAGCCAGATGACGGGCAAACGGTTGCCGGAGGCCGGTGACGACGGGGCTGGTCGCAGATCGTCAAACTCGGTTGTCACGATGGCTGAGGTGGCTGAGCGTGCGGGAGTCTCGACAGCCACTGTCTCCAGGGTACTCAGCGGACGCGCGTCCGTCGCGCCTGAGTTCCGAGCCAGGGTTTCTGCGGCCGTCGAGGAGATGTCCTACCGGCCGAACCGTCTAGCTCGGAACCTGCGTTGCCGAAATGCCGAAATGGTCGGGGTGGTCATCAGCGACATCGAGAACCCCCATTTCGCGGAGATGATCCACATCGCCGAGGAGGAGGTCTACCGGCGGGGATACCGGATGCTTCTCTGTAACACAGACGAGAGCAGTGAGAAGCAGCGGTCGTACCTTCAGATGCTCGCGGACGAGCGGCCCGTGGGGGTGATCATCGCGCCGTGCGACGCCAGTGGTCCGGAGATCAGCCAGCTCATCGACATGGGCATCCCGGTCGTAGCATTCGATCGGCCGGTCAAGGACGAGCGCGCCGACGCCGTGCTGGCCGACAACTTCGAGGCGGCCCGGACCGCGGTGGAGCATCTGGTCGGCTCCGGTGTCACTCGCATCGGATACGTGGGCCTTTCGACCCAGATCGAGACCGGCGCCAGACGACTCGCTGGCTACAAGGCGGCGATGGCAGCCCTCGGGCTGGAAGCCCGATGGGTGGATGGCGGTCTTCGCCTCGCCACCGGCTTTCGTGCGACAGAACGGCTGGTCAGGGAATGGCCGGAGATGGAGGCGATGATCGTCGGCAACAACATGCTGACGCTTGGCGCATTGCGAGCCCTGCGAGCCGAAAAGAAGCGCGTCCCCGAAGATCTCGCCGTGGTCGCCTTCGACGACCCCTTCTGGGCGGAGCTGGTACAGCCGCCGCTCACCGCTCTCGCGCAACCCGTCCGGGCCATGACGTCGACTGCCGTTCGGTTGCTCATCGACAACATCGAGGGCCGGCGCCGCGAGCCCGAACGAATCGTCTTTCGCTTCACTCTGAAGGTCCGGGAGTCCTCGAGCAGGAGCGGAGCTGGAAACCGCCAGAAAGACGAGTCCCCGCCGACCTAGTAGGACGGGCCGGTCCGCGCCGTCAATAGAGACCGCAAGGTGTCGCAGCCCAGGCAAGCCAGAGCACCCGTTGTCGCTCCGTAGGCCTGTCCCTTTGGTTGCATCTGGGCATGCCCACGGTGCCCCGAGAAAGCGATTGCTTTCAGTCGGGTAAGGTCATAACATTCCAGTCAATCGGACCGCCCGGGAGTACGGCGCGCCGGCAGGTTTCATCGACGCGCTGGGCTAGTACTACAACGCCGGTTGTTGACGATCTGACCGGCCGACGGTATGGTGGCTTCCCGAGAGGGCCACCGACGCCGTCCGCTGTTCGCCCTGGTGGCCCCGACGGGAAGGGGTCA
>Ga0209429_10001477_pt1 | contig 14461 bp, 14 predicted proteins | sample BarGraNGADG00212_3_FD_184493 | JGI IMG/M metagenome (GOLD analysis project Ga0209429, IMG submission 184493) | Arctic peat soil microbial communities from Barrow, Alaska - Barrow Graham LP Ref core NGADG0004-212 (SPAdes) (version 2) | ecosystem: Environmental > Terrestrial > Soil > Wetlands >... | reverse complement strand
GAATACCGTGATCGCGTTGAGCGAGCTGACGTGGTCGTGGATCGTCGACTCGTGCCCCGGCTTCCAGCACAGCACGAGGAGCTCGAAGCCGGGCGTGCGGCAGACGAGGTTTCGCGTGTAGTGGCCCTCGGCGAAGCAGGTGCGGCTCTCGATGAGTGCGTCGGAGAGCCGCAGCTGGTGGACCAGCTCCATGAGCTGCTCGTGTGTGAGCGAGCTCACCGGCTCGCGACCCATCTCGATCATGAACTCGTCGAGGCTGAGGTACTGGCCATGCGCGTTCATGAGCCGGGCGTACCCGTGCCCTTCGGACGCGAAACGCCGCGCAGGTTCCCGACGCGAAACGCCGTGCAGGCTCCGGGCGCAGTGTCTCTGGGAGGGTCTTCCGTTGGTGGGACCGTTGGTAGTACGTCCAACGACACTGTTGGACGTACGCTCAGCGTCCCGAGGCGTCAGCGACTATGCTGGCCGCCGCGCCGGCGCCCTTCGACCTCTTTCTCGCCTCGAGGCGCTGCCGCGGCCGTCAGGCGAGAGCGTTCAGTGCTGGCAGGCGCCCTCGAGACCGACCACGGGCAGGCCGCCATCGATGTAGGCCTGGACGGCCGCTTTGACGTCTTCGCCGAAGCCGGCATGCACGGTGATCCCGACTTGATTAAAGCCCATCAGCGGACGACCGCCGATGCCGTCTACGACGATGGCGTCGACGTAGTGCTCGGCCAGGACGAGCACGGGCGCTATGCAGCCGCCCTCGACGTGCGGCGCGTTCTGGAGTACCTCGATCTCACCGATCTGGCGGTCGACGACGTCGACCAGCGTGAAGCAGTCACAGCGGCCGAAGTGACCGGAGCGGGAAGCGTCGAGGCCGCCCGGCAGCTCGGAGGGTATGGCTATCCGGACTTTCGTCGTGGTCGTGTCAGTCACGATGTCTCACTCTCGTTCGTGGTTCTGTCGGTCCGTCCGCGGCACAGGGACGCCAGAGGGACGCGGCTCCTCACGACGCCGCCTCGGCGGCCTTCTACGCCCTCGCCGTTTCGGTCTCCACCGAGTGTACCTTCACACGCGCGAAGTACACGGCGAGCGGCCTATAGGCCAGGTGCGCCCACTTGCCGAAGGGCACCTCGAGCACCAGCATCGGCACGACGCCCATGAGGTGCACGACGTAGGTGACGTTCGCGGCTGCGTCGAGGCCAGAGCGATGCAGGATGTGCTGGAGCACGCCGGTCACGGCGACGACCAGCAGCAGGATGAGGAACATCCAGTCCGACTCGTGCGAGTGGGCGTGTTGGGTCGAGTCCTTCTTGAGGCGGCCGCGCAGGTTGAGGACGACGGCGACGATCAGCCCGACCGACGCGAGGTACCCGAAGACGTGCACCCGCCAGTCGATCGCCGGGCCGCTCGCCATCTCGCGCAGGAAGAACATGATCAGCACGAGCATGGTCACGTAGCTGAGCATGAGCGCCAGGTGCACGGCCCACGGCCGTTTGCGTTCGCACTGCTGGTACTTCAGCTGCGTGAAGAAGTGGAGCGGTAGCATGTACAGGCCGGCGAGATAGGAGCTGAGATGTGCGTGCTTGCCGTCACCCCCCATCACGAAGCGCCACATGCGAATCGCGTTGATACCCAGCAGGATCACGAGCACGGTCGCCAGCGACCAGTCGAAGATGTGGATCTTGGCGCTCGGCAGGAAGGCGTTGGGTCCGTCGTAGCTGTTGATGCTGCCCTGAGACAGGCCGAACAGCGTGAAGCCGATGCCGGTCAGGATCGCGGCCAGCACGATGGCGAAGACCTCCCAGCGCCACGAGCGGTAGAAGAGGCGTGAGATGCCGCTGAAGTCGTACTTCGCCGTGAGCCAGCGGCGCATGCTCATCATGGTCTCGCCCGGCTCGGCCTCCTTGGGGCACTGCTCGGAGCACTCGCCGCAGTAGTAGCAGAGCCAGGGTTCGAGCGATCCTTCGAGCTTGCTCTCGAGCCCCAGCTGCAGGGCGTGCATGGGCCGGCGCGGAAGCACGAAGGGCGCCTCGGAGTGCACGCACACCGCCGAGCAGTTGCCACAGTTGTAGCATTTGCTGACGTCTTCGGCGCCGTACGCCTGGAGCTCGTCGACGAGCCCCGGTTCGATTGTTGTGGCCATCGTTCTCCTAGATGAACAGGTTGACGTTGGCTTCGTCGGCTTCACCGAGATAGGAGGCCACGCCGGCGAACTCGAGGCCGTCGATGAGCTCCTCCTCCTTGAAGCCGAGGATGTCCATAGAGAGCGTGCAGGCGATGAACTTGACGCCCTGCTCGCGAGCGCTGTCGAAGAGTTCCTCGAGTGACATGCCGCCGGCGTCCTTCGTGGCCTTCCTCATCATGGGACTGCCGGCGCCGGCGAAGTTCATCTTGGAGAGACCGAGCTTCTTTGTGCCCTTGGGCATCATCCTGCCGAACATCGACTGCAGGGTGCTCTTCTTGGCCTCGGTCTGGACCTTCTCCGTCTTGCGCAGGATGTTGAGGCCCCAGAAGGTGCAGAAGATCGTGACGTCGTCACCCATAGCAGCGGCGCCGTTGGCGATGATCAGGGCCGCCATCACCTTGTCGAAATCACCGCTGAACAGGATGATGGTCTTCTTGCCTGTGGTGTCCATCAGGACTCCTCTCGTGGGACCGATTGGTACTGGAAGTAGCCTTCGTCGTTGACCTCTTTGATCTCCGCGATCCAGCCGTACTTGCGCATGCCCATCACCCAGAACACCACTTCGTGCGTGGGGCTGCCGATGGCCTCGGCGATCTCGGGCACGGTCTGCGGCCCGGACTCGAGCACTTTGAGGATCCGGGCCCGCATGAACTGCTCGTCGCGAATGACCTCGCGGACGTCACGGTTGCCCGTGGTCGCCTCTCTGAAGGCCGTCTTGTCCGTGGTCGGCGTCATGTGCAGCTCACCTCCAGAAGGCCATCGATCATGGCCCGGATCTGCGCGTCGGTGTAGCCCTGCAGGTCGATGGCGTCCGACGGACACACGGGGACGCAGCCGCCGCAGCCCTTGCAGGACGTCCTAGCTATGGCGGCGACCTGCTTGCCGTCGTGCTCCTCGATGGAGATGGCGTCGTACGGGCAGGTGTGCTCGCAGGCGCCGCACCAGGTGCACGCGTCGGTGTCGACGGTGGCCACCAGCGGGTCGAGCTCGGCGATGCCCCGCTTGAGGATCGCGGCGCTCTGCGTCACGGCCGCGAGGCCGGAGGCGACGCTCTCGGCCGAGTTTCTCGGCGCCTGGCAGGCGCCGCAGATGTAGGCGCCGTCGACGACGGTCTCCACGGGGCGCAGCTTGGGGTGGATCTCGTTGAAGAACCCGCTCTGGCCGATCGGGAGCTTGAGCGTCTTCACCAGACCCTCGTTGTCGCGAGGCACCATGCCGGTGACCAGGACGACGAGGTCGGCCTCGAGCGCGACCTCTGCGCCCTCGGACAGGAGGTCGCGAGCCGTCAGCGTGAGCCGGCCGGTCTTGGCGTTCTTCTTGACCGTCGGCGGTTCGTCGTCGGGGAACTTGAGGTACGCCGAGCCCTTCTCGAGCGACTCGGCGTACATGAGCTCGAACTTGCCGTAGGTGCGCATGTCCCGGTAGAAGTGGTACTGGTACACTTTTTCCGGCCTGTCCGCGACCGCGACGGACGCGTGCACGGCTGCGTTGCAGCAGTAGCGCGAACAATACGTGTTAGCGCCCTCGACGCTTTCGTCCTGGCGGCTGCCGACGCAGTAGATGTAGGCGACGGTCCTCACCGGCCGGCCGTTGTGCTCCACGGGGCCGGCAGACTCCTCGATCATCTTCTTGAACTCGGCGATCGTGACGACGCCGTCCAGTCCGTAGCCGAGCTCGCCGTTCGCCGGCTGGTACGTGTCGAAGCCGGTAGCGACGACGATCGACCCGACGTCGACCTGGATCGTCTCGAGCTGCTCGCCGTGGATCGCGATCGTCACCTGGTAGTTGCCGAAGCTACCGCTCTTGGCCACCAGCTCGGCGTTCGTGAAGACGGTGATGTCCGGGTGGGCGCGCACCTTCTCCTCGAGCTTGGCGATCAGGTCGGCGCCGCTGCGGCCGTGCGGGTACATGTCGCCGAAGCCGGCGACCCAGCCGCCGAGCTGCGGCTCCTTCTCCACGAGGAAGGCGGAGAGCCCGACCTCGGCCAGGCCGAGAGCCGCGCGCAGGCCGGCGATGCCGCCGCCGACGACGAGGCTCTTCGGCGTCGTCTCGACGACGATCGGCTCGAGCGGCTCGGTGAGGCGCGTCCGATTGATTCCGGCGCGCACGAGGCGCACGGCCTTGTCGGTCGCGCCCACGTGGTCGTCGGTGTGCGTCCAGGAGCACTGCTCGCGGACGTTCACCTGGGTGTACTGGAACGGGTTCATGCCGGCGCGCTTGGCGACGTCGCGGAAGGTGTACGTGTGCAGCTTGGGCGAGCACGAGGCAATGACAAGCCCGTCGAGGCCCTGCTCCTCCGCATCCTGGACGATCTCCTGCTGAGTCGAATCGGAGCAGGTGAACATCGCCGTCTTGGCGACCACGACGCCCGGCTCCTTGGCGGCAGCCGCGACGACTTCGTCGACGTCGACGTAGTCGCCGATGTTGCCGCCGCACTGGCAGACGTACACGCCGATCTTGCGGGCACTCATGCCGTCACTTTCACTTTCGCCTCGTCCGCCACTCTCGACTTCTCGAGATGCGCGGCGGCCTGCGCCACCGCGGCGCCGGCGTGGAGGATGGAATCGGGGATGTCCTTGACCCCCGAGGCCGAGCCGGCGACGAAGACGCCGGGGAGGTTGGTGCGGCCGGGGTCGAGGTCTTCGTCGACTTCACCGACGTAGTAGTACTCGTCGAGCTCCAGCGACCCGTCCTCGAAGAGGCGTGCGGCTTCGGGGTTGGGCTGTACGCCGACGGCCAGGACGACCATGTCGTACTCGGCCTCGACCACGCCGCCGTCGCCCTCGATGTCCTCGTAGCGGACGAGCAGGTCGCCGTTCTCCTTCTCGGTGACCTTGGCGACCCTGCCTTTGATGAACATGGCGCCCATGTCCTTGGCCTGCTGGTAGAATTCGTCGTAGCCCTTGCCCACGGCGCGCACGTCTATGTAGTGCACGGTGATGTCGGCGAGCGGCAGCGCTCCCATGATCAGCTGGTTGTGCTTGACGGAGTACATGCAGCAGATCCGCGAGCAGAGCGGGTTGCCGACCGTCTGGTCGCGAGAGCCCGTACACATGATGTAGCCGATCCGGTCGGGGACCTTGCCGTCGCCGGGGCGCACGACCGCGTTGAACGGCCTGGTTGGGGCCAGCAGGCGGTCCATCTGCATGCCGGTGATCACGTTCTTGTAGCGGCCGAACCCGTACTCCGGCTTGGCGTCGGCCGGGAAGAGCCTGAAGCCGGTCGCCAAGACGACCGTGCCGACGTCGGCCTCGATCTCCTCCTCACGCATGTCGAGCTTGATCGCGTCGGCGGGGCAGGCGTCGACGCAGGCGTGGCACTCGGAGCACACGCCGCAATCGAGGCAGCGGGCGGCGCCGAGGAAGGCTTCGTCCTCGGTCATCCGGCCCTCGGTCTCGGCGAAGTCGGTCGGCGCGGCGCTCATGACGGCGCTGGACTCGAACGGCTCGCGCCGGTCGTAGACGTCCTGGCGCCCGAGCACCTCGGCCTTGTCCACGACCGGGAGGGTCTCGTTGAAGGCGCCCGGATCGAGCTCGGCGCCTTGCAGGTAGCGGTCGATCATGAAGGCGGCGCGGCGGCCTTGGCCGACTGCGGTGGTGATCATCGTAGGACCGGTGACGACGTCGCCGGCGGCGAAGACGTGCGGCACCGCGGTCTGCAGCGTTGCGGGGTCGGCCTTGAGCGTGCGGTTCGCGTTGGTCTCGAGGCCGAACGCCTCGGTGTCGGCGCCCATGCCTGCGGCGACGATGACGACGTCGCACTCGAGGCTCTGGCGCTTGGCCTCGTCGTACTCGGGGGCAAAGCGACCCTCGGGGTTGAACACGCAGGTACAGACCTTGAGTTCCGCGCCTTGCACGCGGCCGTCGCCGGTGAAGTGATCGACGCCCCGGCCGTCGTGCAGCGTGATGCCCTCGGCCTTGGCCTCTTCGACCTCGAAGTCGTGGGCCGGCATCTCGTCGCAGCACTCGAGGCTGGCCTGGTCGACGGCGGCGGCGCCGAGGCGGCGCGCCGTGCGCGCCGCGTCGATGGCGACGTTGCCGCCGCCGACGACGAGTACGCGCTTGCCCGCCAGGTCGATGGCTTTGCCGAGCTTGACGTCGGCCAGGAAGCCAAGCGCGCTCTGGATGCCGTCGAGTTCCTCGCCGGGCACGTTCAGCCGCACGGACTTGTGCGTGCCCGTCGCCAGCAGAACGGCGTCGAAGCCGTCGTTCTTGAGCGCGGCGACGTCGTCGACGCGCGCGTCGGTCTGGATCTCGACGCCGATGGCGGTGACGTTGGCGACGTCGTCGGCGACCACGTCGTTGGGCAGGCGGTACGCCGGGATGCCCATGCTGAGCATGCCGCCCGGCGTGGGCGCCGCCTCGAAGATCTTCACGCCGTAGCCCTTGCGCGCGAGCTGCCAGGCGGCGGTGAGGCCGGCCGGGCCCGAGCCCACGACAGCGACATTCTTGCCGTTCTGCTCGGGCTTCTCCACGGACTTGGGCTCCGCCTGGCCGTACCGCTGGTCGGCGATGAAGCGCTTGAGCTGCCGGATCGGCAGCGGGCCTTCGAGCTCGCCGCGCGTGCACTGGTCCTCGCACGGCGCGTAGCAGGCGCGCCCGAGGCTGCCGACCAGCGGCGTCGTCTCGAGCACCAGGTCGAAGGCCTGGTCGTATTCGCCGCTGCGCATGCGGGCGACGTAGCCGTGGGCCTTGATGCCGGCCGGGCACTCGTAGGTGCAGGGCGAGACGCCGGCGCGGTCGATGACCGCCTTCTTCGGTACCGCCTGCGGGAAGGCGATGTAGGCCGCCCGCCGCGAGACCATGTCGGCGTTGAACTCGTCGGGCACGGCGACGTTGCAGGCCATCTCACACTGGCGGCAGCCGGTGCAGGCGTCGGCGTCGACGAACTTCGGCTTCTGGCGGATCTTGGCGTGGTAGCCGCCGTTGCCGTCGCTGCGGATGCCGTCGACCTCGGCGTAGGTGAGCACGTCGATGTTGGGGTGATGGATGGTGGCAGCCATCTTGGGGGTGGAGATGCAGCTGGCGCAGTCGAGCGTGGGGAAGACCTTGCTGAGCAGGATCATCTTGCCGCCCACGCTGGCCTGCTTCTCGACGACGAGCACCTTGTAGCCCATGTCGCCGAGCTTGAGAGCGGACTCCATCCCGCCGATGCCGCTGCCGATCACCAGAGCGTCGTACTTCATGCGGTCGCCTTCCGGGACGGTCCCAGTTCGGCCAGGGAACTTGAATACTCGAGCATGTAGTTGGTGAAGGGCTCCGCGCAGACGGAGCAGATCGCGGCCATGCGCACGCGCTGTGGCTCGTAGCCCTTCTCGATGAGCAGAGCCTGCGCGTCGGTCATGATGCCGGCCGTGCGCGCGCTGCAATCGGTCAGATAGGCGCACTCGTCACCGTCGGCGGCGATGAAGACGCCGTCGAAGCCCTGCTCCACGGCGTAAAGGATCCAGCTGGGCTTGATGCCGCTCGTGCAGGGCAGGCTGATCACCATGACGTTCGGCGAGTAGTGCATGTGCGAGCTGCCGGCGAGGTCGATGCCCGGGTCGGAGATATTGTTGGTGGAGAGGACCATGATGCGGGGCACGAAGCCCTGATCGTCATGTGCCTGAGCCTCGGCCGTCATTACTTCACTTCATCTTCTTGACGTACAGCTTCATGAAGCCGGGCTCTTCGACGAAGCCCAGGTACTCGTGGCCCATCTTCTTGGACCACGCGGGGAGGTCTTTCTGGGTGCCGGTGTCGGTGGCAAGGACTTCCATGACGCCGCCGACGCTGACGCCGGGGATGCCCTTCTTGGCGGCCAGGATGGGGCCGGGGCACGAGGTGCCGCGCGCGTCCACGACTTTCTCTACTTGGATGGAGCTGAGGTCTTCTGACATGATCCTCTCCTTCGTGACGACGCTTGTGCTTGTGTTCCTTTTCGCAAACCCGGGCCTGCTGAAGCCCGCTCGTTTGGTTCGTACCGTATGACTGTGGTCTGTCCCCTGGCTCGTTGAGACTTGTTTGTCAGGCCGACGCGGGCGCTGAGGCCGGTGGCGTCGCTGGGGCCGAGGTCGCCGGCGCCGAACTCGCTGACGCTGCCGGCTGCTGTCCCGCGGCGTCGAGAAGCTCGGCCGCCTGAAGCGACTCGCCCTGGGCCAGGTGCTGCTCCACCAGTGCCTCACGGATCAGGGCGCACGCCTGGATGAACTTCATGTTGGTGACGTGGTAGTAAACTGTTTGGCCCTCTTTGCGCGATGCGACAAGCCGGCGCTCCTTGAGGACGCGCAGGTGCTGCGACACGTTGTGCACCGAGATGCCGATCTCGACCGCCAGGTCGCCGACGCACTTCTCCCCTTCGCCGATCGCGTGCAGGAGCGCCTGGCGATGCTCGTTGGCCAGCGCCTTGCAGAGTTCGGCGTGCATGCGGTAGACGGACTGGAGCTCGGCTAAAGCGCCTGTTGGTACGTTGTCGTGTATTTGCATACTTACTTATATACGACATTGGAGGAGCTGGGTCAAGTGCCGGCGTTCACAAGTGCTGGCGAGCCCGGCGCGGCCGTTAGTGTTAATGCCCTGACCGTGACCAGCTTTGAAGGCAAGACCCCGCGCCTGGGCGCCGGCACCTGGGTGCACCCCTCGGCCGACGTGATCGGCGACGTCAGCGTCGGCCGCGACTGCTGGCTTGGGCCCGGCGCTCGCCTGCGCGGCGACTACGCCGCGGTCGGCATGGGCGCCGTGGTCAGCGACTGGGCCAAGGTCGGCGAGTGGGGCGTGATCGCCGAGGGCGCCGTGGTGCCGGTGAGCCTCCTCGAGCGCGCCGTCGATGACGAGTACCGCGCCGCCTGGTACGGCTTCAAGCAGATCTACGTCGATCTCTGCGCGCGGTACGGGAGGGGGCACGAGACGTTCGGAGAATTCGTGGGGGAGATCCAGCGCGACGCCAAGCCGCCGCCCGACCCTTACGCCGTCGGCGGGTCGCCCGCCATTCCTCGGCCTCGCACGTCGCTGTATGCTTTCTTGGCGATCCAGGGCCTCTGCGGCCTCAGCGCCTTGGGTCTGCGTGAGTGCCGGCCATCACCAACGGGAGGCGAGGCGCATGAAGAAGATAGGTATCATCATCTGCGATCGCTATCACACCTGTGCCGGAGGGAAGTGCCTGCGGGCCATGCGCGACCGGGACGGCGCCTTCGCCATGTACGACAACGAGGAGATCGAGCTGGTCGGCTTCACCACCTGTGGCGGATGCCCCGGCGGCAACGTGGAGTACGCCCCTGCGGAGATGAAGAAGAACGGCGCCGAGGTGGTCCACCTGGCTACCGGTCTGGTGGTCGGCTATCCGCCCTGCCCCAGGCTCGATGCGTTCACTGAGTTCCTGCCTGCCAAGTACTGCCTGGACGTTGTGGTGGGCACCCACCCCATCCCAGAGAACTACTATCGGACCCATCAAGCTTTGGGAACATGGGACTCAGCGGACTGGGAGCGCCGCATCAAGCACGTGCTGACCGATGAGGAGACTAGGCGGGCGTACGACTGACGCTGGTCGGCCTGTCGTGACCTCATTGGCGCTTGTGCTCACCACGAGCTTGGGCTTGCTCTCCTTCCGCTGACACCCGGGCAATGGACGCATGAGGTACGTCTGAGGGGGGCCGGTGATGTGCTCCCAGGCGAGGACGGCGGCTTCCTAGATTGGCCGGGACGACCCTCGGCCATGGTCGACTCCTCGGGGTGCGAACCGAGCTCCTCCTCTCTAACACGTCGGGGTAGCCATGAGAGCATCTCCGGGTCCGGCCCGTCGGGTTGCCGCGCTCACTCATCAGACAGCGGGCTCGCCCGCCAGAGGTGCAGTGCGGCATAGGCGCGCCAGGGCCGCCAGCGCTCGGAGAGCGCTCTTGCGGCTTCCGCGCCTGGGGCCGCGCCGAGCGCCACCAGGCCCCGCAGCACGCCGAGGTCGGTGGCCGGAAACGCGTCGGTATCGCCCAAGGTGCGCATGGCGACGTACTCGGCAGTCCAGGGCCCGATGCCGGGGATCTCGAGCAGACGCCGGCGCGCCTCGTCGCGGTCGGCGCCGGCGCTCAGCTCGATGGCGCCGGCGGCCAGACCCTGCGCCAGCGCCTGGACGGTCGCGGCGCGCGCGGCGGGCACGGGCAGCAGCGCGGGGTCGGCCTCAGCCAGCGCCTCGGGCGACGGGAAGAGGCGGGTGAGCGAGCCGAAGGGTTGCGCCAGCGGCTCCCCGAAGCTTGCAACGATGCGCGCGGCGGTGCCCCGCGCCGAGGCCACAGACACTTGCTGCCCCAAGATGGCGCGCACGGCGAGTTCGGCGCCATCGGCCGCGCCCGGTACGCGCTTGCCGGGGGCGCGGCGCACCAGCGGCGCCAGGAGCGGGTCGCTGTTCAGCGCCGCGTCGATCGCCTGAGGGTCGGCGTCGAGGTCGAGGAGGGCTCGGCAGCGGTTCACGGCCGCGGCGAGGTCGCGCATGTCCGCGAGACGGATGGCGACGGCGACGTGCTCGGCGATCGGACTGAGCTCCACCACCCCGGCGCCGTACGGCAGCCGCAGCGTCCGCCGGTAGGTCGCTTTGTCGACTTCCTCGACGCCCGGCACGGCGCGTGCGGCGAAGAAGGCGAGGAGGCCGGTCGCGTCCAGCGGCGCCCGGTACGGCAGGTGCAAGGCGACGGTCGTGAGACCGGGGGTGGACCGTCTGTCGTCGGCCGCGGGCGCTTGCCTGCGTCGCGCGCCGTGGGCGTGCCCGGCCGGCCGCGCGTGCGCCCGCCGGCGCATCTCGCGCGGCGTGAGCGCAAACACCTCGCGGATGGTGTCGTTGAACTGCCGCAGGCTGGCGAACCCCGCCGCGAAGGCGATGTCGGCGAACGGCAGCTCCGCGGTCTCGATGAGCAGCCGCGCCGTGTGTGCGCGTTGCGCGCGGGCGAGGCCGAGCGGGCCGGCGCCGAGTTCGGCCTGCAGAAGGCGGCGGAGCTGGCGCGGGCTGTAGGCGAGTCGCCGCGCCAGCCCGTCGACACCCTCCCGGTCGACGACGCCATCGGCGATCAGCCGCATGGTGCGCCCCGCCACGTCGGCGCGCAGGTTCCACTCCGGGGAGCCCGGCGAGGCGTCCGGCCGGCAGCGCAGGCAGGCGCGATAGCCGGCGGCCTGAGCCGCCGCCGCCGTGGGGTAGAAGGCGACGTTGCGGCGTTTGGGTGTCACCGCCGGGCAGCTCGGCCGGCAGTAGATCCCGGTCGACGAGACGGCTACGTAGAACCACCCGTCGAAGCGCGCGTCGCGGCTCTGCATGGCCTGGTAGCAGGTGTCGGCGTCGGGGCGGATCATGCCCCAAGTATAGCCTGCCGGACCGTGCGGACTAGCGGATTTCGGCCGCGCAGATAGGCCGGACGGGCGCGGCCCCGACCGCGACCGAAACCCGCGAGCATGCACATCCGGGCCGTGGCATCATGGACACCGACGGAGAAAGGAGACGACCCCATGGAAGCAAATGATCGGGTAACGCTCGTCGTGCCCTCGCCCATCGGTCCGCTCACGCTGACCGCTGAAGAGGGGGCACTCGTCGCGATCGACTTCGGGGCGCCGGTCGGCTTCGCCCACGGCGCCGGCGCGACCGGCTCGGCCAACGGACTCGACCCGGCTCAGGATGACCCAACGGACCGCGTCCTGGCCGAAGCCGCTCGCCAGCTCGCCGCCTACTTTACCGGCGAGCTGCGTCAGTTCGACCTGCCCCTGTGCCCCAGCGGCACGCCGTTCCAGCTCACCGTCTGGGAGGCGCTGCGGCGCATTCCTTACGGCGACACCGTGACCTACGGCGAACTGGCGCGGAGCATCGGCCGGCCCACCGCCGCAAGGGCCGTCGGCGGCGCGAACCACCGCAACCCGCTGGCCATTGTCGTGCCGTGCCACCGCGTGATCGGTGCCGACGGCACGCTCACCGGCTACGCCGGCGGCTTGGGCATCAAGACCGCCCTCCTGGGCATCGAGGCGGGTCAGTTGCATCACTGACCCTGGGGCCTCGGAGCTCCAGGCTCCGTTCGCGTCCGGCTCGAGGGCGGATCCCCGGGCGGATCGGGGCGGATTTGATACAGTCGTCGCGTGGAGGATGTGAAGGAGCCTGCCCAGCTACGGTCGCGCGACGATCGCCTGACCGCGATCATCGGCGTGGTGCTGCTCGCCCTGCTGTATGTTGCGCGGCTGCACTCCTACCTCCTCTTTCACACCCTGGCCGAGATCGTCTTCATCGTCGTCTGCCTCAGCGTGCTGGTCATGGCCTGGTCCCTGCGCCAGTTTCTGGACGACGACTTCGCCGTCTTCCTCGGCGTGGCGTTGTTCGTGGTCGCCGCCCTGCACATCGTGCACGTCCTCGACTATCCCGGCCTTGGCCTGATCAGCGGCTCGCCTGACCCTCCGACACAGGTGTGGCTGGGCGCGCGCCTGCTCCTCGCCGGATCCTTCATCGTGGCGACATTCTTCATCGGCAGACGCATGCCGATGGGCGTGGTTCTGGCCTGCTTCGTCGGTTACGCCGCACTGCTTCTCTCCAGCGTCTACTGGTGGCACGTCTTCCCCGTGACGTTCGTGTCGGGCAGCGGCCTGACGCCATTCAAGAAAGATTGGGAGTACGTCATCTGCTTACTCTTCCTGGTCGCCATCGTGCTTCTCTGGCGTAAGCGGACGCGGCTCCCGTACCAGTCGTGGCGGCTGTTGCGAGCGGCGCTCGTAGCGAGCATCGTGGCCGAACTATGGTTCACGCTCTATCACTCCGTGACCACGTGGCCCAATCTGATCGGTCACCTGTTCCTCGTGGCGTCGGCCCTGCTGATCTTTCGCGCCGTCGTCGATGACGGCCTGGCGCGGCCGCACGCCCTCGCGGTGAGGAACCTGCGTGAGGCCGAGGGCATGCATCGACGTCTCGAGCAAGCCCTGGTGCCCAGCCTGCCCATCGAACACGAAGGGCTCGAGGTACTCAGCCACTATCGCCCCGGCGAACACCACCTCAAGCTCAGCGGGGACTTCATCGACGTGCTCGACCTGGGCGACGCGGGGGTCGCCGTCATCTGTGGCGACGTCAGCGGTCACGGCCCCAAGGCCGCCGCCCTGGGCGCCATGCTGCGCGCCAGCTGGCAGGCGCTCATCGTCAGCGGCGTCGCTTCGGTGACCATCGTCGAGAGCCTGCGCGCCGTGCTCGAGCGCGAGCGCAAGAACCCCCTCTCGTACGCCACCTTCTGCCTCGCCTGGATAGATGCCCGTGGGGAAGAGGTGACCCTGCTCAGCGTCGGCCACCCAGCGCCGCTGCTGGTGGCCGCCAAGGAGGTCACGCCTCTGCCCGCGACTCCTATGCCTCCCCTCGGCTCCGTCGATTGGCCGGTGGAGGAACCGTTCCGCATGGCCCTGCCCGACGGCTGGCGGCTGTTCTTCTACACCGACGGGCTGATCGAGGGCCGCGCCGCCCCCGGCTCTCAGGAGCGGTTCGGGGAGCTGCGCCTCATCGAGGCCGTGCAGAGGCTGGGCGGCGACGTCGTCGACGGGAAGAGCCTGGAGCGGCTCCTCGGTGACGTCGAAGCGGCGGGTGGGGAAGCCTTCGCGGACGACGTGGCCGTGATCCTCATATCCCAGGCATGAGATTCGTCGCCCTCCTCAGAGCCGTCAACGTTTCGGGCCAGAACAAGATCCCGATGGCCGAGTTGCGGCGCATTCTGGGCGGCCTCGGGCTGGCTGGGGTGGAGACGTACCTGCAGAGCGGCAACGTCGTGTTCGACGCGCCCGGAGCCTCCGCTCAGGAGCTCGCCACGGCCATCGAGGTGCGGATCGAGCGTGACTTGGGGCCGCGCGTCGGCGTGCTGGTCGTGGCGGCGAAAGACTTTGCGCGCGTCGTCGAAGCGAACCCCTTCATTGGCGCCTCGGATGTCGACGAGCAGTGGCTGCACGCCACGTTCCTGCTCGGGTCCGCGGCGGAGTCGGACTTCGGCCCGACGTCGGAGGCGGCCTTCAGCGCGGTCTACGAGGCCGCATTCAGGAAGGTGTCGCTGCCGGCGGAGGCGGGCGAGCAGGCGGCGTTCGCCGGGTCGCCGGCCCTTGCCGTGCCGGTCGTCTACCTCTACCTGCCCAACGGCTACGGCCGCACCAAGCTCACCAACGCCTGGTTCGAGCGCTCACTTGGCGCGGCCGCCACGACCCGGAACTGACGCACGGTGCTGGCGCTGGCCGAGATGAGCGCGCGGCGCGCATCGTAGATCTAGAAGAGCGCTCCCTGAAACGGGGCGTCGCCGCTGCCGTCGACCGGCGGCGGCGACTGCCGCCACTCGCGGCC
>Ga0209429_10001476_pt1 | contig 14461 bp, 7 predicted proteins | sample BarGraNGADG00212_3_FD_184493 | JGI IMG/M metagenome (GOLD analysis project Ga0209429, IMG submission 184493) | Arctic peat soil microbial communities from Barrow, Alaska - Barrow Graham LP Ref core NGADG0004-212 (SPAdes) (version 2) | ecosystem: Environmental > Terrestrial > Soil > Wetlands >... | reverse complement strand
ACGAATAATTGCTACAAAGCCTAAAACGTCAGCAGGAAGTACCAATGGAGCTATCTCAGAGAATGATACTGTACGTGATACTGGAGCAGTAGCAAGGTTATTCATATTATATTGAGCTTGATAATTACTTGTAACAGTGAATGAAACTGTTCCTGCGACAAAATCGATAGACATTACATTCACTCTATAAACTGAATCTACAATTTCAGCGATTGCGGGGACACCCGGGATGGTTTTAAGTACTTGCATTTTATTTATGTGTTAATTGATTATTATTTACTATTTTTATTATAAATACTCGATTTTAATCTAATTCTCAACAACATTTTAATATCTCAATTAATATATATTATTATCCAGTAAAAGTATGCACACCAGTACAACCACCGCCATAACATTCATTACCAGATATTGAAGTAATAGTGTTTATATACATATCTCCACCAGCACAACCAGCACAAGCACAACTTGGAGTATTTGCACAAATACCTATTTGAAAAGTATCAGTATTTTTAATTGGAAATGAAACAGAACCTGTACAATTAGTTGTAGTTAAACGACAAAATATATTTACAGAATTACAATTAATATATGCCGCTACACTACCACCATTACCAGCATAAACGCTAATTGAATAACCAATACAAGCACAATAACATTCTCCAGCAGATAATGCGGGCGTACTAACCAAACAACCAGCTTGATAAACTGATAGTAATGCACCACCGCAACCTGAACTAAGAATACCACCAACGTATATACATTTCCAAGGACGTGTATAGCTATAAAATTCTGACATTGCGTGTGGTGCTGACTTACCAGCACTAACACTTAATGCAGATAGACTTCCCGAACCAGTACCAACGGCAGTACTTATCGAAGAACAAGCACCCTGCGGACAAGTTTTAATTCCTAAACAACCACTCGCTGGCATTGCACACATTATCGTATTTTAATTAAAATTTTATTCATTATTATGTTTTTTAAAACAATTAAAATCTTCTTTTAATTTTCGCATTTCTTTCATTAATTTTTTTGTTTGTAATTGCTGTTCTTGCATTCCAGAAATTAATAATGCCACTATCTTGTCATAACTAATACCAGAAACGTCACCATTAGTATCACAATGAACAACAGACGGTAAGATAGGCAGAACATGTTCAGCAATTAATCCGATACGACATTTATTGCTTTCATCGGCACATAATTTATAACAAATACCTTGTAATTGACTTATTGTTGATAAAGCATTACTAATTGGCGATATATCAGTTTTTATTTTAATTGAAGATGTTGCAATCCAATCAATAGCAGTACCACAGCCACTTGCAACTATATTACCAGAGCAATTTATACTGACTTTTGGTGTTGCAACACAGCCAAAATGAAAGCCTACAGCATCACCACCTGCAAGTGCAGTACCTTGATAATATGCCATTCCATAAGCAGTGAAACCACCAATTGCCCATATTGGATTAGGTACATTAGCTATAAAACCATTATTCTGAAAACCACAACCACAACCTGCAATGACATTTGAACTTGCTTTTATACTACCACAAACATCTAAAGCAACACTTGGTGCAGTGCAACCAATACCTACATTACCACCGTTAGGATTTAATAATAAATTATAATTTGCCGAACGGGTTGTAGCATTTGTAACTTGAATCCAAGCACCATACGGACTCACTGCATTAATACCCATATTTAACATAACACCATTAACCTGTGTACCAATATGAATACCACCAAATGGTGCTGTTCCTGATGTTGGAGGTAGTGTTGCATCACTATCATATATAGAAAGTTTTGACACTGAACCATACGTCCCTCCGCCTATCTGTACATTTCCTCCTTCTACATTTAATTTCGAATATGGTGTAGTAGTTCCAATACCAACAAAGCCACCATTATTTATACTAAGTCTCTCATAATAAACATCATCAACCGTACTAATCATTCCAATACCAATTCTGCCAGTATAACCATATCCACCATTACTACTATATGCATTAATTTGTGAATCTCTTCCCTGAACACCAAAGTGCATAGTTAATCCAACCTTACTTTCAGTTCCACTTGGATAGGTATAGTTTTCAACCGTAATCCTTCCACCATCACCTCCTACACTATCTTTTCTAATATGTAATCTTGTATCAGGTGAAGTAGTTCCTATACCAACATTACCATCTGGAGTAATAGTCAGAACATCAGTTGGAGTGCTGGGATTTGATCGTGAGTTAACTGTGAATTTAAACCACCCACCCCAATCAGCCATCCCACTAGACCCTACTGATATAGTAGTTTGTGCTCTGGTATCCAAATATGATGTTAATATAGGGGTATATACTGGTGTATTTGCCGTTCCTGATCCAACAAACGGAACAATTAATAAAGATGAGGTAATCTTACCTGATGCTATAATATCATCATTTGATAAAATAGTAAAGGGAGTAGTTCCATCTGTGATATTTCGAATTGAAAATCCGTATTCATTAGCTAATTTAATTCCAGAAGTTAATGCATAGGTATTACCAGCAGTATTAGTTATTCTTATTGCAGTTAAATCAGTATTGACATTTGTAGCAGATACCTCTAATCTCGAACTAGGTGTAGTAGTTCCAATTCCTATATTACCACCGTTAGGATTTAATAATAAATTATAATTAGCAGATAAATTAGCTACATCTGTTGCTTGTATCCAACCTGCGCCTGTACTATTATATGAACCTATATCTACAGTAGATGTTCCTGCATTACTAAAACGAGCAGTTCCCGTTTGAACAGTTCCTGTTGTTGCTGGTAAACTGTTTGCTCCTATTACGTGTAATGGTTGTGAAGGTGCAGCAGTTCCAATACCTACATTACCACCATTTTGTACAACCATTTTGCTTACGAAATTGCCAGCAGCGGTTGGGTCAGCAGCATATCCTAAATATAAATTACTATTACCACCATTAATCCATTGCCAAGTATTTGCATTATCACTTCTTTCTAATGATAATCCACCTGTATAATCTTCTCCAGATTGTTTAATATTAAGTTTAGCATAAGGTGTAGCAGTTCCAATACCTACATTACCGTCTTCATCTATTGTCATACGTACTCCAGTATTACCGCCATAATGATGAGTTGAAAAGTTTAGTTTTTGACTATAATTACCACCAAGTGTGGTTGATTCAATAGATATTCCTGCATAAATTCCACCAAGAACATTATTTGTATACCCTATAAATCGAGTACCACTTGTTGTATAATGTCCCATCTTAATACTTCCATTTACATCCAATTTTTCGTAGGGTGTAGTAGTACCAATACCAACATAACCACTGGTAGCTAATGTTAACTGATCTGCATTATTATTCCAAGTACCAAGAATTAATGGTTGTTCTGTATTACTACCTGAAAAATCTGTGTATATCTTCGCTGCTGAATTATTTCCTGTACTCAACCAAATTCTATTATTATTTGCAGTAGTATTAGAAAAAATAACAATTTTATCAAAAAAACTTGGGTCTAATACAGGTGCATAAGTACTGGCTAATGCACCACCAAGACAAGCACTATTATTTACACTTAAATTAGCTTCTAAATGACCATTTAAACATAGTGCATTACCAGCAGTAACAGCACAACATGCAGTTGCTGTTGCTCCAAGAAAACAAGCAGGAGTACAACCACAAAGTGCTAATGAATTTATTGATGTACTACCAGTATTAAGATAATACGCTGGTAATTTATTATTTAATTTAGCTGAATCAGCAGCACAAGAAGCAGTAATTGTACTACCAGTATTAAGATAATATGCAGGTAATTGACCACCTAAACATAATGAATTACCTGCTGTTGTGGCACAAACTGCAGTACCACCACTAGCAAGTTTTCCGTTTAAACATGTTTGTAAATCAGTTTGACCACTAAGTACTCCACTTATACTTCCCCAACTACCACCAGCAGATTTAGTAACTAAACAACTATCTAAAATACCCTGACCATACCAGTATTCAGTACCTAATATATTAACAGTTAAACCCGTATATCTTACTCCACTAAGAATTGCAGCATTGGCAGCACTTACGCTCGTATATGGCACAAGATTATTTAAATACCTACTATCAATTGATTTAGGGGCATTTGCTTGAATATTATCACTTAAAACTATTCCCATATCTTTAAATTTTTAACTATTTCTAAATTCCATTGGAGAAATAATAGCACCAACAGCACCACTCATATAAACTTTATAACAAACATTTGACCAGCATAATTGACCTGAAGAAACACATATTTGACATTCATCTGGATATTTATCACTTGCACAACTTCTATTCATAAAACCATTATCAATACCACTAACATACCAACATGTTTTAGATGTTGAAGTCAAAGGTATTGCAAGCCATGTATAATCACTTGCACCACTCCCAAAGCTAATAGTAACAGTGCCTGTACTATTTGCAAGAATCTTTGTTCCACCTGTTACTAAAGAACTTGTTACTGCAGGACGACTACCACTTGTAAGTTTACCCCAATAGTAAGGATAAATACCAACAATATTTATATTTGCAGCACTTGTTATACCAGCAGCTAAAGGTGTACAATAATTACTTCCTGCACTACCTTTAGGTTGAGCACCTATATCAAAGCATGTACTTACACCCCATGTTTGACTTGCACATATAACATAAGTTGTTGCGCATTTAATTAATGATGAAGTATTACATGCATATGAACCAACTACTTGACAACCAGTAAAATTATAACAATTTGCTAAGCCACTTCTACATGATGAAGAACTACAATATTGAGGATTGATCGAACCACAATTAAAAGTACCGATTATACATAATGCCGATATACTACATCCTATTTCATATAATAATGTTGCTGGTGATAAATTAATTGAAGTTGAAGGTGCAACTAATGATGTTGGAAATAATTCAGGTGCTAGGATTTGTTGAAATAATTGAAATGCCGTTTTACCAGTTAAAATATCATTAACACATACTCCACCAACACATTTTGTTGCAGGTGAACTTAAACTATATGTTGCACCTGTTAACATATAACCTGCAGGTAAAATACCACCCAATTTAGCACTATCACAAGCACAGATAGCAGTACCACCACTTGATAAATAATATGAAGGTAAATGATTGCCTAATTTCTGACTATCTACTGCACATGAAGTAGCACCTAAGAAACAACTTGGTATACATCCACAAAGAGCCAATGAATTAATAGAACTTGTTGCACAAATAGCAGTTCCACCAGATAAAAGAAAACTTGCTGGTACACAGCCACAAAGGTTTTTAGCACCAATTGCACAGGTAGCACATACAGCAGTCGCATTTACTCCCAAGAAGCATGAGGGTATACAGCCAACCAATGTTGAAGCATTACCAGCACAAATTGCACATATTGCTGTAGAACCAGTATTAAGATAATAAGCAGGTAACTTGTTGTTTAATTTTGCAGAATCAGCAGAACAAGTAATTGTACTACCTGTATTAAGATAATATGATGCAGATTTGTTGTTTAATTTAGTACTATCTGCAGCACATGCATTAACACCTAAGAAACAAGCTGGTGTACAACCAGCTACAGTACTTGCATTTCCAGCACAAGTAGCACAAACTGCAGTTCCACCACTAAGAAGAAAACTCAATGGTACACAGCCACATAATGCCTTAGAATTAATTGCTGATGTTGCACATACAGCAGTACCACCAACAGCTAAAAAACATGAAGCACAAACATTAAGAACACCACTACTATAACTTAAACAACTTCCAGCAATGCCTGAATTAACGCATAATCCAGTGCCAGCAATTGATAAACCACAATTACTACCTAATAAAGCACAAACAGTATGAATGCCACCTACCTGAGTAATTGCAATACCTGCTCCTGCTTGGACATCTATAATTGTTGAAAATTGTGTAAAAATTAAAGAAGTAACATTAACAATAATTGGATTAGGTGTTGTCAATACCCAGATTGAATTATTCTGAGTATTACCACTTGTAATAGGAATCAAGTCACCATTAGTAATTTCACCACTCGGACTATTATCATAATCTACAGTACGACCCCAAGTACTTGTTGATGCACTATATATACCATTTGTTGCGTTCAAAGTTTGATTCTTTACAAGAACTCTCATACCTGTTGTTGTCAGTACTCCATCAATTGTCTGGTTACCAATTAAAGTGATAGGTGTTGTTGTTGCAACGACTACTGATGCGTGTGGATTTAAACCAACGGCTACACTATCAACATATCCTTTATCAACTAATGAACGTGAGTCATATGTTAAACTATAATCTTGTGCATATTTAATACCTTGTTTAGTTGTTAATGTTAAATCCGTAAATGTAGCACCACTTGATGACATTAATAAAACACCCGCAACTATTGTTGTATTACCAGCAGAATGTAAATCTAATGATGCTAAATTACTTGCAACAGTACCTAAATATAATGCCTGATTACCAGTTATTGAAGTCCCTGCGATTAAAGCACCACCAAGACAAACCTTCTGACCAGTTGTACTGATTCCATTTGTTGCACCAGTTAATCCTGCCGTTGCAGTCAGATAATATGATGGTAATTGACCACCTAAACATAGTGCATTACCTGCAGTAACGGCACAACAAGCAGTAGCAGTAGCACCTAAAAAACATGAGGGTATACAACCACAAAGTGCTAATGAATTTATTGATGATGTTGCACATATTGCTGTAGAACCTGTATTAAGATAATAAGTAGGTAATTTATTATTTAATTTAGCACTGTCATTTGCACAAGCTGTAGCACCTAAAAAACATGCAGGAGTGCAACCACAAAGTGCTAATGAGTTTCCAGCAGTTGTTGAGCATAAAGCAGTACTGCCAGTATTAAGATAATACGTAGGTAATTTATTATTTAATTTATTCGAATCACTTGCACAAGCAGTAGCACCTAAGAAACAACTTGGTACACAACCACAAAGTGCTAATGAATTAATACTACTTGTCGAACAAACTGCTGTACTGCCTGAAAGCAAATATCCTGTAGGTAAAATACCACCTAATTTAGCACTATCACAAGCACAAGCTGCCGTACTACCTGTATTAAGATAATAAGCGGGTAAATGATTACCTAATTTCTGACTATCATTTGCGCAAGCAGTAACACCTAAGAAACAACTTGGTGCACAACCACAAAGAGCCTTAGAATTAATTGCAGTTCCACCCGATAAAAGATAACCTGCAGGAAGCACATTACCTAAATTTAAAGCATTTCCTGCAGTAGTTGCACAAGTTGATAATGCAATAGTTGAACCCGTATTGAGATAATAAGTGCTTAAATGATTATTTAATTTATTACTATCATTTGCACAAGCAGTTGCACCCAAAAAACAACTTGGTACACATCCACAAAGATTTTTAGCACCAATTGCACAGGTTGCACATATTGCTGTAGAACCCGTATTAAGATAATAAGCGGGTAATTTATTATTTAATTTAGCACTATCAGCAGCACAAGTAATTGTACTACCACTATTAAGATAATATGCTGGTAACTGACCACCTAATTTTGCCGAATTTACTGCTGTTCCACCACTTAAAAGAAAACTCAATGGTACACAGCCACAAAGTGCTTTTGAATTAATTGCTGATGTTGTACATATTGATGTACCACCTGATAAAAGAAAACTTGAATTTCCATTTCCATCATCAAGTATGTTTCTCCAAGTGGGTTCAGGATTTGTAGATGATACCAACGAACCAACTTTACCATTTTGCATTAAGCCCAGAACATTATAATTATTAAATGCAAACTGCATCGTAGAGTATGACATAAAGAAAGAACCAGTTGCTGCATCGTTGGAGTTTTCAAACGACAATCTACTATTAGCTCCTTTAAAATTATAACTATTATATGCACTACCACTATTAGCAAAACTGAAATTCACAACTCCAGAAATAGCAGGATTACCACACAAATTACTTGCTGCACAATTCGTAATACTTAATACATTATTTACTGTGGGACTCAGAATATTTAATTGTCCCATTAATGTTGTACTACCAGTGTTAAGATAATAAGCTGGTAATTTATTACCAAATTTAGCACTATCAACAGCACAAGCAGTAGCACCCAAGAAACAACTTGGTACACAACCACAAAGAGCCTTAGAATTAATTGCAGTAGTTGCACATATAGCAGTTCCACCACTGGCAAGTTTAGAATTTAAACAGGTCTGTAAATCAGTTTGTGTTGATAATGTTCCTGTTATGTTACCCCAAGTACTAGCAGCAGATTTAGTAACTAAACAACTATCTAAAATACCCTGACCATACCAATATTCAACATTGGCGATATTAACAGTCAAGCCAATACTTCTTAAACCACTGGCAATACAAGTATTAACTTGACTTGTACCAGTATACGAGATAGTATCATTCAAATATTTACTATCGAGTGGTTTCGGAATTTGAACCTGAATATTATCACCTAATTTTATTGACATATTATCATAATTAATTTTTTATATTAAATAATTACTAAGTGCTATTGTACCTATTGTACCAACTGTACCACTCATATAAACATTATAACTTATAGTTGACCAACATCCCTGACCAGAAGTAATATTTAATGTACAAGTATCAGGATATTTATCAGTTATGCCTGTTGCCATTGTACCTCTACTAAGAGCAGTTTCACACCAATATGCTCTGGCTGCACACGCAGCAGGAATTGCAAACCAAGTCCATTCACCAACAGCACCAAAAACAACAGAAGTACAAGTTCCAGCGTTTAATACACATTTAGTTCCACCGCTTACAATACTATTGGTCACAGCAGGACGACTACCACTTGTAAGTTTTCCATAATAGTATGGATAAATACCAGTAATTGTACAAATAGGACTACATACTACTCCAGCAGAAAGTGGTGAAGAGAAATTACTTCCAGCATTTCCTTTAGGTTGAACTCCTGCATCATAACAAGTACATACTTGCCATGTTTGACTTGCACAGATTGTATATCCTGTTGCGGATTTAGTTACGGGTGATGTTGTACATGTATATGAACCAGCTATTTGACAACCAGCAAATTTATAACAATTTACAGCACCACTTCTTTTTGGTGAAGTACTACAATATTGTGGATTTATACAACCTTGATTAAAAGTACCTGTCACACATAATGCCGATATACTGCAACCAATTTCATATAATGTCGTTGCAGGTGATAAGCTAATTGAAACTGAAGGAGTAGTTAATGTTCCACATAATTCAGGTGCTAAGATTTCTTTAAGTATTTCAAATGTTGTTTTACCTGTTAATATCGTTCCCGCACACATACCACCTGTGGCAAAAATTGAAGGTGAAGTTAAATTATATGTTGCACCACTAAAACTACTAAATTCTGTTTTACTTACATATGTATTTGGTGCTGTTGTACCTGTATATGTATCAAAGTCAGTTATATTTAATTTAGCATTAAGTGCATTTTGTAAATCAGTTTGACCACTAAGTACACCAGTAATCGAACCCCAATTACCTCCACTTGTGTTACCAGTTGTCAAACAAACTTTTTTTGATATGCTATCCCAACCAAGTATATTTCCACTACCTTCGGGTGTATTCCAGATAGCTAAATTTGGTACTACGACTGTATTACAATATGTTGCTGCACTTAAAACAATGCCATTACCACCAAATATTGTTGAATCAGTATTTCCAGATGAAATATAATTATTATTACCACCAATAATTGCCGAATTAATTGATAATGCACAATTATTACATCCGAACATTAAACTTGGCAAGGACTTATTGTAAATTAAATGTGTTGCTCCAGTAATTCCAAAAACATCTCTATAAATTATTTGTTGATCTGAACCAACATTAGCAATACATGATGTTTTTCCAGTAACATAAGCAGCATCAACAACCGAACGTGGAGTATAATTATTATGCTGATCGGTAGCATATTTAAATGTAGCACTATTACCAATTAAAGTATTACCATTTAATGTTAATGTTTCTCCCGAAGTTTGATTAAATCCAGCATTAATTAACGACTGAGCAGTTTTGAATGTTTTTGCCATTTCATATCTTTGATTTAAATAATATCATTTCATCCTAATATATCGCAGGAGTAAAGGCAAATACGTTCCATTTTGTACCATTAAAAATATATGATAATGAACCTGAAGCAGTACTAATATAAGATACGGCTGAACCATTAACAAGACTACCCGTAATTACTATTGGAACGTCAGAACATGCATTATTACAAACATCTGCAACAACAACCACCATACCTTTTGGTGGTGCTGTTGGTAAAGTAATGGCAATACTACTATTTGCACCAATAAAAAAATCATTATTTGTTACTACATATGAAGTTGTTGGAATACAAACTGTTCGAATTAATGCTCCGCCCACCGTGCTGCCACTTGATATAGTAACACCAGCATATGGTAATACCCAACCACTAACAGAAGAATCGGCAATAATAACAGCTTTAGTAATATGACTATCTGCTGTCGGTTCAATAGAAGTTAATAAGCCCGCACAAACATCGCTAAGAAAGTATGTTGTATTTACGCTTAAACTTGTTAAACCCGTAACATAACCTGCCTGTGTTAAATCAAATACATTACTATCAATACATCTACTTACAATTCCCAGAACTTCACCATCATATGAACCATTTGCAATAGCTTTATTATATGTACCACCACTCCAACCAATAACATCATTTATAACAAATCCATGTAAACTCTGAGTTATTCTTTTAGTAATTCTTTCTCCAGAAACTGAATTTCTACTATTTACATATCCTTTATCTACAAGTGAACGATCAGTAAAATTTGCACTATAATCTCCTCCATATTCAATACTCGCAGTGTTTCCTGCACCACGAACTATTGTTGTTGGCATTGTTAATGTACCACCAAGTTTAATTGTATTACCAATTTTAGTAAGACCATTTACTGCATTAGCAGTTGTACCAGACAAATAAACGAATGCTTCATCAGAACTTACACCAATTATATCAGGTGTTTTTGTCTGAATTGTTTTAAAATCCAGAATTTTACCGTCTTTTTTTGCAAAAACACCACCACCAATAGTAATTGTAGTTCCTGTTGTTAAACTACCAAGAATAGTATCAACAACCACATTTGAACCATTATTACGATTAGTACCTCCTGACCAAGAAGTTTCGATATATGGAATTGCAGGTGGATAATATGACCGACCATTTTGAAATGTTCCAATTTGATCGGCAATATTTCCATCAATTAAAATCCAACCAAGCTGATTTCCACTAGTTAAATCAGTAAATTCATTCCAAATCCATGATTTAACTGGTAATGTTGTCTTTACATAACCTCTTTTTGCTATACCATCACTTGATATGCCTACACGAATTTTACCGTTAGTATCCCTGTAATAATTATTATATAAAGACTGATAATTACCATCAAAAGTATTATCTGTTGTATGATTTAATGGTAATATTTGTACACCACTAAAACCAGTAAAATATCCAATGTTAGTTGCACCAGTAACAAAGTCACCACTTGGAATTACACTGTCATATTTCTTTTGAATTAAGTTTACGTCAGCTACGCCATTTTCATACCAATATTCTATATTAGTTCCACCACTAACAACAAGAACAGTTAAACCTTTATGTCTTACAGGAACAGGTAATGCCAGATTTACTGCAACAACTGAAGTATAAGCGGTATTACCTGTGCTCAAATATCTTGATTCACTTGGTTTACCTGCATTTATTTTAATATTGTCATTTAATATTATTGCCATTTTTTATATTTTTTAACTATTTCTTAATTCCATTAATAAACTCGCAGCACTTTGATAATTACTTACATAAACATTATATACTTGACCCGACCAACGTGTAGTTGTTACTGGTGTTACACAAGCTAGAGAAGGAAATAAATTACCACCAGCACTTATTGCACCACCAATACAGCCATTATTAAGGCTATTAATGAACCAACAGGTTTTGGCTGCTGAAGTACTTGGAGTTGCAAACCATACATAATCATCACTGGTACTATTAAAATTAATTGAAACAGTACCTGAACTATCAGCAACTACCTTATTTCCTGCAATTATCATCGCACATGTTGGAGTAGGTCTATTACCACCAGCAGAAGCACCACAACTTGCAACTTTACCATAAAAGTATGGGTATATGCCTGTGATTATTCTTTGAACTGCAGGTGCTGTTGTACCTGAAGGTAAGGCAGCACAGGAAATACCGCCAGTACTATTAAGTACAGCCGTTGTACCTGAAGCATATGCCACCCAACCAGATAATATATTATTAGCACCTGCAATAATGGTATGTAACGGAGCAGCACATGAATTACTTAAACTACTTGAAACAACTGGTGCTAATGAACTACCATAATAAGTATATAAATATGCAGTTGGTAAACCACTTCTAAACGGTGAAGTACCACAATATTGAGGACTAACACTACCTCTGTTAAAGGTTGCATTACCTGTTATCGTTATTTGACAACCAACTTCATATGTTGTATCAGATGGAGATATTGAAAATGTACTTGAAGGTAATGCTATCGATGGACTTAAAATTGGAACTAATATTCGTCTGAGTATATTATTAACTGTACATCCACTAATATTACTGCCTAAATCTAATCCACCAACAGCACATGTAGTAGGTGATGCCTCATTATAAATTACATTACCACCTGCGCCTACTGGCATTAAACAAATATTACCTGCACCATCAGATGTTAATACATCCCCTGCCTGTGTTAATGCACCACGTGCAGTAACGACAATATTACTACTAGCACCATCTGAAAGGGTTAAACCACTTATTGTTGCAATTCGGGTTTGCCCAGACAAATCTAATATTGAATCGGGTAGTTGTTTAAATTGTTCGTTATCTAAATTTGGACGAGCGAAAAATGCCATATGTTTTTAATTAAAATCTTACTATTATTTTTATAACTTACAAACCGTCCAGTAAGTTACCAAATCCGAAGTTTTCACTTCGGTTTCGTTTATAATAAATACAAAAGAACTCGATTAAAAACACAATAAAATAAAAAACCCCGTAAGAATAATTTCCTACGGGGTCTTGCGACTGCTTGCCAAGCTATTTCTTATAGACTAAAATTTTTCTGTCTACGTGCTTTATTTCTCAATTCATTTACTTCTCTGAAAGCATTTGGATTGAATCTTTCTCTCTTAATGATGCTCACAAGATGGTTAAATTCATTTTCAGTAAGAACCTGACCGATGTAGCCTTCAGCCTTAAGTATGAAACTCTTTGGAGCACGTATTGAAGTAGATTGACCTTCTGTATCAGGAGTAGCATCGAAAGTAAGATCAAGAACTTCCTGAATTCTTTCATTAACGTTTGCTGTCATTCTTTCTTTTGTCTTTTTTAAAGACTTTTCAAGCAAGTCAACAATAGTGGTACGATTGCTTTTCTTAAGTTCTTCATATGTTTGAGAGAATTCATTCACTGCAGACTTATGATTTAATTCACTAATAATTGCAAGTGAGCCATAGCAATCCCTTATCATCAAGTCCCATACCTGTTCAGCGTATCTAAATGAAGGAAATTTGTCTATTGCAACAATTTCACCATCAATCAATACAATAATACCAATAAGATTCTTTGGACGTTCAAAGTGTGCAATAAACTGATCAAGTTTCTTATCGTACTTTTCAAAATAAATGTTCAAATAATTACCAGTACCAGATTTAGTATCCTCTCCTAATTTCTGAATAGCAGGATAAATATTCTGATAGCCAGATGTCTCTCCAATCTTATCAAATAACATTTCACGCATACTAACAGGAATCATACGAAACTCCTGAGTACCATTAAAGTATCCAGTTTGTCCACCTTGAATACAACCTGCATCATGATATGTTGTATTTGCTTTAGGTTCAACATAACCAGCTTTTACCATACCATGATTTTGTGCCTGTTGTTTGGTCAATATTGCCATTTGAACTGGAAGAATAACTTCTTTGTTCTCTTTATTGGTAAATGTAATTTGTCCATAAGAACTATTACTTGATACTAATGAAGTCAAAGGATTCGCAAAGCGATCATCCAAAGAATATTCTGCATCAGCAGTCAAACATACAACTTGCATGTTTAAAATTGACTGAACAATTATGTTACCATCCTTGTCTTTGACAGGACGGCAACCTTTTAACATTTCTGATAAGTTTTTTGTATTCATGGTATGATTTATTAAACGTTTACACTAATTTTTTTTGTTCTCTTAACAGGAGCAGCTTCAAGAGCATGAACCTGATTTTCTAACCAACGTTTTGTGTCGATTTCCAACAGTCTTGCATTGATTTGTGTTTGAATTGCAACAGGATTATTAATCGCCATTGTAACCACTCCAGTACCTAAT
>Ga0209429_10001475_pt1 | contig 14470 bp, 13 predicted proteins | sample BarGraNGADG00212_3_FD_184493 | JGI IMG/M metagenome (GOLD analysis project Ga0209429, IMG submission 184493) | Arctic peat soil microbial communities from Barrow, Alaska - Barrow Graham LP Ref core NGADG0004-212 (SPAdes) (version 2) | ecosystem: Environmental > Terrestrial > Soil > Wetlands >... | reverse complement strand
CTCCCAGCCTAGCAATAATGTCTTCCGTACGACAGCCGAGTGTAATTGCAGCCGCAGCCTTCTTAAGCAGCTCGTCGCCCATGGCGTGACCCAGAGAATCATTAATCAGCTTCAGCCCGTTTACATCTCCCATAATAATGGCCATAGGCAGATTCCTTTTTGTATCAAGCCGCTTTATTTCTTCTTCATAAAAACGGCGGTTATAGAGCCCGGTAAGCTGGTCATGATAACTCAGGTATTGTATTTCTTCTTCCTTGACTTTCCTTTCCGTAATATCCTGAATGGTTCCGACAATTTTGGATGGACTTCCGCTCTCCCCCGAAATGAAAATTGCTTTCGAATGAACAAAGCGCATTTCCCCTGAATCTGCCTTTTTTATTTTATATTCCACATCGTATTTTTCATTCTTCGAAATCAAACCGTTCATTGCGGCATCCAGCATCACGCGATATTCCTGAAAGACGCTCTCTTGTACGACATCCAGCGGCAAGTCATTGGAAGCAAACTCTATGCCGTAAATGTTAAAGGATTCCTCAGAAGCCCACATATTCTTTGTCTCCGGATCCATTTCCCAGCTTCCGACATGTGCCATTTGCTGCGCTGCAACCAAACGTTCCTGGCTGTTCTTATATTCGTTTTGAGAGACTTCAATTTTGCTCAGCATGTTGTTGATCGAACTGCCAAGAATCGAAAGCTCGTCCTTACCCCTGATTTCAATTTTATCCAATCTTTCTTTCGTCAGATCTATTGAAAGTACCGCCTTCGTCATCTTGCTGGTCGGATTCGATATAAAAATTCTAAGCAGCAGGAATAAAAATATTGAGATCAGCAGAATAAATATAGAATAGACTAACTGTAAATTCCGAAACTGTATAACTCCTGCCAGATAGAAGTCTCTCGCTTTGGAAACGGTCAAAACAACTGTGGATTCCGGATCATCTGCTTTTTGAATAATCAAATAATTGAGTATCTTATTACCTGATTCATCCGGTTCTGAATAATATATCACTTCATCAGAGGTCCCATTTTGCAAAAGTCCTTTGGAAACATCGCTGTTAAGTTCATTTTCAGTCGTTATAAGAATGTCGGATCCGGTTTCTTTCTCAATTGTGGTCAAAGCATCTATATCAAACAGCCTGCCGAAGATCATGATTCCATTTGCCGGATGAAGCTTCATCTGATCCGTTATTTCAGAAAATGCAACCATGTAATATTGCCCGTGTATTTTGAGTACATAAATTGCCTCGTTATTAAATATTTCAGACTTCATGAATGCCTGAATACCGGTCATGATCTCTTCAGGGAATTCCACGTAAACATCATTCTGCAAGTCATAGTATTTTTCATCTGTGACGGCACCATTTTTATCTAATATGATAAAAATATTAGTATCCAGATTGTGAAAAGTGTCGCTTGACAGATTTACGTTCAAAAATTCCGGATCTGTACCATTCAAATAATTGAAAGGATCATCCCAGTGGGCCCAGTCATTCAGGACGCCCTGATACCTTATCTCTCTTTCCTGAAGACGACCCGCTACAGTATTCACCATAACGTTCATTTGTTTTGCTTCCTCAAGACGAAGATAGTTATCAAAAAAAGTCCCGATAATATAATTCCCGGCGACCATCAGAAATATGAGTACGGCAATAGTTAGAAAAAGAATTTTTTGGGATATCTTCATATTCCGTTATTTGCCTTTCTGCAGCATTTATAGAGCTTCCTGCCAAAATGAATATGTCCTTTCATTTTACGCCATGCAGGGGAAATGAAAAGACTATTTAGTATAATGACACCGAGCTTTTATTTGCGATATCCTTCTTGAAAATATTGGCTTTGCCGTTAATCGGCTGACAAAGCAACTCTCAGAAATCCTTCTGTGCCATTTCAATTAATTTAACAAGATAGTTTTCTTTGAAATTCACTTTGTCCTGATACATCATTTTCTCTGCACCGGCAATGGCAGCATACAACGATTGATCGAGGCTGGTTATGGCTGCGTAGCCGTATGCGTTACTGATCGGAAACCGAAAGCCGGTCCTGGTTTTTTCTTTGTCCTTTATTTGGGCAATGAATTCTTTACACATCTCTTCCGTACAGTGGAAGCAAAGGGCGATAAATTCGTCACCGCCAATCCGCATGATTTCGCCTGAATCACCGAGAACTTCCTTCATAATGATCGCACTTTCCTTGAGCAGCTCATCCCCGGCGGTATGTCCAAAATGGTCATTCAAGTATTTCAACCCGTTGGTATCAGACATAATTACAGTTGCGCCGGAGTAATCCGTCTGCGAAACCTCGGCTATTCTCTGTTCAAAATAATTGCGGTTATATACGCCGGTCAGCAAATCGGTATTACTTATTCCCTTGAGTTTATCCTGTAATCTTCTGAATTCCGTTACGTCAGTTACTAGACCTATGACCCCGCAAACATTGCCTTGGGCATCCATGACGGGCTGCTTTGTAATCTCATAATAAAAAGATATTCCGCCAAATACCATCTCGCTGATATAGTGGCTGCCCTTGCGTGTTTCAATGATTTTCATATCATCATTATAATAGAATTTTGCCAGATCGGGATCCTTTTGAACCTCCAAATCCGTTTTCCCGAGAATCCCGTTATTGCCTCCGCAATTAAGTTCATCGCAGACGTGACTTACCATCTGATATCGGCACTCGGTATCTTTAAAAAATACATTGCCAGGAATTGATTCAATAATAATTTTCAACATATCCTTGTCAAAATTATACTTGCCTGCTAATTTCTGTTCGTCCATGACAATCACCTTTCTTTTTCCGGAATTCTTATCAACAGATCCGAACTTTCATACATTTGGTTGCTGTTCTAAGTCCGGATTCATTTTATGATAAATGCAATATTCTCATTTTTATCATAGTATCATTTCAAGTGATATTATATGTACGTTATAAACTTTCTGGCAAAATAAATTTCTCGTAAAAACATATATGAAACAAATCAAACATCCACTCCCGTTCCGATTTCACACAAAAAAACGTGAAAGTATTATTACTCTCACGCCTTAATTTGCTTCCATACACATCTACAGATTGCTGGAAATATGTTTATTGGTTCAGCCGCGCCCCTACAGCGCCGGCGGGATCGATAAGGGCAAATTGCTCATTCTGAAATTCTGTCTCTTCAATCAATGCGGACTGAAGCGCATCAAAAATGATCGACATAGCTGTAAAACTAGTGGTTCCCTGACAATTGTATGTAAACTCTGCGGTGTATGCCTGCGTGTTATATCTACTCGAAAAGTCCGTCAAAAAAGATTCCCGGATAGAAATGTCCGGGAATCTTTTTTGATATTGATATGAGTGAATATCGCAGGCTTTATACAAAATACAATATTGAGCCAAATTTTTTATCCGTGATAGTATCCGGTTCTTGCATTCACTGCGACATAGGGCACATCTGCACCTTCTATCGTGACATATACCTGATACATATCATCAGAGATGAGTTCGACATAGCTGATTTTTTCATCGTATGCTTTTAACAGATCAGCTGCTGTCAGGTCCTGCCAGTTATCCGGAATAGGGGCATGCAGAGTCAGGTACTGAGCAAATCCCGGAATATCATCTGCAGTACCGCTGTCTGATAAATATTCCTGATAGACAGCGTCTATATTAACTAGATTCAGGAATGTTTCGCTCCATTGGATTTTATCGGCATCCGGTTTGTCGCCCTGGCCTGCCAAAATATAGTCTTTCGTTTTCGCGGAAATATTGTCATTTGTGATGGTTGTTCCGGCTGCTTCACTGGAAGCGGCAGTACTTTCTTTAACAGACGCACTGGTTTCCGGAGAACTCGTTTCAGCCGGCAGATTATTACCGGCTGCAGTAGTGTCTTGTACACCGGCAGTCGTTTCGCTTGTCTTTGAAGTTACATCCGTTTTGGAATCATCATTTGAACATCCGGCAATGAGTACACCCGTTAAAACCAGAACAAGTACAAAGAGTTTAGATCTATTCAACATGATATGAACCTTCCTTTTCAAAATATGTAGTATTAGTTTACCACAATTATTATCACCTCCTCTTATTTGTCAATGAACTTTTATTTGATACGTAAAGCTTTTCTCCCACTATCCATTGTCTTAGTTTCTATGGTATGATAAATCCAAATAATGATAAGAGGTAATATGATTAGAGTTGACAACCTGTCCTTCTCATTCCCGCACAAAGATTTGTATAACAAGATTTCATTTACACTGGAAGATGGCCAGCACTGTGCTTTTATCGGAGCGAGCGGCTGCGGCAAAAGTACACTGATAGATATCATTATCAATCCGGAGAAATATTTGTTCGATGGAACTTTGGAGACAGACCCCCATTGCAAGATCGGGTATGTCAGTCAGTTCTCCCAGCAGGACAATACAAATCCCCTTACGGTCTCCGAATATATCGGGGAAGAATTCAGCATGCTGCAAAATAAGTTGGCTGCTATTGCCGCTGAAATGGAAACCACATCAGATATCAATCCACTGCTGGAAAAGTATCAGCAGACCGCAGACGCATTTGATGCAATTGACGGGAATCATTTTGAAAGCAACATGAATAAGAAACTCAATCTGGCAAACCTGACCGATCATACCAGTCTTCTGGTAACTGAACTTAGCGGCGGAGAATTCAAGCTGATTCAGGTTATCAAGGAAATGCTGACGGGTCCGGACGTAATTATCATGGATGAACCCGATGTGTTTCTAGACCTCCAGAATCTTGCCGCCCTTAAGAATCTGATTAATGCACACAAAGGAACCATGCTGATTATTACACATAACAGATATCTGCTGAATCACTGTTTTAATAAAATCATCCACCTTGAGAACCTGCATCTCCAGGAATTTGACGGCAAATATACTGCTTATAATTTTTCTTTACTCCAAAGCAAAATCGAACTGCAGGAGTTATCCGCTGCCTATACCGAAGAAATCCAACGAAATGAAATTCTGCGCGACAAACTGCAGATTGCTGCAACCAACAATGCTGAATCGTCCAGAGGAAAAGCGCTCAATGCCAGAGTTAAAATGATCGAGCGACTGGAAGCAAGCAGAGTCACCGCTCCTTTTGTCGACAGCAGGCAGCCGGATTTCCGCTTAGCCACCGATAAGATAATGGAAGATACCGTGGTTCTTAAAGTCAATAATTACAATGTTGCCTTTGATGACATTCTTCTGGAGAATGTCAGTTTCGAGATGAAATCCACTGACAAAGTAGCCCTTATCGGAGCAAACGGCACCGGTAAGACAACATTACTGCGTGCGATCTTTCAAAACAATCAAAGCTCCATTGAGATGAATAAAACCGCAGAGCCGGCTTATTTATCCCAGCTTCAAGATGAAATGCTCAACGAATCCAATACCGTGCAGGAAGAACTCTTCGACATCGGGTTTACAACGATAGATAAGATTCGATCCTATATCACCGCTTATGGTTTTGATCCGGAGGTTATGGATCAGAAGATTGGGACGTTATCCGGCGGAGAAAGAAATATACTTCAGCTGGCTAAAATATCAGCAGGCCAGGCAACTCTCTTACTTCTTGACGAACCTACAAGTCATCTGGACACCTGTGCCCAGACAGCACTGGAAAAAGCCATAAAGGACTATAACGGTGCAATTCTCATGATTTCCCATGACTTCTACTCAATCGTAAACTGCATGGATTATGTGCTAATCATTGAAAACAAGACAATCCGTAGAATGAGTATCAGAAATTTCAAAAAGATGATTTTTGCAAGTCATTTTAACAGGGATTATGCAGACCTTGAGCAAAAGAAAAAGTCTGTGGAAATAGAATTAGCTGCGGCTTTAAAGAAAACCGATTTTTCCCGCGCAAAATTCATCTCTCAAAAGTTCGAAGAGATGATTAAGTAACCCGAATGCGTCTTCCGCTCATACTATATTATTGACATCAATATATATTCATGTTTATATGATTATATTGTGTTTATGAATTATGTGAGGTGATTATATGGAAATTACTGTGCCCGTCAGGCTGACCGAAGATGATGTTGCGGCGAGTGCCAGCGATATTTGCGATGCAAATGAACTTGCCAAAAAAAAATCACTGATAATCAACCGCTCTATAATGATTGTGTTTGCTATTTTAAATATATGCGGGTTTATTTTATGGGTGATCATCTCTGTCCTGTTCGGGAGCGGTATTTCTATTAAAGCAGGCATTCCTATGGCATTACTTTTCATTTTCAATTTCACATTTCTTATATACTTTGCACAATTACCAAAAATAACAAAAAACAGCACTATCAAAAATAACCTTGGCATCTTTCGCAAAGATTACAGCAGGCAGATGCTGCACACGTATGTCCTTTCGGCGGCAGGTATAACTGATGAATCCAAAACCGAAAACAGCATCCTGCACTGGGAGGAGATTTATCATCTGGCAGAATGTTCTTCGTGCTTTATCATAGAAGTATCTTCTTCCAAAAAATTTATAATACCGAGGCGATGCTTTGAAAATGCGCAGCAGCTCCGGGACTTCAGGAGTATCGTTTCCTCTCAAATGCCCGCCTCAAAATGGTCATTTAATGGCATTCCCCTGGGTCTTTCCAAACCGGATGCAAAGGCAGCTGCATCCTGCGATGACACAGTTCCTTTATCGGATCAAAAAGACTGCTTATATTCTATTACGTACCATATCGAGGAAAAGGAATCTGTGGTTTTAAGCTTCAGCATGTTTCGATTCAGCAATAATTTCAGAATATTGGTTGCTTTTTTTTCTTTTCTATTTGGAATAGAGATATGGTCATCCTTGCATCATCCAATTATTTTGACAATCATTATATTGATTGATTTATATTTAATATTCAGAATTTTTAGAATATACCAAAAAGCTGCGCTGAAATCAGCCAGAACGGATACTACACGCGGGCAGGAAGAAACCGCGTCGTTTTTCCCGGACAGAGTCGTCATAAAAACAAGAAACGGGCAGGCAGAATACTTCTGGAATACAATTGAAAGGATCAGAATACTCCGTACCGGCCTGCTAATATACCTGCATCCGGGGCTTTCACTTAGTTTTCCAGCGCGGGTCATAAACAGCATGCCAAACAAGGATGCATTCAAAGCTTTCCTCAAGTCCCGGAATATTGCAGGCAAAATTATAAAATAATTCCTCTGGAAAATCCGGCAATTCCTTTATAATTCAAATAATTAAAAAAGTTTACGCGTATAATTGTTCAGCGTGAAGTCAAGAAATTGATTTCGCGCTTTATTTTTTGCAGAAAACGGAAACAAACATGGTTAACCTCCAGAATCGTTGATAAGGATGACAGTTTCGGTTCGCATATTGTTATAAACATCCTTTGCACGGTGTTTTTGATGTCGATATTTTTGGCGGTAATCGGTACTTGGATAGGAAACAGGCAAATAAGCATGGACCCCATCCATCTCTTTTTTATAAGTGACCGCGTAATTTTGCCATCTCCTTTGCAGTCGAGTTATTGATTGCGCAGCCGATTGCACGGCTGGTTATGGAGAAATTGCATATGGTTATAGATAAGGCGCAGAATTAAGATACAACTCCCGGAATCCGTTCACGCTGTTCTTTGCAAATTCGGCGGTATTCCTTTCGATTTTTCGATGTGTTTCCAACCAAAATGTCATGGTTGCGGTTAATGAGTTCGGTAATCAGCGCATTCTGCCGTTCTCTCATTTTCTTATCAGTACTGTAAGCAAAGCAAATGCGCCGCCCGGAGGATGTATGAATAATAACCGCTTCCGTTCTGGGAGCATCAAAAATGACTTCAGGTATTACGGCTTTCCCCAGCGTATACTCTTTTTGCTTATGAAGAAAACATATGTCACTGAGACGGACTATATGAAGTCCGCTTCCAGCCGGGCTGCCCACGTAAATAATAAGATGTCTTTTTAAGAGAAGTGTACCAAGACCCCTGTCAAACTGTGCTGCTGCAAGGTCCCCAACAAGTACCTTTGCTTCCTCTTCAGTGAGTTTATTAAACACCCAATAATAACTGATTACTTGCTGGGTCAGTAGTGTCGCAGAAATCACATTGACAATGATAGCCACTATATAGACAATTCCAATATCATTCCATGTTGGAATTGTCCCGCTGTAATAACTCATCATTAACAGCAGTATTATCAGGGATGCAGCCGTTACAATCGGAACAGTTATGAAAATGAAAAACCGTGTCTTGAAGTTGAATGCCTTCTTCAAATCAGCACAAAGATAATCTTTAAAGGGACTTTCAGATTTCGTTTTTTCGTTAAGTACAGATCCGAATTGGACTTTGTTATTATCCCTACTGCCAGCGCACATCTCATAACCACCTGATTTTTTCTTTTGCACTTTTTTTCATTACTGCTGATTCAATTTTCGAACGTTGTTCACTCGGCAGAGTGACGGAACCCGGAAAAATAACGGCTTATGTTAAGACGATTCTCACTGTATTGATTTCATCAGCTCATAAAAGTGTTCCGCCTTGTGAGTTGTATTGAGCTGATACCAGTTCCGGTAATATCGGCCAGAGTTAAGTTCAGCCGTTACATAGCCAATCTCCCAGTCAGCCATTGTATCAAAGACATAAAGATATATAGTGCCTGCCACATTCATATCCCTCTATGTAAACTATCTGTCTGCAATCCATTGTACAAGATTTTTGCAATTCATACAGCAGAATTCGGTGATATGGACAGATAAATTTTTATTGGTCCGGGGGCAGCCCATCATTCCAGCAATAAAAATGCCGCTTACTTTTTAGCAAACTCTCTGGATAATAGATTTCCCAATTTATTCGGCAGCAGTGAGTACATCCAGCATCCTAAGCAAAAGCTGAAAAAGGCTTCCAAGCCGGCGCAAAGTAAAAGAATAATCAAAACCGCACTGCCCGCGATCAGGAGATTGGCGGCATACAGGATAGATGCTGTTACAGAGAAAACAACTCCGATTCGTGCAGCAAACACTTTGGGTGCATTATCAACCATTTTCCTTGGCAGATTTAATCCTGAGACGACGCCCCTTGCAAGAGTTGCAATCGGACTGTATTTAGGTCCGATAAACGCCCGGATTATAAAATCAAGCGCCAAAACTCCTGAAATAAGAGCAACTGTCTGCGTCGAGGTCAAAAGCGCTGTAAGTAAAGAAAGTCCGGTTATCACAAATACAATACCTGCAACGACCCGAACCGTGGTGTTGTCCCTTTGATTTCCGGAGATCGGACAAGAAAAATTAACTGGCATAATGAGCCCTCCCTGCTATATATCCTACTATTCATATAGGATATATAGTTTTTGGGTTCCTGTCAAGCAGAATATACATGCAGGCCTTGCGATCCCCAGCATTTCATCGTCCGACAAACTCTGATTGTCTTCCAGATAAATACAGGCCGCCGGATTGCCTAAGGATTTTCCCATAGTAAATGCGTCGATCTTTTTATAGTTGTATTCTCTCATGAATCCTGGTCCCTTTCACAATATATCCGTTCTGATGATCTGCGCCGCTCTTTCCGGTTCCTCAAATATCGGGCTGTGTGCTGAGTTCCTAAAGAGATAAAACCCTTTGACGGGCGCCTCCAACTGCGCCAGATATTGCCCGGACATCTGATAATTCACCGTATAGTCGTATGCACCGGAAAAAAAGTATGTGGGAACATCTAATGCGGTAACCTTATCCCGAATATCGTCATTCATAGTAAGCTGCGAATTTTTGTTAAGTAATACTTTGCCGCGCCATAGATTGATTTTCTCGGCGAGTGTATATTCTCTGTTTTTAAAAGAGGCGAAAAATATCCCGGTTGCCACCGATTTCATGTCATGCTTTGTACCAATGCCAGCACGATGCATAACTATATCTCTTATTTTATCGTATCCAATGGACGGATAGGGATTTTTCCCGAGACTTTTCAGGGATCTTTTATCCCCGTTTTTTTCGAAATATTTCTGCATGTACTGAAAGGCCAGTCTCTCAGACTCGGCCTGACAGGTGACCTGACCGACCGCTATATATGCGCTGTAAAGTTCAGGCACTTTTTGAACTGCCTGAATGCCAAAATACGTTCCCCACGAATGCGCCATAAGATAGATCTTCTCCTGACCAAAACGCTTCCGCAGATAGTTTGTCACGGCTATCAGATCCTCGATGTATTGTGCAGTGGTAAGGGTGCTTTTATCGATATGACTGCAAAAGGATAATCCCGCACCTCTCTGGTCCCAATATACAACAGTGAAAATGTCTTCCAGGGCTGTACTGAAATCTTCCGCAAGAAAATATTCCGGCATACCCGGACCGCCATGGACAAACAGCAGCACGGGATTAGCAATATCCTTACTCCTGATAATCATCCCCATTTTGACGCCGTTGATCTCTGCAAAACACTTTTCTGTCATGATTTTTCTGTTATCCTTCCGTGTTGCGATTAATATTTATTATAGCACGCAAGGCGGGTGAGCTGAAGCACCTGCATTTCATCAGGAAACCATAGCTCATCCGCCTCGAAATATTGATTTGACGTAGATTACTTTAGCTCTTCTTACGAACCGGAATCCAGATTTCGCTTGCGTAGTCATCGGAGGATGAATCTCCGTCGGAATACCACTCGATCTGCGGTCCGCCGACGATGTCATAATTCGACGTCGGGAACCATTCCGTGAAGATGCGTTTCCATACGTCCTGCTGACTTTCAGGCAGCTTACCGGCACAGGCAAAGATAACGTAGGTAGCCGCAGGGACAACAAGCGCCGACATCTCGGCCGGTATCTCTTTATCGGAACCGGTTGCGATATAATAATCAAACTCGTTTGTGCCCTCATTTGCACATACGCCCAGGCACCCGAGCTTCTCATTGTCACAGTACTCCATAACCCTGCTCATTTTTCCGGACTGCATGATCTCATTCCAGAACGCGGGAACCCTGCGGAAGTTCTCTCCGTTATCCATACCGATTCTTTCCTTATACCCTACCAGACGGAACTGATCCTTATCTTCTATACGATAATTCATAGCTTTCACTCCTTTAATGCTGATTTCAAATGTTATACGTGGATATGCCTTGATCTTGACTCCTTTTTTTCTGACTTCTCCCGGATTCACGTTATGAACCGCAGCGAACGCCCTGGCAAAAGACACGGGGGATTCGTACCCGTATTTCATGGCAACATCGATGACCCGCCGGTCCGTGCCCAGAAGTTCCATGGCCGCCATCGAAAGACGCCGTCTCCGGATATAATCCGCCAGTGATACGTCGGCGATGAACGAGAACATCCTCTGAAAATTGAAAGAGGAGCAGCAGGCTTTTCGGGCCGCTTCTTCAAGGTCAATCTCCCCGAGCAGATTCTTTTCAACGTAGTCGAGCGCATCATTCATTTTGTCCAGTAAGTCCATTGTCTATCCTCCTGATCACCGGTGACAGTGTCATTATATATCGAGCGGGAATCCGTAACGCAACTTTTTACGCACAAAACGGTATGGCAGCATTTCGTTAATCATAAAAGTCCTTCTCCCTCAAAACGAAGATATTATAATCATATACTAAGCTACATCTCAGCAGATCCGCAAGATACGCTGCACACCAATTCTTCCTGATCTGCCGATGAGCGTGAAAAAGCCGCCTGCCAGTGAAAGCAAACGGCTTTTGTCTTTAACGCAGTACTGCTATTGATTGTATCATGCTATTTTTTCGTTACCGGATAGCAGACTTCCGTAACTAAACCATCCGGATTCTGTGTCTGGGCAAAACTGACATGGTAGATGCAGAACATCGCTCCGTCAAACTCATACCCATTGTCATTAACCCAATTAGCAACTGCTTCATTGACCGCCGTGAGCTGCTCATAACTTCCTTTATAGGTGGCAGAGGCAATCTGAACAGCCGGGACTGTCTTAAACACAACATGCTCCGTGTTTTTATAGGCTCCTTTCACCGTCATCTGTATTTCCACATCAACGTCACTTTCTTTGAAGCCTTCATCATGGAAAATTGAAAGGGTCTGACATGTGTCGGCCGGCTGCAGATTCATGGGAGCTGTTTCCTTCATCAGAGTATTCCACAGCATGCCTTCCTGACTGTAAGAGGGAATGACATCCCTTACACTTGCGGCATATCTTTCCGGGAGAGTTTTTAATGTAACATCATATTTCATCATTGTATTATCCTTTCTCAGCCTCTTTATGGCTGTTTCAAGGAGAAGCAGACGGTGTTTCGTTTCCTTCGCCTTCTCCTGCATTTCGGTCTGCTGCACGGATAAAAACCGGGACAGAGCTTCCGGATCATCATAGTATTCCAGTATCTCTGCGACAGCCGCAAGGCCAAAACCCATATCCCGCAGTGCCTTTATTCGATTTGCAGCAGGCAGCTGTACCTCGCTGTAATACCGGTAACCTGTAGAATTATCCGTGCTGACAGGCCTCAGGAGACCTATTTCATCATAATGGCGGAGCATCCGTATACTAATCCTTGAAAGTTTTGAAAAATCGCCTATTTTTAACATGTTTCCTACCTCACATATGTGTGTTGTCTGAGCTCAATTACAGTGTAGAGTATCTCACAGTGTGAGAGTCAATAGATGATTTTCCGGAATAACAAATTTGTTGAAAAAATCATTTTAAAAATGATTTTGCATTTCATTTTAAAGCATTGTAAAGTGAAAACGCAAACCACTTTTGCAAGTGCAGGGTGAGGAAAAGAGAGAGGATAAGAAAATATGGAAATGAAGATTGAAACCATTCTGCCGTACAAAATTGCATACATACGGCATGTCGGCCCTTATGGAACCGGCAATGAACAGACCATGCGGAAGTTAAAAATATGGGCTGCTTCGAAGGACCTATATCAGGACAACACGATAATACTGGGAATTGCCCGCGATAATCCAGAGACAACAAGGCCTGAAAACTGTCGTTATGATACTTGCCTGGTTGTTACGGACAGTGATTTCACCCAAAATGAGGAAGTGGCTTCAGGTACTGTTGAAGGGGGCCGATATCTGGTTTTCAAGATCCGTCACACAGCAGATGCCGTTATAAAGGCATGGCAGGAAATCTTCCCGGAACTAGCAAAACAAGGTTATCATTTCGACGAGACAAGACCCGTCCTTGAAAGGTATGCCGTCGGGATGGTTATTGACCATTTCTGTGAAATCTGTGTCCCGGTAAGATAGCTCCCGATTCAAGGAACTATTCCGGAATCATTTTTAACGGTACATTTGAGGATTGTTCTTTTGAAAACTGTGAGTTCTCCAGGGTGACATTCCAGAATACAATGCTTACCAACACCTTCTTTAAAAATAACAGCAGCCTGAAACGGGTTCACTTTATTGACTGTAAGGCAGATAAACTGACCTATGCTTTTTTGAAAAACGGGAAAGCGGACATGTCCGGCATCACATTACTTCAGAAGTCTTTCTGCTGATTCTACCGTTTGTTTCATCAGCATCGCGATCGTGACAGAGCCGACACCGCCTGGACAAACAGCGGTTTACCTATTGCTGTGACTACAATATCGGCACGGCGTACCACTTCCGGCAGGTTGACTGTTTTGGAATGCGCAATGGTAACCGTCGCATTTTCATTGAGTAACAGCGCCGCAACAGGCTTGCCCAGTATCGCACTTCGGCCAATAACCACAGCCTCTTTTCCTTCGATCTGAATATTATTGTGTTTCAAAAGTGAGAACGTGATTATAAATGCGTTTACGGATTTGCAGAGCGGACGTTCAAATACCTTTGCATCTCTCGACAAAGGCCACCGGATGCTGGATGATTTTTGCCGTTTCTTCTGCTGACATTCCCTCGGCAAGATACCGCCTTGCAATAACTGCCATTGACTCTCCGACTTCAATAATATGAAAATCACGGTCATAAATCCGCACCACCCGCTGCTGCCACTCGTGTCTCATAGGTTTACAGACATACTCCACATGATCATAGGCGTTCAGTTTACTAATGAATGCGTCAAAGTCATCTACCTCAAAGTATAGTTCCATATTGTGCGGCTTTTGTATAATCGAATCAACAGGCAAATCCGTCAGGCATGCAAAGTCCTCCTGAACCGCAAATCCCCCGCTGAAAGTTACATTTTTGCCTAAATCAAGAACGACCTCCTGGTCAAACAATTCCTTGTAAAACTTTTTGGAAACCGCAACATCTTTTACCGCCAATAACGCAAGTTTGAATTCCATTTACACTTCCTCCATGCAACCCTTTTCGGTTATGAACCAGGCATGAATCATCATCAGATATATCAGGCCTTTTTAACCGGATGACGTATGACCGTTTTCCATTTTGAGGACTCGACTTTGCGGGTATCCGAAAGATAGATTTCGTGGTGTAAACGGGTATCTGTTATATCATCTGCATATCCGTTTTCATTCAAATATTTATCCATTATGGCAACGGTTGCAGGTTCATCATCAAACGGTCCTACGTGCATGATCTGCACACACAATCCTTCCTCAACTGTCAGAAAA
>Ga0209429_10001473_pt1 | contig 14496 bp, 11 predicted proteins | sample BarGraNGADG00212_3_FD_184493 | JGI IMG/M metagenome (GOLD analysis project Ga0209429, IMG submission 184493) | Arctic peat soil microbial communities from Barrow, Alaska - Barrow Graham LP Ref core NGADG0004-212 (SPAdes) (version 2) | ecosystem: Environmental > Terrestrial > Soil > Wetlands >... | reverse complement strand
ACTATTTAATTATCGTTATCAGATTTCTATCGCTGCAACCGACTCTAATATTGGAAGAACTATCGAGTGATTGTTTAAATGAACTATTTGCTTCGTGGGTTCATTCAATTTACCGAATGTCCATCGAAAATGGTTTTTCGGCTGCAGAATCTGTTGAAAAAGCTATAAATAATCGCGTTATGCGTGAGTTATTTACAGGTATACAGATAAAAGCAGCACGGAAAGAAGCGGATAGCAGAAAGATTATTTCGAAAGAAATTAAAAACCCTAACCTCGCAAAAGCGGTATCCTAATTCTATATTTTAAACGCTGAGAGGGAGCTTGCAACCGCAAGCTCCTTACTCGCGTCTATCTAGACATGCACTATTGTAATAATCTGATTTGTAATCTGTTGACCTATTGTGTTTTCTACGCGTTTATGGTAATATACTAAGTTGGAACCTTAACAATTAATCATGAAAAATTGTTCGAAGATGACATTTTATATTTATTTTAAATATGAGTATAGTATGTCGTCTTCAAACAAGGGCGACTTCATTAATGCGAAAAGCATTATAGATATTCTATGTGAAAGAGGGTGCTATTTTTGAGCAAAAAACCATTTTATCGTCCAAATCCCATTCCCAAGAAAAAGACAAAAAAACAAGTTCCGATAATTCCAGATCCGAAAGTTGATGAGGTAAATATCCAAGTCCTCGAGGAACTAAATAAAGAATTTGAATTAGGTCTTACGGATGATAACTTTGCCAAGTTGCGTTACATGGCAATAATTAACTCCGAAAAAGGTTTTTCTTCTATTGTAAGCATCTGTCTTGGGGGTAGTCTGGCTTATAATTGGGAAAAAGCAATGCAATGCCTAAGATTTGTTCTTGAAAAAAATAGTCACACACTTGTCACGGTATTTAACCCAAATGAAATTGAATTGACCCCAGGAAACATTAGGGACGAAAAAGGTATTTGGTTTTATGAAGCCGAATATGTTGTTGGCCCTAGTGTGGACTGGGTGTCAACCGCAATACCTACGGATAGTATTCTGCCGGGTGCTGACATAATGTTTGCAATGATTGTTGACATTATGACAACCCTAAAACTTGGCAGGGGATTCCCGCCAGTCGTCATTCCCGGCATTGTTGTAAATGGAAATTTATTTCCATTAGTCTATTGTTTTGGTAGAACATTGTATATTGATGCAGTGTCTCTGCGTAGCAATGACTGCGCTGTTATGATGCCGACGTACAAAAGATTGATTAATTATTAGTTCCAATAAGTCCCCCGGCGTAACGCCGGGGGCAAAATCCCTTAAAAATTATTTTTAAACTATAATAAAACAATGAATGAACAAATTATTGGCGTTGGGCCACATGAAAAACCTTGGCCAACTGATTCAAAATACGATTTAGAGCTACTAGAACACGGCGATAAACGCAATGTACTGGATAAATATCGTTACCTCACAGTTGAGGCTATTAAGGCTGATTTAGATAAATCGCGTGTTTCACTTCACGTTGCAATCGAAAACTGGCAACATGACCTAAATATTGGCACGATTGTTCGCGCCGCCAATGCTTTTAATGTTGAAACAGTACATATTATCGGTCGTCATCACTGGAATCGCCGTGGGGCAATGGTAACTGACAGGTATATGAACATTGTTAACCACGAAACGGTTGAAGAATTCGCAGATTGTATGAAATCTGATAACAGGCAGATAATCGCCATAGATATCGTCCCTGAGGCCACAGAACTGCACAAGACGCGTTTGCCAGCCAAAGTTGTGTTAGTGTTTGGTGGCGAAGGCCCAGGCCTTAGCAGTCAAATGCAACAAGCAGCCGAAAAAACCGTCATGATTGAGCAATTTGGATCAACTAGGTCTGTAAATGTTGGTGTTGCAGCTGGAATCGCAATGTATGTTTGGATGCAGCAAAATGTATTGCTTAAGGTTGCTGATACTAAAGAATAGTGTTTAGATTACTTTAACCTTAACATAATATTCAATCATGGACCGTAGCTAATTAACCTACAAAAGAAAGAGGTGATTGTTTTGAAAAGAAGGCGATTAAAGTCGTATATAACACAGTCTGACAAAGCTGTTATGACAACATTGCTATTTTGTAAAGATCCATTGAACGAAACACACTTTAGCAGTATTCTTGACATCGAAAACGAGCTTTTGATTAGAGGAAAGTCGCTATATCCTCTCATGGTAATTCTCAAAGTTTCAAAGTACTATGGGATATCGGTTTTTGACCTAGTCGGCAAAGTCAGACGTGACGATAAAGCCCGTAAGGCCCGCAAAGTCATGATTTACTTACTTGATTTTAAGGCCTCAGGCTTAATTACTCACTCAGATATTGCCAGAATCATGAATCGAAAGCCGTCATCATCGACGGTCAACTACGCAATTAAATCTGTTGCGGATAGTCTGCCCAATAATCGTGGTGGGTTAAAGGGGGACATTATCGCAATAAACAAGAACCTGATGGAATGTAAATATTAAGGTTTAAGCTCGGTATGTGTAAAAACATACCGAGCTTAAAAAATAATCTAAAATATCCTTATTTAAATAAAGTATCTGTCTTAACTTTTTCAATACCGAAAAGATAAATCATGTCCAAAATTCCAAGAGTATTTACAAGTAAAAAAACAGCAAACCAAACCTTATCTTTATTTCGGACGGCGTGCCAAAGTGCGGCTGCTTTCCAAAAATAGGTCCAAATTAATAACATAATAAACAAAATAATAAATATTACTGATATCTCTGGTTGACCTTGCGTAAAATAATAATGATACATATGTTTATTTTATCACAAATATTTAGTGATAAATCGTAAATAACTTGTAATAAACAGATAAAAATGTAAAAATTATATCAATGAGTGCTCTATTATCACAACCATACAAAGGTACGCGCGATTATTACCCTGAAGACAAACGAGTTCAGAATTATATTTATGAAGTTTGGCACAAGGTTACTCGGTCTTTTGGATATGAGGAATATGCTGCGCCTTTACTTGAACCACTAGACATCTATGCCGCTAAAAGTGGTCAAGAAATAGTAAATGAGCAAACTTATTCATTTACTGATCGTGGCGGACGAGTTGTTGCAATACGTCCCGAAATGACACCTTCTATTAGCCGCATGGTGGCTGCACGTCGTCAAGAATTGGCTTATCCTTCAAGGTTATATTCTATTGCTGATTTTATGCGCTACGAACGCCCACAGCGTGGTCGCGAACGACAATTTTGCCAGTTGAATGTTGATATTTTTGGGGCTGATAGTGTGGCTGCCGAGGCTGAGATTATTGCTGTTGCCGACAACATTATGAAAGAATTTGGCGCACAGCCATCTGATTACGTAATCAAGATTAATAATCGCAAACTAATTAACTTTATGATGGCCCAATATTTAGGTCTTGATTCAGTTCAGGCGCAATTAATGATTAAGCTATTTGATCGCAAAAATAAGATTAGTGACCAAGACTTTATTGATCAGGCTACCGAAATTTTTGACGAGCAAGCCGCTGATGGCATTGAAAAAATTCAGAAGTTATTGAATGCCGAAAATATGGCTGATTTGCCAGCTGAGATTCGTGATAGCTCAAGCGTTCGCGAGGTTCAAGAATTATTTACACTGCTTGAACGTGCCGAAGTTAAAAGCCTAGTTTTCGATATTACGTTAATGCGCGGTTTTGATTATTACACTGGTATGGTATTTGAGGTCTTTGATACTCACCCAGACAACAACCGAGCATTATTTGGTGGTGGTCGCTATGATGGCCTAGTTGGTCTATTTGGTGCTGAGCCAATATCTGCTGTCGGTATGGCCCCAGGCGAAACTATGATGGAATTATTTCTAAAAACTCACGATTTATTACCAGAACTTCACTCTATTACCGACGTATATATTGCCGTTTTGGGCGATACCGCCAGGGAAGCTGGTAAAATTGCACGTGATCTTCGTAAAGCTGGAATCAATGCCGAACTTGATATAATAGATCGTAAGCTCGACAAGCAGATAAAAACTGCTTTGAAAAAAGATATTCCTCGCATATTGTTCGTTGGCGAGGAAGAAGTAAAGAGTGGGCTATATCCGTTAAAGGATTTAAAGAATAACAAAGAATATAAACTCGATTTTGATCATATCGTCGAATTATTCGCTGTACAGCGAAAAGGGGAAAAATAAATGAAAACATCAATGAAAAACCTTTCAGATACTAAGGTTCAATTAACAATTACGCTTGACGCTGAAGCTTTGGCTATCGCTGCTCAGGTTGCAACGACTAAATTAGCACGTAACGTAAAGGTTGCCGGTTTTCGTAAAGGTAAAACACCACTTGCTGTCGCTGCTAAAAACATTGACCCAGCAATGTTGCAAGAAGAAGTTTTGGATAATGCTATCAGTAAAGCTGTTTCCGAAGCCTTTATTGAAAGTAAATTGCAGGTTATTGATCGTCCATCTGTCGAAATTAAGAAGTTTGTTCCTGGTGAAACACTTGAATTTACTGCCGAGGCTGAAATTTTACCAATAATTAAACTTGGTAATTACAAAAAGCTTAAATCTAATGTTGAAAAAATTACCATTAGTGAAAAAGAAATAACTGAGACTATTGATCGTATGCGCCAGGGTTTTGCTGAAAAAGCCGAAGTTAAACGTGCTGCTATAAATGGTGACGAAACAGTAATTGATTTTGTTGGCAAAAAAGACGGTGTAGTTTTTGATGGTGGTACTGGTTCTGATTATCCATTGACACTTGGTTCTAACCAATTTGTTCCAGGCTTTGAAGAGGGGATTATTGGTCACTCGGCCGGTGATGTATTTGATATCGCTTTAACTTTCCCAGCTGATTATGGTTCTGCTGAACTTAAGGGCGCTAAAGTTACTTTTACAACTACAATTAAAGCCGTTAAAGAAGTTGTTTTGCCAGAGTTAACTGACGAATTTGCTGCTAAATCTGGTCCATTCAAGACTGTTGATGAACTAAAAGCCGATATCAAACGCGAACTAACATCTCAAAAAGAGCGTGAAAATGTCGAAAAGGTTAAAGATGATTTGGTAAAGCAATTAGTTGCCATTAGTCACGTATCAGTTCCTGAAATCTTGGTAACTGACCAAACTAAATCAATTGAACAAGATTTTGCTAATAATTTGATGTACCAAGGGCTTACTCTTGACCAATATCTTGAAAACAAGGGTTTTGAATCAAAAGAGAAGTGGCTTGAAACCGAAGTCAAAGAAGTTGCTATCAAGCGTGTCAAAGCCGGTTTGGTTCTTGCCGAACTTAGCAAAGTTGAAAAGATTGAAGCAACGACTGCCGAATTAGACGCTCATGTTGAAACTTTCCGCAAACAATATGCTAAAAACCCAGAAGCTTTAAAGCAATTTGACCAGCCCGAAGTCCGTCGTGATATTGCAAATCGATTGTTAACTGAAAAAACTGTTGATCGTTTAGTCGAACTAAACACCAAGAAATAGATTTTACACCTAGTGTTTCTTTAATTGCTATCGAATAGTGCTAGTGTTAATATTGATTTAATATGTTTAATAAACTTTTTCTATATTTAAGTGTTCAAAATAAATCAAAATTAAAATCTGGTTTCACAATTGTTGAATTAATTGTGGTCATTGTGATTATTTGTATTTTAGCGACAATTTCCTATGTGTCATATAGCGGGTTAACTAAAAAGGCCATATTGGTTTCTCTGCAGTCTGATCTTGACGGCGCTTCGGCTATAATTACATCGGATATGATATCTAACAAGGTCTATCCGGCTAACATTGATTCTTTAGGGCTTAAAGCCAGCCCTAATACGACATATACTTATGTTTCTCGTGGTGAAAAAAGATATTGTCTTTCGGCAAATTATAGTGATACTTATTATCACATAACCTCTGATAATCTAATCCCAAGAGTTGGAAACTGTTATGATACAACTTTTGCAGTTACATGGGGTGGTTCATCAGAATATAGTTCTGGTAGCTCTATCATCCAAACCAGTGATGGTGGCTTCGTTGTGACTGGTGACACTTGGGTCTATGGTGCTGGTAGTAGTGATATGTTCCTAGCAAAATATAATTCAGCAGGTGATCTATCTTGGAATAAAACTTGGGGTGGAATTGGCGCCGATATGGGCATCTCCCTAGTCCAAACCAGCGATGGGGGTTATGCTGTGACTGGCGGAACTGATAGCTATGGGGCTGGCAATGATGATATGGCTCTGGTTAAATACGATTCAGCTGGTAATCTATCCTGGAGTAAGACTTGGGGTGGAACAAATTATGATTATGGTAAATCTCTCGTCCAAACCAGTGATGGAGGATATGCTGTAATTGGTCAAACACGTAGCTTTGGTGCTGGTGGTGATGATATGTTCTTAGCTAAATATGACACAACTGGTAATCTATCTTGGAGTAAGATTTGGGGCAGTGATGGAGGATTTGTTGAGTCTCTTGCCCAAACTAGTGACGGTGGCTATATTGTAACTGGCGAAACTGATAGCTTTGGTGCTGGTGGTAGTGATATATTCCTAGCTAAATACGATTCAAGCGGCAATCTATCCTGGATTAAGACTTGGGGTAATACGGGTGGTGATTATAGTAGCTCTATCGTCCAAACCAGTGATGGAGGATATGCTGTAACTGGCGGAACTAATAGTTATGGTGCTGGTAGCTATGATATGGCTCTGGTTAAATACGATTCAGCTGGCAATCTATCCTGGAGTAAGACTTGGGGTGGAACAGGCTATGATTATGGTAGTTCCATTGTCCAATCCAGTGATGGAGGCTATGCCGTGGCTGGCATAACACATAGCTATGGTGCTGGTAGCTATGATACGTTCCTGGTTAAATACGATTCAGCTGGTAACCTATCTTGGAATAAAACCTGGGGTGGAACTGTTTATGATTCTGGTAATGATCTAGTTCAAGCCAACGACGGCGGATATGCTGTGACTGGCTCAACTGAGAGCTATGGTACTGGTGGTGATATGTTCCTCGTTAAATATAACGCAAGTGGTGATATACCTGGATGCACTGCACTAATGTGTCAAACCCCAACCGCAACTGTTACTAGCCCAACGGCCACGGTCTTTAGCCCAACGGCCACGGTCTTTAGCCCAACGGCCACGGTCTTTAGCCCAACGGCCACGGTCTTTAGCCCAACGGCCACGATTACTACTATCGTTGTTCCAAATTAAATATTTTTGTATTGATGTTATAATATACCCATGAACAAGCCAAAATCTTATCTGATACCAACTGTCGTTGAAAAGACTTATGAAGGTGAGCGAGCATATGATATTTATTCTCGATTACTTAATGAACGTATTATTTTTCTTGGCGATGAAGTTAACGAAACGACGGCTAATATTGTCGTGGCCCAGTTAATTCACTTGGCATACGCTGATCCTAAAAAAGATATCAAATTATACATCAACTGCCCAGGCGGTAGCGTTTACGATGGCATGGCTATTTATGACACGATGCAATATATCAAACCAGACGTTCAAACGATTGGTATAGGCTTACAGGCAAGCATGGGCGCATTTTTGTTGTCTAGCGGTGCCAAAGGTAAGCGCATGTTGTTACCTAATAGCCGTGTTATGATTCATCAGCCAAGTAGTGGTACAGAAGGCAAGGTGACTGATCAAGAAATCACATTGCGTGAGAGTATCGCTCTTAAAAAGATTTTGAATGAAATATTAGCTAAAAACACTGGTCAAAAACTAGCAAAAATTGAAAAAGATGTAGAACGCGACCACTGGATGAGCGCCACCGATGCCGTTGAATACGGTTTGGTTGATAAAGTAATAAAAAAAGACGAATAATTTCGTCTTGATATGCTTAAGGGCCGGACATGTGATTATCCGACCCTTATTTTGAGGAGAAAAGAAATATTAAGATTGCAGCGGGTTACCGTATTTATCTACGATAACTCCATTTTTAGTGACATAATCACCAACGTGAACGTTTCCATTCACGGCAGCCATTATGGTTGCACCCTGCTTTTCTTCGTATGTCTCTGGTCCCTGGATTGCAACCCAGGACCCATCCGACATACTTGTAATCTCATACACAATAGCGGCGGTTGCTCGATGTTGTTCTACCCGTTTTATATCTTCTGTTGAAGACATAAGCAGATAGATGACCGAAATAATTATAATAGCAATTATTGGTATAATAATGCGTCTTTTTTTATACCTAATTATCTCCATAAAACTTTCCTCCCTAGGAAAGAACCTGGTCTTGCCGGAATGGCATGACACACTAGTGATATTATAGCAAATATAGTAATAAAAGTCAATGGTCGATATGGTGTTACATATTATTAAAGCCGAGCATTGAAGCCCGGCTTTAGTAATCGTGGAAATAGTATGTAAATATGCTCCAAAGGGTGCTCATGGTGATAATTGAGACAAAAAATACCATGTCGCGAATTATTCTAGATACCCAATTGTCTCTGTGTTTTGCCGCCCAAGTTACTTTTATGTCGATGGCAAACAGTATTAAAAACAATATGGATATTGTGTAAAAGGCAAGTGAAAATTTAATTGAAAAATCCATACTTCCACCTCCGGATATCTATATAAAATATATAAATATTTCTCACGATTTACTTTGGTCTCACCGAAATGGCGAAACTAAATTTGTATATTACACCAAAAAAGATGTCATAAGTCAATATGCAAATAAGATACAAACAATTTAAATAGGGGAATGGTCGCATTGCGATCATTCCCCTATCTAGAAAATTGGTTATGTCATATATGGGTCATTGTCGTCAGCGTATGTGGCGATGTTAACCGTTGCTTCGTCGTCGTTAAACACTAGCAACCAGCCGTTAATGGTATTGCCACGTCTAATATCGCTATATGGGCTAATTTGCCATGTTAATACGGTATCCTTACCACTTCCATTAAGGCTAACGACAGTAATACTGTTGCCGCATTTTGAGAGGACTCTATAGGTGTCAAGATACGATAGCATTGGTAGGGATACCAGATAAGATAACGCATAAATTATAACAACAGCTAAAGATAGTACCAACCATTTTATAAACTTGTTATTCATAGCGCACCTCCTGCGTATATGGTTTTTCCAATTTCTAGGAAAAGATCGTTGCTTGGTCCTTTTATCTTGGTCAAGTAATACTGTAATTATGCCATTAAAATAATAACAATCAATCATTAGTAATATTATTTGTCAAAACTAAAAGAAAAAGTGTCAGGCATATAGCGCTGACACTTGTGTGGAGTTGAACCACGAGGATAAAAATGAGGTTTGTTTAACTAGCGATAAATTTAATTACTAGTAATACAATCGAAGCTAGGCTGCCAATAATAACTAGAATGTTGCAAATTATGGCAGCTATTTTGGCTTTGGGGCTGTTGGTCTTTCTTAGCACTATTGAAAGTACTAATAATAATAAGGTATTCGCGGCAATTATATAAACCACCATTGTTTTTCCTCCTAATGAAAAGATGCGTTGCCCTAAACCGGGCAAAGCTCAAGGTTTGGACAATTAAATATATTATAGCAAATATAGCTGCAAAAGTCAAGTATGACGGCTCTTAATTAAAGATATATGTAAATATGTAATAAATCGTTGACATTGTGATTAATATGACGCACAATGATTAGCAAGAAGTAGTGTAGCTGTGGTTATTAGTGTCTTTCCGTATAAGTGGCATTATATGAAAGAACAACCGCGGTTAAGGGAATCTTCGGCGCCAAAGAACCCCTTTGCCTTCGGGCAAATAACTAAAATACTAATCATAAAATTCATTGCGAGGAGTAGCATCACTTATGGCTAAAGCCAAATTTGATAGCGCTAAACGCGTCTTCTTTACCGAAGGCGATACGGCGTTGCCATTACCAAACCTAATTGCTCATCAAAAAGATAGTTGGCGTGAGTTCGTCGAAACTGGTCTTAGTGAGATTTTCTCAGAGCTAAACCCAATTGACGACTATACCGGTCAGAAACTATCACTAAGGTTCAAGGAATATTCTTTCCAAGATCCAAAGACAAGTGAAAAAGACGCAAAAGAAAACAATTTAACATTTGAAGCACCTTTGCACGCAAATGTTGAATTAACTAACAAAGTTACTGGCGAAGTTAAAGAACAAGAAATTTACCTCGGCGATTATCCATGGATGACAGACCGTGGTACTTTTGTTATCAACGGAACAGAGCGTGTAGTTGTTTCTCAGCTTACGCGAAGTGCTGGTGTATTTTTTACTGCTGAAAAAGCTGCAACTCGTAATTTTTATGGTGCCAAGCTTATTCCTGGCCGTGGCGCATGGCTAGAAATTGAAACAGCTGCTAATGGAACAATCTATGTAAAGATTGACCGACGTCGCAAATTGCCAATTACGACACTATTTAGGGCCCTTGGTCACAGCAAAACATCTGAAATTAAAAGTCTATTTGAAGATATTGATACTGGCGAAGTTAAATATATCGATGCCACATTAGACAAAGATCCATCTCGTGGATCAAACGAAGCCTTAATTGAAGTTTATCGTCGTTTACGACCAGGTGATCTTGCTACTGTTGATAACGCTCGAACAATGATTGAACGTATGTTCTTTGATTTCAAGCGCTTTGACTACAGCCGTGTAGGACGCTACAAATTAAACCAACGTCTTGGTCTTGAATTGCCAAACACAACTGAATACCGTGTTTTCCAGATTAGCGACTTAATTGCGATTGTTCGTGAAATTATTCGTTTGAATAATACTCAGGATAAAGCGGATGATATCGATTCACTTTCTAACCGCCGTGTTAAACTAGTTGGCGAATTAGTTGCCCGTCAGTTCCGCGTTGGTATGTTGCGTATGCAACGAAACGCTATGGACCGTATGAGCATGAGTGATCTTGAAAACGTGACTCCAGGACAGCTTATTAATGCTCGTCCAGTTGTTGCCGCTGTTCGCGAATTCTTTGCAAGTTCACAACTTTCACAGTTGATGGACGAAACAAACCCACTTGCTGAACTTTCACACAAGCGACGCCTAAGCTCAATGGGACCTGGTGGTCTATCACGTGAACGTGCTGGCTTTGATGTTCGTGACGCTCACCCAACTCACTATGGTCGCCTCTGTGTTGTTGAAACTCCAGAAGGTGCCAACATTGGATTGGTATTAAACTTAGCTTCATATGCCCGCGTCAACGAATATGGTTTTATTGAAACTCCATATCTGAAGGTTGTTGATGGCAAAGTTACTAAAAAAGTTGTCTATTTGGATGCTGCACACGAAATTAGCGAAGTTATTGCCGACGCTAGTGTTAAGTTAAATAAAGATGGTTCATTCATTGATTTGCGTGTAAGTGCCCGAAATGGTATCTTGCCAGAGCAAGTTGACGCTACTGAAGTTACTTACGTCGACGCCGCTCACAAGCAAATTCTTGGTTCGTCAGCTGCGCTTATTCCATTCATTGAGAAAAACCGCGTTGACCGATCATTAACTGGTTCTGCCATGCAGAAACAAGCTGTACCTCTTCTTAATCCTGAATCTCCAACTGTTGGTACTGGTATTGAAGGCGATATTGCTCGAAATACTAGCCAATTAATCGTTGCAAGTGGTGATGGTGAAGTCGTTAAAGCTGATGGTGACGAAATTCAAGTTAAGTATGCTGATGGCACACGAAAATATGAATTAGTTCACTTTGCAAAGAGTAATGACGATCGCTCAATTAACCAAAAGGTTCGCGTTGATCGTGGCCAAAAAGTTAAAGAAGGCGATATCTTGATTGAAGGTGCTTCAATCGCTGACGGTGAATTAGCCTTGGGCCGCGACCTTATGGTTGCCTTTATGCCTTGGGGCGGATACAACATGGATGATGCCATCGTTTTGTCTAGCCGACTTGTCCAAGATGATGCTTTGACAAGTATTAACATTAAAGATTACACAATCGAAGTTCGTGAAACTAAACTTGGTAACGAAATTGTTACCCGAGATATTCCAAATGTTAGCGAAGATTCTTTGCGACACTTGGATGAAGACGGAATTGTTCAAGTTGGCTCAGAAGTAAAAGCTGGCGACGTATTAGTCGGTAAGATTACACCAAAGGGCGAACAAGAACTATCAAGCGAAGAGCGATTGTTGCGTGCTATCTTTGGTGAAAAAGCTAAAGATGTTCGCGATACCTCACTACGTATGAATAATGCCGGTGGTGGTAAAGTTGTTGGCGTTAAGGTCTTTAGCCGCGAAAACGGTCACGAACTTAAAGCTGGCGTTTTGATGCAAATTCAAATCTTTGTGGCTCAATTGCGCAAAATTAGTGTTGGTGACAAATTAGCTGGACGACACGGTAACAAGGGTGTTGTAGCTAAAATTCTACCGATTGAAGATATGCCATACATGGAAGACGGTACATCTGTTGATGTTGTTTTGAACCCACTCGGTGTGCCTTCACGTATGAATATTGGTCAGCTATTTGAAACTCACCTTGGTATGGCTGCACGCGCCCTTGGTTACAAGGTTGCTACGCCTCCATTTAACGGTGTTCCTACTGAAATCATTGGTGATGAGCTTGAAAAAGCTGGATTCGCTCGTGATGGTAAGTTCCAATTGTTTGATGGCCGCAACGGTGAAGCGTTCGAAGAGCGCACAACTGTTGGTATTATGCATATGATCAAGCTACACCACATGGTTAGCGACAAGATTCATGCACGTTCAACTGGTCCATATACAATGGTTACTCAACAGCCTTTGGGTGGTAAAGCTCAAAATGGTGGTCAGCGCTTCGGAGAGATGGAAGTTTGGGCACTTGAAGCTTACGGCGCAGCCGCAACACTTCAGGAAATGATCACGATTAAGTCAGATGACGTTTATGGTCGTGCAAAAGCTTACGAATCAATCATTAAAAACGAGCCAATTGTTGGACCTAAGTTACCAGAATCATTTAACGTGCTTGTTAAAGAACTTCAAGGTCTTGGTTTACGCGTTGATCTACTCGATGAAACTGCCGAAGAAGTAATTGATGCTGAACAGATTATTCAAAGCGTTAACGATGTTGAAGAACAAATTATTGGTATAGATTTACCTGAAATTGAAGAAATTGACAGTGTTGACGATATTGAAGGTATGGAAGTGATTGACGAGACAGAAGAATTTAAGGAGGAGGCGTAATAATGGCACGAGTAATTGCAAATAACGGAATTGCTGACTTTAACGCAATCCGACTTACTGTAGCAAGTCCAGAAGATATCCTTAAATGGAGTAATGGTGAAGTTACAAAGCCTGAAACAATCAACTATCGTACTCAGAAACCTGAGCGTGACGGATTGTTTTGTGAGCACATTTTTGGACCAGTCAAGGATATAAATCCACACGATAACAAGCTAAAAGGTGTTCGTTCACGCGAAGCTGCAGTTGATAAAAATGGTGACATGATTACTAAATCAATTGTTCGTCGCGAACGAATGGCCCATATTACACTAGCTGCCCCTGTTGCGCATATTTGGTTTATGCGTGGTACACCAAGTGCCATGAGCCTTCTACTTGGTATTACTGTTCGAAACTTGGAGCGCATCGCTTACTTTGCAACTTATGTTGTACTTAAATCTGATGACAAAAAGCGCGAACAATACCTAGCTGATATCGAAGCTGAAACCGAAGCTGGCAAAGTTGCAATCAAAATTCGCTACGAACGCGAAGCTTCAGTTGAAAATGCTGATATTAAGGCTTTAGCTACACAACAGTCAAACGAGCTTACAGAGCTTAATGACATGTATCTAGTTAAAAAAGCTCAGCTTGAGAGCCTCGTTAAGGGTGCTTTGCTTAGTGAAGTTGACTTCCGTAGCTTGCCAGAAGAATATGAAGAATTAGTTGAAGTTGGTATGGGCGGAACTGCTCTTAAGGCTTTGCTTGATGAAATCGATTTGCCTGAACTTATTGCTCGACTATCTGAAGAGGTAGCTGGTGCCAAGGGTCAACGCGAAAAGAAACTACTTAAGCGCCTCAAGATGCTTGAAGGCATGCAAGCTGCTGGTATTAAACCAAACAGCCTAACCTTGACAGTATTGCCAGTTATTCCTCCAGATCTTCGTCCAATGGTTCAATTAACTGGTGGTCGTTTTGCGACATCAGACTTAAACGATCTTTACCGACGTGTTATTAACCGAAATAATCGACTTAAAAAATTGATTGGTCTTAACGCTCCTGAAGTTATTCGTCGCAACGAAATGCGCATGCTTCAAGAAGCTGTTGATGCCTTGATTGATAACAGCGCTGCCAAGGGTAACCGTGCCGTAAATGCAACTGGTGGACGCCGACGTCTTAAATCAATTAGCGATATGCTAAAGGGTAAACAGGGTCGTTTCCGTCAAAACTTGCTTGGAAAGCGTGTTGACTATTCAGGACGTTCTGTAATTGTTGTAGGTCCAAAGCTTAAAATTAACGAGTGTGGACTTCCAAAGCAAATGGCGCTTGAATTATTCAAACCATTTATCATTAGCTGGTTAATTCGTGGTGAGCATGCTTATAATATTCGC